>Ga0114923_10003598_pt1 | contig 10443 bp, 9 predicted proteins | sample SumtaG_FD_89578 | JGI IMG/M metagenome (GOLD analysis project Ga0114923, IMG submission 89578) | Deep subsurface microbial communities from Indian Ocean to uncover new lineages of life (NeLLi) - Sumatra_00157 metaG | ecosystem: Environmental > Aquatic > Marine > Oceanic > Sediment | place: near...
ATGGAGGACGACGTCCGCTCCCGCCTCGTCGTCAGCGTTCTGCCGTCCCTGGCGGTCAAATGGTTGAACGGCCACCTCCCCGATTTCCTCCATGTTGAGGAGAATATTCGGATCGACGTACGCATCGAGGAAGACCCGATCGACTTTGCCAGGCGCGGCGTCGACGTCCGTATCTGCTATGGCCGCCATCTCTATCCCAATCTCATTTGCACACCATTGCTGCAAGACGAGGTGGTCCCTATGTGCTCGCCGCAGTTCGTCGAGAGGCTTGGCCTTGCCGACTACATGCCCTCGGATCTAGCCGAGGGCGATCTCATCCATACGGACTGGGGCTCAAGTTTCGCCTCGCTCCCAAGTTGGACCGACTGGTTCGAGAGAGTCGGACTGCCGGGTCCGGCTGATCTTGGTCGCGGCCACAGGGTGGGAATGTCGAGCCTCGCCATCGATCTCGCCTCGCGAGGCCTGGGCGTTGCATTGGGCCAGCGTCTCCTGGCCGAACGCGAGCTGGCCGATCACCGCCTCGTCGTTCCCTTTGGCCCCGCCCTCGAGATCGGCCACACGTATTGCGCAGTTCATCACCCGAGCAAGGCTCACCGCGCCGATGTCAATCGCTTCGTGCGATGGCTCGTCGGCGTCGCCCGTCGCCCTTGAACCGCGCCAAGGTTTCGAGACGTGGCCATAGACAAATTGCCGCCTCCAGCCTTCCCTGCCGGAACGTTCCGTCATCGGCCCAAGTTACGGACAGATCATGCCTTTTCGACGCCATCCATCGAGCCAACATGGTTTGCCATTTTTCGCGTAGACGCGATTGCCATGGCCTCGACCGGAATTTGGTCGCAATCCGTTGTGACTGCCCCGAGATAAATTCTCGTCATCGTCCACCGAGCAGCTGCGGTACTTCAAGCCGGCCGGCCATATCAAGGCCAGTTAGCAGGCTTCGGTTCGGACTGCGTGATTATAGGAGAAACGTTGCTTGGCATTCTTTCGCAAGCCTCCAACCAAGCTCAACCTCGCGCTACAGGGTGGTGGGGCCCATGGCGCTTTTACCTGGGGTGTGCTGGATCGCCTCCTCGAGGACGGTCGTCTTCAATTCGATACCGTCAGCGGCACCAGTGCAGGCGCCGTCAACGCCGTCGCCTTTGCAGCCGGCTACCTGGAAGGCGGCCCCGATGGTGCGCGCGCCAAGTTGACATCGATTTGGGAGGCCATCAACAAGACTGGAATACCAGAATTCATTCGCTTCAATCCGTTGCTGTCGGGATCCAAGAACGTGGACCAACTGGCAGGCTCTTCAATCCGCCATCTCACCAACGTCTGGTCGCCCTATCATCTCAATCCGCTTGCCATCAATCCGTTGAAGACGTTGCTGCAGAATCAAATCGACTTCGAGTCCCTGGCAAAAGCACCGCCTTTTCGCATCCTGATTGCGGCGACCAACGTCGCCACCGGTCTGGCGCGGGTCTTTCGCGACGATGAAATCTCAGTTGATACGGTGCTCGCATCGGCCTGCCTGCCGACCCTGCATCACGCCGTCAAGATCGGTGAGGCACACTATTGGGACGGCGGCTTTTCCGCGAACCCAGATCTCGTGACACTCTCAAGATTGAGCAAGGCGCGCGACACGCTGCTGGTGGTGCTCAATCCCGTTCGCCAGCCCGAAGTGCCGACAACGGCACGTGAGATTGCAGGCCACATCGCCCGTTTGACCTTCAACCAGCCGTTCCTGCGCGATATCGCGCTTTTGGATTCGGTCCGCCGCGCCGATGTACGCATTCTCGGAGCCGACGCCTCCTATGAGGGCCTGCGCCGCCAGAGGTTTCACCTGATCGCCGCAGGCGCCTACACCTCGCGGCTTTCGCCCGAGAGCAAATTGAAGCCCGATTGGGCCCTGCTGACTCATCTTCACGTGGCCGGCCGCACGGAGGCCGATCGCTGGCTCGGAGAAAATTTTGAACTCGTCGGGCGCGAGGAAACGGCGGATCTGGTGCGCCTATTCTTGCGACCTTGATGAGCCTTGCAACGGCCACGAATCTCGTTGTTGGACCACTCCTGAAAACCCTGCATAAACCGTTGCTCCGCCTATGCAATTTCTGCATGCCACATATGCAAGAAATCACACTTCTCAAAGCCCGCGAACTCACTGATATGCGATGTCAAGACGGCGCTCGCGAGCGAGGGCCAATCGGTGAAACCGGTTCAACAGACGGAGCCAGAAAATGAGCACACTCACCACCACCATCGGCGGCGGCGTGCGACCCGCCGACACCACCCTCGGAACGGCTAGGAGTGTCGGTACGCGGTTGGCAATGGCCATTCGCGAACTGTTCAACGGCCACGATGCCAACGCCGAGCTTCGCGCCCTGAAGGATCGCGATCTTGCCGATATCGGGCTGACCCGCAATGACCTCCCGGTCGATTTGCAGGACGAGATCGCCGTAATGCAGCGCACTGTTGAATTTCACTACGTGCGCTAGCGCGTTTGTTCAGAATCAGACCCAGTAATCGATGAGCGGCGGTCGTGATTAGCGGTCGCCGCTTTCCTTTTTGCTCGCCAGTCCTTGAGGCCAAGGCCCATGTACTGGCGAATATGTCATCCCTACACCAATTGATTTAGCTCGCCCGGTCGCCGATAAGGCCCATAAGCGACGTCACGAAGTCCGTTGCAAGGCATCGAAGCCGGGGAGGGTTCTATTGACATTCCAAATCGCGATGAGTCCGAGAGTTCGCAGATCCCCATTCTTTGAGGCGACCGTCAAAGCCGGCGCCACCGCCTTTTCCATCTACAACCACATGTATTTGCCGACCTCATATGGCGACCCGGAGGGCGAATACTGGCGCCTTATCAACGGTGTCAGCATGTGGGACGTAGCGGCCGAGCGCCAGGTTGAATTCCTGGGCCCGGACGCTACAAAGCTCGCGCAATATCTAACGCCCAGAAATCTTTCCAGTTTCTCGGTTGGCCAAGGCAAGTATGTTCCGATTTGCGACCATGATGGCTACCTATTGAGCGACCCTATTCTCATGAAGCTCGCCGACGATCGCTTTTGGCTCTCCATTGCCGACGGCGACATATTGCTCTGGGCCAAGGCCGTAGCCGCCGAACGCCGCCTCGATGTCGAGGTCGAGGAACCCGATGTCTCGCCGCTCGCGGTCCAGGGCCCAAGGGCCGAGGACGTCATTGCCCATCTCGTTGGCAACTGGGTCTGCACGCTCAAATACTTCTGGTTCCGCAAGACGAAGGTCGACGAGATTCCCATCGTCGTGGCGCGCTCCGGCTGGAGCAAGCAGGGTGGATTTGAACTCTATCTTCTCGACGGCTCCAAGGGACAAGAGCTTTGGGACAGCGTCGCCAAGATGGGAAAAAAGCACGGTATCGGTCCCGGCTGCCCAGATGCCATTGAGCGCATTGAGAGCGGGTTGCTTTCGTTCGGCGGTGACACACATCCCGACACCACGCCCTTCGAGGTCGGGCTCGGCAAGTATGTCGATCTCAAGCAACGCACCAACTTTATTGGCAAGGCCGCGCTCAAGAAGGTGGCCGAGCACGGTCCTGCACGTCGTCAGGTCGGCCTCTTCATCGCTGGGCGAGCACTACCAAACAACGAGCACCGTTGGCCGATTTTTAAGGGTCGCCGCCAGGTCGGCCTCGCCACTGCGGCCACACATTCGCTTCGCCTAAAGAAAAACATCGCGCTCGCCCTCATTGACGCAGCGGTAAAGGACCGCGATGCCTTGGAGGTTGAAACACCAAAAGGCCGCCGCAAAGCGAAGATCACAGGCCTGCCCTTCTGTTGATCTCTGTGGATGCGTGCCCAGTTTTTCAAATCAGGGCTACAAGTCGCTTTTGCGACATGCCCGCGCGACTGCTATCACAAGCTCCGCAAGACATGTCGTCAGGCACCTTGAGGAAAGGACCATCCGCGCGATGAAGCAAGAATCTGTTGCTCGCGACGCCACGCAAAAGTGGGTTTACCGCTTCGGCGCGGGTGCCGCCGATGGCACGGCAGGCATGAAAGAGCTGCTCGGCGGCAAGGGCGCCAACTTGGCGGAGATGTCCAACCTCGGTTTGCCGGTGCCGCCGGGTTTCACCATCACCACCGAGGTCTGTGCCGCCTACTATGATCTTTCGCGCCAGTTTCCGAAGGGCCTCAAAAGCCAGGTGGACGCCGCAATCAAAGCTGTCGGCGAGGAGGTCGGCGCGACATTTGGCGATCCGTCAAACCCGTTGTTGGTCTCGGTGCGCTCCGGCGCGCGCGCGTCGATGCCGGGCATGATGGACACGGTGCTCAATCTCGGGCTCAACGATCATACCGTCGAGGGGATTGCCTCGCATGCCGGAGATAGGCGCTTTGCCTACGATTCCTATCGCCGCTTCATCCAGATGTATTCAGACGTCGTTCTCGGCGTCGACCACGGCGTTTTTGAGGACATTCTGGAAAACCACAAGACCAATACCGGCACATCTCTCGACACCGAACTCGAGGCAGATGACTGGGCGGAAGTCGTCGAGCAATACAAGAACGCTGTCCAAGACGAGATCGACACACCGTTTCCCCAAGATATCGATGCCCAGCTTTGGGGCGCAATCGGCGCGGTATTTTCGTCCTGGCAAAATACCCGTGCGCAAACCTACCGCCGCCTCCACGACATTCCCGACAATTGGGGCACGGCCGTCAACGTTCAAGCCATGGTGTTTGGCAATTTGGGCCAAACCAGTGCGACGGGCGTCGCCTTCACGCGCAACCCATCCACCGGCGAAAACAGGCTCTATGGTGAGTTTCTGGTAAATGCCCAGGGCGAGGACGTGGTTGCCGGAATTCGCACGCCGCAGAGCATCACCGAGGACGCGCGCGAGGAGGCAGGCGACGACAAGCCATCGCTCGAAGCACTGATGCCGGAGGTCTTCGCCGAGCTGCGCCAGATCTATCAGCGCCTCGAGGCTCACTATCGCGACATGCAGGACATTGAATTCACAATTCAGGACGGCCGGCTCTGGATGCTGCAGACGCGCTCTGGCAAGCGCACGACGAATGCTGCGCTCAGGATCGCTGTCGACATGGCGAACGAAGGCATCATTTCTGCGGACGAGGCGGTGTTGCGGATCAATCCTGAAGCGCTCGATCAGCTGCTCCACCCGACACTTGATCCCGACGCCGCACGCAATGTCTTGGCCACTGGCCTGCCGGCATCGCCGGGTGCCGCGTCCGGTGAGATTGTTTTCACCGCCGATGAGGCCGAGGCGCTTTCCAGTCAAGGCAATACTGTCATCCTGGTGCGGGTTGAAACTTCGCCGGAGGATATTCACGGCATGCATGCCGCGGCCGGTATCTTGACGACGCGAGGCGGTATGACCAGCCATGCTGCCGTCGTGGCGCGCGGCATGGGACGGCCGTGCGTTTCGGGCGCAGGTGCGATCCGAATCGATCACCGCGAAGAAACCATGACGATCGTCGGTCGCAAGTTTGTCAAAGGCGACGTCATTACGATCGATGGCGCAACGGGGCAAGTCCTCGACGGCGCGGTCCCGATGCGCCGGCCAGAGCTCTCCGGCGATTTTGCCGAATTGATGAAATGGGCCGACGACGCTCGTCGGATGGGCGTGCGGGCCAACGCCGATACACCGCGCGATGCGCGCCAAGCCCGCGAGTTCGGCGCCGAAGGCATAGGCCTCTGCCGCACCGAGCATATGTTCTTCGACGAGGATCGCATCCTCGCCGTCAGGGAAATGATTCTGGCGGAAGACGAGGCAGGCCGTCGCGCGGCGCTCAGCAAAATTCTTCCGATGCAGCGTAACGATTTCATCGAACTCTTTGAGATCATGGCTGGTCAGCCTGTGACAATCCGCTTGCTTGACCCGCCGCTACATGAATTTCTGCCCCACGAGGAAGCAGAGATCGCCGACGTCGCTGAGGCCATGGGCGTGCCCACCGCCCGGCTCCGCGATCGGGTAAGTGAACTCAAGGAATTTAATCCAATGCTCGGCTTTCGCGGATGCAGGTTGGCGATCAGCTACCCCGAGATTCCCGAGATGCAGGCCCGCGCCATCTTCGAGGCGGCGATTGAGGCGGCGCGACGCACCGCAAGGCCGGTCATGCCGGAAGTCATGGTGCCATTGATTTTCGGACGCGCCGAGTATGATATTTTGGCGGACGTCATCGAGGGCGTTGCGGCGGCGGTGGCGACCGAGACGGGTGCCCAATTTGATTATCAAATCGGCACCATGGTCGAGCTGCCACGCGCATGTTTGAAAGCAGAGGAAATCGCCCAGCGCGCCGAGTTTTTCTCCTTCGGCACCAACGATCTCACCCAGACCGCATTCGGCTTGAGCCGAGACGACGCCGCGCCCATTCTGTCAACCTACACTCAGCGCGCAATCTTCGAGCAGGACCCCTTCATTTCCATCGATCAGGACGGTGTCGGTGAACTGGTCGAGATCGCCATCGAGCGCGGTCGCCGGGCACGCCCCGACATCAAGCTCGGCATCTGCGGTGAGCATGGCGGCGAACCTAAATCGATCGAGTTTTGCCAACGAATTGGCCTCGACTATGTGTCCTGCTCGCCCTATCGCGTGCCCATCGCCCGGCTGGCCGCTGCCCAGGCAGCGATACGCCTCAAGGGCAAGGCTGGCAGTTAGACAAATTATGTAGGCCGGCAGCAAAGGGCATTGCCTGCGATTTATCGAGACCCGTCTGGATAATCAGGTTGCGTTTCCGGCGCGGCCGCAATGAATGCATCCAGCTTTCGACACGCGGCATCCTTGGCACACAGCCGCGGATAAGGCGAGAGGTCGCGATCGAAGCGACGGGCATTGTCCATCTGCGGGACCAAAAAAGCGTCGGCCATCGTCGGTTGTGAGGCGAAGCAGAACCGGTGCTCTTGAGGGCGGCGTGCAAGGCTCGCTTCCAATCCGGCGAACGAACGTGCAATCCAATGTCGATACCACGCAATGGTCTCGTGTTCGTCGGCGCTCAACTCCTCGGCCAAGTAGCGACGCACGCGGTGGTTGTTGAGCGGATGAAGGTCGCATGCGATGGCATTGGCGAATGCCCGTGCCTCGGCGCGCAATCGGCTCGACTGGCAGCACGCTCGGCTCTGGAAACAGCTCTTCCAAGAGTTCGACGATGGCTAACGATTGCACGACAGCGTGGCCGTCGACCTCCAGAACCGGCATGAGGCCATGCGGGCTGAGCTCCCTGAAAGCATCATTCCTGAGGGACGGGATTGCGACGTACTCATAGGCCACGCCCTTCAAGTTGAGAACGATGCGAACGCGCTGACCGGCCGAGTTCTGACAACGCGTATGCAACCGCAGTCTCATCGCCACGCCCTTACCGGTCGCCCGCTTCGTCTGTGGATCGACCCCCGCTCCCCATCATGTGGCGAATTTCTGATCGCCTCAATCCACCACGCCCTTGGCCGCCACCTCTGCCAGATCCGGTTCTGGAAATGTCGGATAAACGCCGGCGACGCGGCCCATTTGCTGGGTCAGAGCAAGCACCGTGTCAATCGTCGGGGTCGCGACATCAACCAACCGCCCCATTTCCTGAACCGATTTCAACAGCGCATCGAGCTCGATCGCCCGGCCCTTGTCGAGGTCCTGCAGCATGGACGTCCTATGGGCGCCAACCTTGGCCGCGCCATTGATCCGCCGGGTTATGTCCACACGAAAGTGCACCCCGATGCGCCGCCCGATGCGCTCGGCTTCGCTCATCATCTTGTATGCGACCCGCCGCGTACCGGAATCCGTCGCCACGACATCGAGTGTGGCATGTGTCAATGCGGAGATCGGGTTGAAGCAAAGGTTGCCCCAGAGCTTCAACCAGATGTCGTTACGGATCTCAGGGTAGATGCGGGCCTTGAGGCCACCGTCTTCGAGCGCCTTGGCAAGCATTTCAACGCGAGGCGTCACCTTGCGGTTGGGCTCGCCAAGCCCAAATTTGTCACCGTAGACATGCTTTATGACACCTGGTGCAATAATCTCCGTTGCTGGATAAACCGTGGCTCCGATAACGCGTTCGGGGCCAATGGCGTTCCACTGCCGGCCCTCGGGGTCGACGCTCTCGAGCCGCAGGTTCGCATATTGCCCCTCAAAGCCGTAGAAGTACCACCACGGTACGCCGTTCTGCATGGTGACGACAGTCGTGTCCGGTCCCAACAACGGCGCAAGCTTATCCGCCGATTCCCACGCCTGGTGCGCCTTGAGTGTGCTGATCACATAGTCCTGCTGTCCGAGTTCGGCCGGATCGTCGCTTGCCGCCACCTTTGCCACCAACTCCTCGTCACTCATGATCAGTTTCAGGCCATGCTCGCGTATCGCCTCAAGATGCGGCCCGCGCGCCACGAGCGACACATCTGCCCCACCCCGCTTCAGCATTAATCCGACATAGCCGCCGATTGCGCCCGCCCCAAAGATGCAGATTTTCATGCTGACCACCTCCATATGCATGCCTTGTCAACATGCCACTGCGAAAGCGCCGGGCAAAGATCAATGGGTGAATTGTCGCTGCAAGCGCCGATTTCATTCGTTTCATGTTGAGTGTTATTGCAACTCGGTTCAAGATCTTCACGCACCTCTGCAATGTCAAAACCGATACCGATGTACCTCTGGCCAAAATTTTGCTCGAAGTTGAAAGGTGGGATTGCGTTGCTTTTGATCGTGGTATACATTGCACCAAACACCAAGAATGCCCGCCTGCATAAGCCAAGGTTTTCGGACACGGTTCCGAGCGCTGCAGCTAGGGCGGCGGACGGGCGCTGAGCGTCCACAACCTGGGAGGAGAATGATGATAATTACGAGACGATCGACGCTTGCATTGGGCTTGGCCGCGGGGCTGGGGCTGACAATGGGGCTCGCCAATAATGCACTTGCCGGTTGGGAGCCAAAAAAGCCGGTCGAGTTCGTTGTGATGGCTGGCAAGGGCGGCGGTGCCGATAAGGCCGTTCGCCTCATGCAGGCGATCATTGCCAAAGACAAATTATCCAACGTGCCCTTCACACCGATCAATAAGCCGGGAGGAACGGGCGCCGAGGCACTTATCCATCTGAAGGGTAAAAAGGGTGACAACCACACTATTATGTTCACCCTGAACTCATTCTACACAACGCCGCTTCGCCAGCCTGCTTTGGGTGTCAACATCGAAGAATTCACACCCATAATGCGTATGGCCGAGGACACCTTCTGCCTTTGGGTTCATTCCGACCGCAAGGACATCAACTCGGTTGACGACTTCGTCAAGGCAGCTAAGGCCAAGGGCAAAGGCTGGATCATGGCCGGCACCGGCAAGGCCTCGGAAGATAATTTGCTCACGGACTTCTTGAACTCCGCCTATGGGCTCGAGATGAAGTACGTGCCTTACAAGGGTGGTGGTAAGGTCGCCAAGGAATTGGCTGGCAAGAACGCTGATTCCACCGTCAACAACCCCTCTGAGCAACTGGGCTTTTACGAAGCTGGCACGACCAAGCCTTTGGCCTGCTTCACGCCCGAGCGCATTGCACTGTTCAAAGACTCCCCGACGTTCAAGGAGTTGGGACAGGACTTTGTCTACTTCATGCAACGCACGGTGGTTGGTGCGCCAGGCATGGATCCAGAGGCGGTAAAGTACTACCAGGATCTCTTCAACAAGGTCTTTACTTCCGAGGCATGGCAGACCTATCGCAAGAAGAAGGCTCTGCAAGGCGACGCGCTCTCCGGCGATGCGCTGATGGCTTATTGGAAAAATGAACGCGACGTTCACAAGGCGATGCTCATGAAGATGGGTGCCATCAAGTAGCCTGTTGCCAATATGAGAGAATAGGACGAGTGTCCAACAAGACCAGCGCCCGGGGACGATGACATGACCGTTCGAACTGCCGAATTTCTGATGGCATCGGTCATGACCATCGTCTCCGGGTATCTCATGTGGAAGAGCGCTGAGCTTCCCATCGGCTGGATCCCGGAAGAGGGACCGGGTGGCGGATTTTGGCCCTTCTGGCTGTCCGCACTGATGCTGATCTCATGCATTGGGATCTTGGTGAACTGGTTTCGCAAAAGAACTGCAATCTCACGATCTGAAGAGCCGTATTTCGCCCCTGGCGTTTTCACCGAGGTTGGCATGGTCGCCCTTGCGCTCATAGTTACTGTGGCTCTTTTCAATGGTATCGGGGTTGCAGGTTTTGGCGGTATCGGCGTTTATGGCGCGCTTCCTCTTTTTCTCCTGTTCTATCTCAAGTTCGTCGGGCGACATTCTTGGGTGCTGACCATCGCCTGCATGGTGATCATTCCGGTCGTAACTTTCCTTTTCTTCGAGATTGCACTGAAAATCACGCTGCCCAAGGGCATCACCGAGGAATTGTTCTATCCACTTTATAGAATTCTCCTTTGACGGCGATGACGCCGATTGTTCGTCGGTTGGATGTTCTTGGTTGGCGACATGGATGAGGCTCGGGACTGTGGCCGGGCGCAAA
>Ga0114923_10003599_pt1 | contig 10437 bp, 13 predicted proteins | sample SumtaG_FD_89578 | JGI IMG/M metagenome (GOLD analysis project Ga0114923, IMG submission 89578) | Deep subsurface microbial communities from Indian Ocean to uncover new lineages of life (NeLLi) - Sumatra_00157 metaG | ecosystem: Environmental > Aquatic > Marine > Oceanic > Sediment | place: near...
AATCTGGTCTTTTACCAATATCACGATATGCTGCGGCGGGTCTTCGAATAACACCCCATAGTCTATCAGTTGTTCCTAGCACTCTGATTTCAGGAGCGTCCGGTCTCCTTAGAATTGGAAGAATACGTTCCAATGTTTCTTCTGCGATCTCTTCTCTACAAACTGGACAAAATGTCGCATCCGCCGGTACAGGCGAATCACAGAATTCACATCGACGCAAAGTCTTTCCTCCAAATGATGCTTTACTTTGTAAGCATACTGACTCAAGCTTCTTTACTATTTAAGCCATTACTGGTTGTTTCCAACTAGCTCAGAATTACAAACAAATACTACCAGAGTTTGAAATGTTTGAAGATTTTCGTAGGATATACTGTTACGTACGGTACAACGACATCGAAAATAGTTTGCAGACTATTGAGAACCAGCGTATAGCCTATTATGAATGCGACATCATCTAAACCCCATAGAATCGGGACTATTACAAGATTGAGTGGAATCATCAGAACGAGTCTTAACAGGAATGCTGGAATCATGAGAGATAGATAGACTGGTAGTTTTGAGAGGCGATCGCCTTCACTCATTTCGGGATTCAGTTTCCTACCAAGAATTGGAATCTTGGAAATGGGTGCCCTCGTTCCCCCGTTAAGGCTAGACCTTACACCTAGCCACGGAATCACTACGAGTGGAAGTGTTGCGACAAATTTCAATAGAGGGCCAATTATTGGAGTGGGGTCAAAGAAATTCAATGCCACAGCTCCTGCACTCATTGTAACTAGTCCAACCCATCCTCCTCCTAGCAGAAATGCAATGATCCAGAATAATGAAACCGGGTCGAAGAGAGCTATTCCCCATAAGGGAATTCGTGGGATCATTGATGCAATTGGCGTAATTGCAATCGAAAGCGCAGCAAAGATGGTGGCCAAAGCTAGTTTCTTTGTCATATTGCTTCTTTCAGATTCATCAGAGAGTTCCATCTCTTTCTCGATATCTCTTTCAATGGTATTTTCTGAATCTTGCATACGGAAATCGCGAATAATTAATTTTTAAACTTATCCCATTCTTGATAATACTACCCAACAATGAGTAATTCATGAACTACGATCCAAGAGTCGCTGGACATCATCATGAACTGTTTGTTCAGGAGTTTCAAATCGAGGCCTACTTAGCATTTGGAGTAACTTACGAGTTGGCTCAAGCCAATCCGGGTTAATTCTCCATTCCGCCCAATCTATTCCAGATGATATTGAGGTCCTACTCAAAATGAGTCGCGATGAAACCAGATCATTTAGTCCCATCAATATTGTGCCAATTGTGACCGCACCGACTATGGATCTAACTTGTCTTGCTGCTCTCAACAAATCCGCAGTTGTTACCCATGTACCATCCTCTATCAAGATTCGAAGAACCTTTGATCTTACAGGGTCTGATTCTAACGCTCCTTTCAGTGGTGCCAAATTGATTGACTGAGTTGGTTTCCTGGGTGTTTCTGTTTTTCTCCAAGGGTCTCTATGCAAATCTTCTCTTAAAGCACTGAAGTCCATCTTCACTAGCACCATATGGTACAGTGACATTTCAGCATTTGAAACAAAGTATTATGCTACTTTAACGCTTGTGCATGCTCTTGCACAACCCTTATCAAGATAAAACTCATGAAATAAATCAATGACCGCTAGAAATCCGATGAAGAATCTCTTCACAAAGAATTTTACCAAACCATCAGAATTGCTATGTTGCGCATTCGGCTTAAAGGGCAGTGAGATTGATGTATATTTTTCTCTATTGAAAGGGTCGAAGACAGTCGAAGAGATAGCTTCCGACATCGGTCGCGATAGAAGTACAGTTCAGAGATGTCTAATGAAACTCAAGACGAAAGAAGATGAGGATGATATGTTTGGGCTTGTTACTCAAGAAAAACATCAAATTGAACGAGGCGGTTACTTTTATCGGTACCATGCAGTATCCACCAAAGAAGTGCGTGAACAGATTCTGGACCAACTCGATGATTGGTATCAGTCAACCAGAAGGTTCTTGTTGAGTTCGTGGTCGGAGCGGCCTGAATAAATCTCGGTTGCGAGGCGAAGAAATTTGAGAGTCATTCCGTTTCAAAAGAACACTGTTGCACTAACTACATTTGCCATGATTGCAGCTCTTGGTTTCGTAGTACGGTTAACAATAAAATTTACAGTAATCCCTGAACTTGTTGAGATCACGCCTGCATTCATATTCTCATTACTTGGAGGTATCATCGGTGGTATTCCTGGAGGTGTGTTTGTTGGTTCTATCGTCGGTCTGAGCGGAGCAATGGGTGGAGGCGAGTTTCCTCTAATCCCACTTGTTGGGAATATCCTTCTCGGAGTTGGAACTGGAATTGCAATTCATCTGAACTCTAATAGAGACAGTATGAACTACTCACTGATGGCAATTCTTGGTGGTGGAATAATCGGCGGGTTCATTGCTGATATGATAATCATGATGCCCATTCTTGGGTTCCCTCTCGAAGGAGCATTACCTGTATCTATTGTTGATATGGTAATGGCTTTTATCTGGGCTTCTGTCGCTATTGTAATAGAACGCAAATTAATCAGGCCAATTATCGGACAATATCTGTATTCAGAAGAAAGTGAGTCAATACAAGAACTAGATGACTAATCCGGTGTTCAAAAATGAATGATCGAACTGTATCAATTGATATCAAAAAGGACCTTTTCGGTGCCAACGAAGAAGCTGCAAACACCAATGCTGGGCTTTTCAAAAAGCATGGTATCAAAGCGATTGACATCATGGGTTCAGTCGGGACTGGTAAGACCCAATTGATTGAGGCGCTTTGTGAGCAACTTTCCGACAGGTACCGTATACTAATGCTAGCAGGCGACCTTGCAACTAGAATTGACGCAGATAGAGTCGCTTCGCATGGTGTGGATACGATTCAGATCAATACCGGGACTGCTTGTCATTTGGACGCTAGGATGATAAATGTCGTACTGAAAAATATTGACCTATCCCAGTACGACGTTATTTTCATTGAGAACGTTGGAAATCTTATTTGTCCCGCTGGCTATTCATTGGGTGTTGAAAAGAAGATTGTAGTTGTGAGTGTGACCGAAGGACCGTATATGGTTAAGAAACATCCACTGACTATCAAGCGAGCAGACATGGTTGTTATCAATAAAATCGATCTGGCCGAAGCGCTTGAATTCGATGTTGAATCACTGGTTAGTGATGTCCGAGAAGTGGATGCGAATATACCGGTAGTAAAAGTCAGTTCCAAAACCAGTCAAGGTATTGATGATCTAGTAAAGGAACTTGGTCTCTAACCTGCAACATCATGGTCCAGCATACGTTTCAATGTCGATGTCACTCCATCAATATGCCCCGCGCCAAGGACCACAACAATTTTTCCATCTACGTCATTCATAATCGACTTGATTGCACGAGCAATGAATTCATCACGTTCATCTATTAGAACGCGTGCTAGAGTTGGGAACTCCGTTCGAAAATCATCCATTAGATCGTCGACTGCTCCATCTTCTTTCAATAGTGAAATGATATCATCAGCCTCACCTTCATCCAGATTTTCAACTGCTCCTGGAATAACACCTGAGAGTCGATATATTTCGTCGAGTGGTATTCGTGCCAATGCTTGGGCAGTTGCTTCAATTGGTCTATCAACTAATGCGATTCTGGCCCCTATGCTTCTTCCTGCTTCAATTGCTGCTAACATTTCATTCCCGACATCTGCGCCTGTCAAGTTCCCGAGATCTTTTTCCATTTTAGCGATTTGAAGCATCAAATCTTGGATTGCGTTGCCTGACTGGATTTCTGTGGATTCGACTGATACTGGATCGGGGTTGGATAATTGGTGATATCGTGTTCTATCCAATTCAACTGCCACGACATCGGGTTCAGTATCAATGACGGTTTTTCTTGCAGCTTCTACGCTTTCAGTATCGGTATGAATGACCGGGACGAAGATGACTCTATCGACATTGTTTCCCACAGCTTATCACTTCATGATGAAATTGCTCTACTGTCTTTTCATTTTTCCCATTTGACGCATATCACTAATTGGCTCATAATAAATGGTAAACGTTTCATTATGAATCATCAGTTTTATTACACTCTACGTCATCGATTAAGCGATGAGAAGCTTTTTCATGGACTTTAACGTTTACTATTAGTGGATAAGCTAAGGAGAGAGGCGTGATGAAATCAAAACGAGAATTAACACCAGAAAAGCTCGGTGAGATGAAAACAAAGAGGATGCTTACTCTCGAAAAGCTTGGTGAAATGAAGTCCCAACGGAAGTTAGCCGTTGACAAGTTGATGAAACCTCGGATGAGCGTTGGCCTTATGGTGTTACACAGTTTGTTAGAACCACTAAAAGGAACTGCAATAAAACCCTCCACAGTTAAGAAGACGATAAGCGATATCTTGGATCAGAAGAAAGACGATATCATTTCAAAACAATCAATCACGAATGCAGCTATACGACTTGAAGAAGCGAATATGCTCGATCGTAAAGATGGGTACAAGGTGAACTACGGATACCTGATTTCAGTTCTACTTAATTCAGTTATTGAACTTACTGAGAGGATTCGTGATTTAGAAGACGAGATTGCAGAGTTAAAACAAGTGGATACAACAGCTACCTAATTAATTACGATAAATGTCCAAGAACGCCCACCACTTTAGTGGTGGGATGAATTGGACCCCAGTTTAAATCCTCAACTAAAGTACATACTCATATGCTCAGGACGTACAAGTACCGCATGTATCCGAATGTTTCTCAACAAGAGAAAATCAAGGATAACATTGATGCTTGCAGGTACGTCTACAACTGGGCATTGGAAAAGAGGACTGCTGCATACGAGAAAGATAAGACCTCATTGAGTGTATATGACATCCATGCAATGCTCCCTGAACTAAAAGAAGAACACCCGTTCTTGAAATCTGCATATTCACAGTCAGTACAACAGTCTGTGAGAAGGAACCACAAGGCGTTCCAGAACTTCTTTCGCAGAGTGAAGAACGGTGGTGGGAAGCCTGGTTATCCAAAGTTCAGGAGTAAGCGGTATCACAGACAGTCTTTTGACATTCCTCAGAATGTTAGAGTTGATTTTGATGAAAGAAAGGTCTATCTCCCAAAGATCAGCTGGGTGAAGACAATATTCCACAGACGATTCAAAGGTACCGTAAAGACCTGTACGGTCATTTTTATGAAAAGTATTGACAAGTACTTCATCTGTATCGTTGTCGAAGACGGGAACGCACATCCAAAGAAGAAGCGAATGACCAAGAAGAAGTCCATTGGAATAGATGTTGGACTGAAGACGTATGCGACTGTGTCAAATGGAATGAAGATTGAGAACCCGAGGTTTCTTCAGAGTAAATTGAAACGAGTAAAGTGTCTTCAAAGAAGACTATCACGAAAGACGAAAGGAAGTAAGAACCGAGAAAAAGCAAAGGCCAAGTATGGTAAATGTCACGAGAAGATTGCAAACCAGAGACGTGATTTTCAACAGAAGCTTTCCACGAAATTGATACGCGAGAACCAAGGTATCATGGTGGAAACGTTGAACGTCAGCGGCATGGTGAAGAATCGAAGACTATCTCGTGCAATCTCAGACGCAGCATGGTCGTACTTTTTCGATATGCTCAAGTATAAATCCAGGCTCTACGGGGTGACGCTGATAGAAGTGGGAATGTTCGAACCTACCACAAAACTCTGTCACAAGTGTGGTTTCAAGAACAATGAGCTCATTTTATCTGATAGAGAATGGGCATGCCCAGAGTGTAAGACTCATCACGACCGAGATCTCAATGCTGCGTTAAATATTAAGATGATAGGATGGGAAATCCGTCATACATCGCGGGGACCGCGAGAAGGGCCTGTGGAGTTGTCAGCAATGGCTGGAGCGAGGAAGCAGGAAGCCCACTACTTTAGTAGTGGGTAGTTCACCAAACAATGGAATCTTTCCATTTCGTCGCATTTTGGGTCATTTCCTTCAGAAATGCATCCTTTCCTTCGACATAACTGGGAACGTCATCATGGAATTCTTTTGCTAATCGTTTTTTCAATTGACTATATTCATCTGCATCCTGAGGATGAGTCATCATATAATCTCGAAAATCTATGTGTTGCTTAACATGTGGATCATCCACCTGGAATATGTGAAGATGGTGGGTTCTTACATCCTTGGAATATTTGACAAAGTAGCGTCGACCCGCTATTCCCATTTCCCCTCTCGCTTGATAACCAAGCGTTTGCAATTGGTCGTTATAGGATTCTATTCTTTCGATGTCGCGAACTTCTGCTAGGATATCGATAATTGGTTTTGAATTGATGAATGGAATTGAAGTACTTCCAATGTGATAGAGGGCTAAGATTTCGTAGTCTAAAATCGTTCGAAGTATCTTTACCTCACTATGGTACATTTCCGACCATTGTGGATTGTGAGGTACTACTTCGACTTGTTTGGCCATATTCCTTTACCCTGTAATATAATTCACAAATCCCTTTTTGAAGATGATGAACGGAGTAATGAACAATTCGCCATCACCCAGACATTAAAATCAGACGTACACACATACTTGATTGAATTCCTAGGTGTGATTGTTTTGGATGAAATAGACCGAACCCTTCTGAGTGATCTTTGTGTTAATTGTAGGGTCACATATGAGGAGCTTGCTCGAAAGATTGATCTAAGTCCTAATGCAATCAAGAATCGTGTTCAAGGTTTAATTTCTGATGGCATTCTCCATACATTTAGAGCAACAATAAATCCCGAGATAATTCACGCCAATCAATTTCAAGCTATTATCATAACTAATGGATCTGAGAATATTGACGAATTCGTGGACCACCTTGGTGCAAGTGAAATGGTTGGTCATGTTAGTATTCTAGCAAATGCACGTGGTGGTGCATATTTGATATGGGGTGAGTATGTTGGAACCCATGCGTTACAACAGGTAACCTCATTTCTTAGGAGTCAAGAACAAGTCGTAGAAGTTGAATTTCATACTTTGGTAACTGAGGGTTCTGAGCCCAAACGGGAATTTGTGAAATTACACTTGAAAATTCTTAAACATCTTGTTGAAAATCCTCGCGCTCATATCAGCGATATATCTGAAAAAACCAAGCTCGCACCTAAAACCGTTCGAAGAGGGCTTCGTGAGCTGACTGATAATCAAATGGTCTTCTTCAGAGCGCGTCCTGATTTAGCCGCGGAAGGTCTGGTCAATATTCATATCCGAATTAAATGGGACGAGAAACTAATCTCTCTTGAAGAAGTTGCGAAATGGTTTTCAGAGAAATACCCAATAGCTCTTTGGAGTATTTGGATATCAGCTTCTGAACCTGTTGCATTTCCAGAGTTTCTTGTTCGTGATTTACAGGAAGCCGAAAAGATTGCGAAAGAGATTCGTGATTTGGAATTTGTGAAATCGAGCACAACTCTTGTTACATTCTCCAATCGGAAATATACACATCTCGGTGAGATTGCCCTTAGAAAAATGATTGATGATGCGGCTGTTTGAATTACAGACTTTCTGATATGGATCTGGGTATCATTTTCCTTATTCCGCAACATCGCCTGCGTTTTCAGGTAAAATCCCGAATTATAGTTCCTTCTTTCGCATGTGCCATTGACCATCCTTACTTATTCAAAATAGTATAGTTATACATGAACTAAGATGATTACTCTAAGACGCAAGAAAAACACACAAAATGTGAAAGCAGTGGAATACAGAGCAAGACGTCATAGACCACGCCAACGAAGCAGCAGAGCTTTTTCTCATCCCGCTCGATACGATCGATGAAACTTCAGGTGGATGCCTCTAACAAACTATAGAATCTTTCCCCCTATCTCTCTTGGTAGGGGCTCCACCATTCACCCCTTTTGATTCACTTAATTTTCACTTTTCCGCCTAATCCATTTAATGATAAAGATGAGAAGAAGAATGAAGACTATCGCGAATGCAATATACAATAGCAGCCATTTCAGAATAGTTACTGTGCTTGCGATTGCTATGATTGATTCCGATATTACTGGATATGAAATAGCTTGAGATGCAATTAGCATATTCTCAACGAAGTCTGCAATGGCAGCTATGATGGGGAGCAGAATGATTATTTTTTCTTGTTTCCGATTAGGGAAGGTATTCCTCATTAGCATTGCAATTCCAAATACTAGTGACAACGAATAACCAATTGGAAATATGGCATCTATCGAGTGAGCCAGTAACCAAGCGTTCAGTCCATCTGTTCCTAGACTATCAAAAGCAACTATGATGTCATTGTATGAATATCCAAACATCATATCCGGCATATCTGCATCGCCATAGATATCGTAGACCATTGTCTGAGTCAAAGATGCCATTAACATGACCGAAGCCGCACTCAGAATTATTGCTAGAACGAGATTCCGGGGTGTGGATATCCTATCAATATGGTCCATGATTCTCTTCATAAGATTCACCAACGGTTAGTTATGAAATACGACTCCACAATAAGGAGCTTTCGAGTGTGTTGAGGCCGATTGAGTAACTAGATTTTTTCACTGCTTCATGTCAGAAATCATTCCAAGGGCTAACACAAGGATAAGCTAATAAGTGGAAATCTTGGAACGTGCCATCGCCACAATTTTACCCATGGCCCGAGTGGTGTAATGGTAGCATAAGGGATTGTCTAGGTGGTGTGGTCTGCAAACTTCAGACTATTTTTGCAAGGATGCATAATATTTGTAAAAAGCTCGATCCGATATTTTTTCACTAATGAAAGTACAAATAATGAGCAGCAGACCTCCGGTCAATCCTCTCAAAGATTCTACACGAAGCCATTGATAAACTCTAGCTACTTCTAGGATAGTAGGTTCTACTAAAAGCAAGAAAAACATCATAAAAACGAATATATTTGTTACTTCCAACAAAACATACGGTCTAATTGGGTTATAGTCTGATTTCGCTGGAGCAGTAAGTACCACTGTGAAAGCGACCAGAAGAAAACCGAATCCAAGAAAAAGGATATCATTTTGTACTAATATTAATCCCAACAAAGCAAGAATCCCCATTGGTGCGAGATAAATAGCCGCAAACGCTGCATTTCGAATAATTCTATCATTAGAAGCGAGCTCAGAAGGTACTCCCCTGGCTAACGCAAGCAGGATGATTGTGAATATTGTTCCTAGTGAATAATAGAAGTATACTGAGATATCAACACCTAAAATTTCTGCTATTGGAATGAATGCCAATATTAATGCGTACACTGAAAATAAGCCTTTGTAGATATCATAGGCACCGATCTTCGCGATATCCCCTTCATTCATAATGGTTCTTTCCTACATGTTGTAGCAAGGGTGAAGAGCTATTATGGATTTTGAATTTATCCGGATTGAGCTGAGCGGGATAATTTACTCATATTTTGATTCTCTTTTCTTCAGTTTAACAAATACAGAATGCCATAATTATAGCTTAAACACAGGATGGATACATTCAGGGACTCGATTTGAAGGTCTGTTCACAAATGTAGAAACCATTCAATCAAAATCATTGTCCAAGAGAACGAATGTATCTTGGCAAGAATTCAAACAGAATACTGGATACATTTCCAAATCCTACAATATTTAATATTCCTCGGAATATTTTCGTTTCATCCGTAGAAATTATACCGTCCGATATATTTTCTAGTCCAGAAAATCCCGGTATAACCGTACGGGCTGTAACCCACCCATAATGAATGGTGCCAAGAACTAGGATTTTTTTCCATCTTGCATTTCCATCCATTCTTTCTTCAACTTGCGAAAGCACTAAATCAAGTGTAGGATGGTTATCTCTAACAGTTGCTTTTTGAGTTGTCAGAATCAACAGCTTCCCAAGTAATCTGGAATCTATTGCAATATCTTCTGTGATTTCTACACCAAATTCTTCATTGACTGTTTGTATTACCTCAACTCTAGCATCCTGATGCGCTGATTCATCTTCTCTCCTCTTTCCTCCTCTCTTTTTGGGATCTGGTTCACGGTCCAAGGAACCTTTTCTAATATCAATATCAAATCCCGGTGGATTCTTCTCATAAGACATAATGACACGAAACTCCTTAGCAAGTAGAGAATTAATGCTATCATATATGTTTTTACTAATTAATTACAACAAAGTAGTTCTTTAGATGAAACAAGGTTTCAATTTCTGGAAATAGCAGAAAATAATGGAGCTAGCAGGCCCATGGATCTGTATCTGACGGTTGGTGAGATTGTCAAGATTGGTTGAAGTCTGCATGTTGTTTCACTAAATAGTCAATGAAGAATGTTCCAATTGGAGACAAATAAATACAAAATGCTCCCATTCAATTATGGGTCTTAGGTAGATATGCACTAGATCTGTATCTAATATGAATCACCATTCAACTGTTTACCTTGGCCTACCTTTTCAGGAATAATCTGG
>Ga0114923_10003600_pt1 | contig 10436 bp, 8 predicted proteins | sample SumtaG_FD_89578 | JGI IMG/M metagenome (GOLD analysis project Ga0114923, IMG submission 89578) | Deep subsurface microbial communities from Indian Ocean to uncover new lineages of life (NeLLi) - Sumatra_00157 metaG | ecosystem: Environmental > Aquatic > Marine > Oceanic > Sediment | place: near...
AAAAAGATAGCGGCTAACAGCCGTCGACCGTGAGGTTAGAGGTGCGAACAGAGACGCTTTAAACCGAAAGGTAAGAAGCATCCCGTCTATAAGTTTATGGGTGGGACGAATCCTGATGGTAACATCGGGGGTGAAACGGCTAAATCCTTATCGGGTGCAAGAGCAAACCGGAGGTTCTGGGATTCATCTTGGATCTTTCGTGAAAAGTAGCTCGCTTGATTCTGATAGTAATATCGGAACCAGACAGATGATTACCTCTCCTGTTAGATAATCTTTCTAATAAGATAGACAGAATTCGGCTTACGGTCTGCTTGGGCTTTTTAATTTGGAATAAAAAAGCCCGTCCCGAAAGACGTGCCCCAACAAACTCTAAACTAATTATATTCTATTTTAAGTCATCTCCTTTTTTCTTTGATTTTTTCTTCTCAAGTTTAAATTCAAGTCCAAAAATTCTACACTTTCCTTCACTTATTTGTCTTTTCAACCCATCTATTACTTCTTCTAGATTTTTGCCCACAGCTTCCCAATAACCTGTTTTATAATTAAAGGAACCTATCATATTTCCAAAACTAGTCTTTTCTGCAGATAAAATCTCAGAAGCCATCATTGCACCTTCATCTTCATTTGGAGCATTGAAAAACCAAACTTTCTTTTCGCCAAGCACCGCATAGTGCATTTGTTTTCTCCTTTCTAGTTTAATTGCAAATAAGCTTTTTATTTCTGTAAAAGAGCTTAATTTCCTAAATGAATAATAGCTAAAATTTTAAGATTTGTAAAATAAGGAAAAAAACATTAAAATAAAAAAACACTTCTTAAAAGTGTTATTTATATATCTCATCTTTTGCAGGACCTTTAATTTTTAGTAGGAAAAAATTAAGATTATGCTGAATAAAATTTTAAATTCTCAGACTAAAACAATTACTTCTGCTGCTATTCTGATTGCCGCTTCAGTCCTGATAAGTCGCTTTTTAGGCTTAATAAGAGACAGGCTTTTAGCTGGAAGATTCGGAGCGGGGGAGGAGTTGGATATTTATTTTGCTGCCTTCCGAATTCCCGACTTTGTCTATGGAATTTTAATTATTGGAGGAATTACAGCTGTTTTTTTACCGGTATTTTCTGAATACTTTGAAAAAAATAAAAGAGAAAGTTGGGAATTTACCAACAATGTTTTAAATTGTTTTTTAATTTTACTTATTTTTATTTGCGGGATTTTAGCAATTTTTACCCCTCTTCTTATCAAATTTATTACTCCTGGTTTCTCGGAGGAACAAAAAACTTTAGCAGTTTCTTTAACTAGGATAATGTTTTTAAGCCCAATTCTTTTTGGTTTATCAAGTATTTTTTCTGGGGTTTTGCATTATTTTAATCGATTTTTAGTTTACTCTTTAGCTCCGATTTTATATAATCTTGGCATCATTTTTGGTATTTTATTTTTTGTTCCTATTTTTGGCCTTTTCGGTTTAGCTTACGGCGTAATTCTTGGTGCTTTCTTCCACTTGATTATTCAAATTCCCTCAGCTGTAAATGCAGGTTTTCGATACAGAACTTTTTTTAATTTCCGATACCCAGGGCTAATAAAAATTTTTAAACTAATGATTCCCCGAACTATTGGAGCCGCCGCTTATCACATCAATTTAATAGTTATTACGGCCATTGCCTCGACTTTAGTTGCAGGGAGTATTGCTATTTTTACTTTTTCAAACAATCTTCAATATTTCCCGATTGGACTAATTGGCATTTCTTTCGCCATAGCTTCTTTTCCGGCCCTATCTCGAGCCTGGGCCAACGGCCAGAAAGAAAAGTTTTTAGAATATTTTTCATCAGCTTTTCGCCAAATCATTTTTTTAATTATTCCTGTTTCAATTCTAATATTTCTTTTGAGAGCCCAAATTATAAGAATAGTTTTAGGAACGGGTCAGTTTGACTGGTGGGAAACGAGATTGACGGCAGCTAGCCTTGGAATTTTTTGCTTGGGAATCTTCGCTTACGGTCTCATTCCCTTTTTGGCTCGGGCTTTTTATTCTTTTCAGGATACCAAGACTCCGGTAAAGATTGGAATAGCTTCAATGATTTTAAACATTATTTTGTGTTTTTTCTTTGTCTGGCTTTTAAAATCTCCAAACGTTTTCCAAGAATTTATGCGTTCACTTCTTAAACTTCAAGACATCAGAGATATTACAGTTATTGGTCTTCCCTTAGCTCTTTCAATATCGGGAATATTTCAGTTTTCTTTGCTTTTAATTTTTCTGAAGAAAAAGATCAGTGAATTGAAATTTGACGAGATTTTAAGTTCTTTTAAAAAAATTATTCTGGGAAGTTTTCTAATGATTCCTTCGGTTTATTTTGCTCTTTATTTCTTGGCCAGCTTTCTTAACACTCAAACTTTTTTAGGTATTTTCTTTCAGACAACCTTAGCTGGAACAATCGGAATTTCTGTTTATTTTTTTATCACCTTTCTCTTAAAATCTCCGGAACTTAAAACCATTAAGTCTTCAATTTTAAAACAATTTACTAAAACCTAATACAAAACATCAGAAATTTCAGCATTATTTCGCATGTCGATCACGGAAAATCTACTTTGGCAGATCGGTTTTTAGAGTTGACGGGGACGGTTTCTGATAAAAAAATGCAGCCCCAGTATCTGGACATGATGGATTTGGAAAGAGAAAAAGGAATTACAATTAAAATGCAACCTGTTCGAATGGATTTTAGGGATTATATTCTGAATCTTATAGATACACCGGGACATGTGGATTTTAGTTATGAAGTTTCAAGAAGTTTGGCAGCAGTTGAGGGAGTAATTCTATTAGTTGATGCCACCAAAGGAATTCAGGCTCAAACGATAGCTAATTTAGAATTAGCTAGAAAGCAGAATTTAGTGATTATCCCGGTTGTAAATAAAATTGATCTTCCTGATATTAAGAGTGAAGAGAGAAAAGAAGAAATAGCCAATCTTTTAAATGTTCCCAAAAATGAAGTTTTTGCTATTTCGGCTAAATTAGGCACAAATGTTAAAGAACTTTTGGAAGTTATAATTAAGAAAATTCCCCCTCCCAAAGGTGATTCTGAGAAACCACTACGAGCTTTAATTTTTGATTCAAAATACGATCCCTATAAAGGAATAATAGCTTATATTAGAGTAGTTGATGGTAGATTATCGCTAAGCGATAGAATTTATTTGACCCAAGCCAAAACTGAAGGCGAAGCAAAAGAAGTAGGTTATTTCAAGCCAGAACTTAAAAGCACCAATGATTTAAAGGCCGGAGAAATTGGTTATGTGTCTACCGGGATAAAGGAACCTGGTAAGATAAAAGTGGGAGATACAATAACAAAAGCGTTGAATGTTAAGTCTCAAACGTCAAACATTGAGCCCTTGCCGGGATACCAGGAACCGAAACCAATGGTGTTTTTAAGTGTTTATCCTGAAAAATCAGATGATTTTGAACTATTGAAAGAGGCCTTGGAAAAATTAAGATTAAACGACGCCGCTTTAACTTTTAAACCCGAATTAAAAGAAAGCTTGGGACGTGGTTTCCAGTGCGGATTTTTAGGTCTACTTCATGTTGAAATTGTTACCGAAAGACTAAAAAGAGAGTTTGGGTTGGATTTAGTTTTATCCACGCCCTCTGTAATATATAAAGTAATTATCCAAGACGGCAGAGAGCTCTTAATTCACACTCCTGTCGATTGGCCAGACCCCGTAGAGATTAAAGAGTCTCAGGAACTTTGGGTGAAGCTTCAGATTTTTACCCCTACAAATTATTTAGGGGCATTGTTAGAGTTTTTAGAAATCATCGAATCTAAGCATGTCAGAACCGATTATTTAGATTCAGAAAAAGTTGAATTAATTTACGAAGTTCCCTTAAGGGAGATTATCACTAAAAATTTTTACGACAGCCTAAAAAGCATATCTCAAGGTTTTGCTTCAATGAATTACGAAATTTTAGACTGGAGAGTTGTAAATTTAGTTAAATTAGATGTTTTAATTCTTGATAGAAAAGAAGAAGCTTTTTCCAAAATTGTTTCTGAAAAAGAAGTTTATAAAGAAGGAAAAAAGATAGTTGAAAAACTTAAAGAGGTTTTACCCTCACAGCTTTTTTCCGTACCCTTACAAGCAGTTATTGGAGGAAAGATTATTGCCCGAGAGACAATAAGGGCCAAAAGAAGAGACGTGATAGCTCCTCTTTACGGAGGAGATTACACCAGAAAAAGAAAACTTTTAGAGCGGCAGAAAAAGGGAAAAGAAAAATTAAAAGGAAAAGGAAGAATAAAAATCCCCCCAAAAACTTTCTTGGAAGTGTTTAAAACGGGATAGAATTTGAAATCGTTTTAACGAGATGATAAATTAGAAAAGAGGAGCGATCAGAAAAGCAAGCATGCTTAAAATCACCATCGATATTAAAACAATCCAGATTATTCTAAAAATTGTTCTAGGTTTAGCCATTAATTTATGATAGCAAAACTTCAGAAATCTAAAAGGGACTCAAGGCAAGCGATTTTCTTTTCAGCATTAATCGGAATTTTAGTTTTAGGAATAATTAGTTTTCTGGTTGTTTCCAATCTGAAGATAAATCAAAGAAGAACAGAATTAATTGAAAGAATTGAATCTTTAAGAAAAGAAATTCAAGCTTTAGATGAGAAAAATGAAAATTTACGAGCTGGAATTAGTCGAACTCAAGATGAAAGTTATTGGGAAGAGAAAGTTAGGGAACAAGGATATAAAAAGCCGGGTGAAGAGGCAGTGGTAGTTTTGCCGCCAGAAGAGTACAAAGAAGAACCAAACGAAAAAGAAAAAAGTTTTTGGGAGAAAATTTTGGAAAAATTAGGATTCTGATATTATCCCGAAATATGCGGGATTAGTTGATCGGTTCAACGTGACCTTCCCAAGGTTAAAAGACGGGTTCGACTCCCGTATCCCGCTTAAAATGCCGGAGTAACTCAGTGGTAGAGTAGCTATTTCGTAAATAGCAAGTCGTGGGTTCGAGTCCCACCTCCGGCTCTATTTGGCATATACAGGTTCGAGTCCTACCACTAGAGTTATTGATTGTGGATAACTTTCTTGCTATGGTTTGCTATAATAAAAACAGGGCAATAGCCCTTCTTCCGTCGCCTTAGATGTCGCTATCTAAGGTGTTTTCTTTTATCCTCAAGTCTTTGCTTGAGAATAAGTAAGAGTTTCCTTTGAAGATATTTCCTGTCTGATTTCAACAGTTTTTTCTTCGCAGGCCTCTTGAAAGATTTAGCACCCATAATTTTTGCTCTTCATCAATAAGAAAAGAGCTTCTTCTAGGGGAAACCCTACTTAGTGATAGAGATCTCGACCTCCTTATCTCCTGGCCCTAATAAGGCCAAGTTCTCAAATCCTGTTCGAGCCAAGACAAGCCGAGAATATGGGTTTTGGAAAGAAAAGGGCTATTAACCCTGCATCTCCATTTTAGTTCTTAGAAGAAGAAAGGTCAAACCTTAACTAACTCCTCTTAAAAATTTAGTTTATCCACACCCTTTATATTAGAAGTTTTGCCCTACAGGCTTTAAGCCAGGGTTGGTAGCCGTAAGCTTCAGTAGCTCTAATTCTTCCCTCATTTTACTCCAATCTAAGGTTCTGAACGTGTCCAATAGGGGGAGCAAAAAAAAGAGAGTCAACCATTGAGAAGACACTCTTGAGATAGACTTGGGCCTCTAGACTTTTTGATCTCAGGACTCAGGCCTTTTAGTTTTCAATTTGTTAAAATACTAACGATTCCTTCGTCTTCCTCCTCCTAAGAGTTGGCATCTACAAGTGAATCTTCCGTGGTCATCTTCTGGAAACATTGTTCCACCGCAATAAGGACACTTTGGTCCTTGTCCACCACTTTCCTTTATAATTTCATCAGTTGCCGTATGATAATTCATTTCGGGTTTTCGTAAGTCTTGACTGTTTTGTCCAGTCATTATCCACCCCCAAGGAATTTATTCTTTGATAAGTTTAACATATATTTAGATTTATTCAATATATTAAGTAAGTCCTAACATCGTCCGTCCCCTGGAGCCACGATTCCCGCTTTCTTAGAAGGCGGTTTTTTGGTAGAATAAAGATGAAAGGTCAGCAAAAACATAAAAAGTAATGAATTAAATATATGAAAACAATATCTTTATTAATAACTTTAGCACTTTTATTCTCTCTCGGGCCAGTAGTTTTAGCCCAAGAAACAGAGCTTCCAGATCCAGGTCTTACTCCTGATAGTCCATTCTATTTTCTGGAGACAATTATAGAGGAAATTGGCACTTTCTTTACTTTTGGTGACCTTAAGAAAGCTGAAAGATATGCTACCCTAGCCGCTGAAAGACTAGTTGAAGCAAAAGCTGTGGTAGAAAAAGGAAAGCCAGAACTCGTAGAAAAGACTCTGGAAAGATATGAAATGCAATTACAAAATAGTATAGCTAGGGCAGAAAAAGCACAAGCTAAGGGTAAGAATACCGAAAAAGTTATGGCTATGGTTGGAAAGGCAACTTCCAAGCACTTGGAGGTTTTAGCTGAGGTTTATGAGAAGGTTCCCGAGGAGGCAAAACCTGCCGTTGAAAATGCAATGGAAGCTTCTTTAAAAGGGCACGAAAAAGCAGTTGAATCTCTAAAAGCAAGAAATGCTTTGGGCGAAATTCCAGAAGAAGCCACTTTACCAGCTCAGATTCCACAAGAAGCGAGAGAGAGAATCCAAATAAGAGCTCAACAGGAATTAGAAATAGAGAAAGCTCTTGAGGGCATTGACATGTCTAAATCACTGAGAGATATCTGTGCAGAAAAGGGAGGAACGCCAGAGATGTGTGAGGCATTTCCTCTTGAGAAGTTTGAATCATTTAAACAGATTGAAGACTACTGCACAGGACTGGGAGGACCATCAGAGATATGTACATCACTTGAGGATAAATGTAGAGAATTTGGAGTAACAGAAGCAAATGAATGCTTTATCCTTCTTTCAGTGTCTTCAATACAGACTTATCAATCCGCTGAACTAAAGACTGTCCCCCTAGAAGAGAGAGACTCTGATTGTCCTCGTGGTCATGTTACTTACGGTCAAACAAAATATTGCTGTGAGGATTCTGATAGAAGTTCTTCTTTGAGTCAGCGCCATTATTATATGAAAGGAACGACAGAAAGTAGGATTATAAATACGGCAGATGGAACATTAACCAGCCATGAAATAAAAACAGATTCCTGTGCTGGGGATAGATTAACAGAGTGGATGTGTGATACCCGTCTTGAAATAACGTCTGAGAAGTTTGATTGTCCGAAAGGTTGTGAAAATGGTGCGTGCAAGGGATTAAACGAGATAATGGAAGCAGAAATGGAGCAAGAGTAGTTAGAAGAAGAGGAGATTGAGGAATCAGAAACTGAAGAGGAATAAAACTTACATTAGACACATCTTTATTTATTGAGATTTAAGAATGCCTCATTTTTGGGGTATTTTTTCATTCCCAAAGTCTCTCAGAATGAAACACTCCGCTGTTCCGTTTGGAATACCTCCTTTTTGTGTTCCATTTGTTCTATTTTAGCTTCAAAACACCCGACCGAGACGGGTCAGTGGGACACGCCTAAATACCCCGAAAACTCCCTTAAAACCCTGGTTCTAGACCGAGGATGCCAGTATTATACCCCTTCTTTAAAAGGGGGTGGTTTTTTGGTAGGATGGTTTATATGGCAAAAAGAACAGGGGAGATATTTGTGAACTTCCTAATAGATTATTATAAAAAAGAATTATCTAAGAATGTTACTAGAAAGAAAGTCTCTGATTTGTATTGGCTTCTAGAAGATTTCGCCCTTGACGGTTTTCCAGGGATAAAAAAAACACTAATCAGGGAAACTAATCTCAATGAATATTTATTGAGATTCAAGATAAGAAAAAGAAGTTTATATAAAATCTCTAAAGAGGAAATTAACAAATTTATTATTTCAATACCAAAGAAAACTACTAAGGTTTATTTAATGAATGATGGAGGAAAATTATTTTTTGAAGACAAAAAATTAAGTAAAGATAAGAAGAATATATTCTCTATTAAATTGAGCAGGTCTCACTTCGGTCATCCAAAAAATGGAAACGGCTACATAAAACTTCTTGATATAATATATTTTTCTATTAGAACGGATAAAAAACAAAATTTTAGTTCCTTCTATGCTTTATATTTAAAGAACTTCAAAAGGATGGCGAAAAGAAACGCAAATATACTGCGGGTTTCAAATAATTTAAGGAAGGAAATTTTCTATATTTTAGATAAAGCAAAAGATAAAGAACATATTGTATTTATCGATACCGGATATACAGGAAGCTTTCCGTTACTTTGTTGTTCGCTAATGGATATATATAAAAAACGATCAAGAATTGAAAAGAGTATATACCTCTACTCTGTTTATCCATGGCTTAAGGAACTATACCGAGGGAAATTCTATACCGATAACTATAAGAAAGTGAGAGCAATAGAGGGCGTTTAAATTTATGGATAAGAAAATAGAGCAAAAAAGAATATATAGTGCGATGAGAGGGACTTTAAGGGAGATGCCTAGAAAAAAAATCAATCCAAAGAAACATTTTACCAAGATTGGCTATACAAGGTTTTACGGAAAGAAACGCAAAAAATTAAATGTATGGTTTTATAGTAGGGGATGTCAACATGCTTTGTCAAAAACTGGCCCATGCACCATGTGTAGCTATATGTCTGAATCAGCTTTTGGAGTGCCAATAAAAGAAAGTTCGCTGATTTATTCATTGAAAAAGGCTTTAAAGCCATCGAATAGAAAGAAAGCAAAGATAATAGAGCTTCTTTTCAATGGCTCCTTTTTTAATGATTGGGAATTTTCTCCTAAATTAAGGAAAGATATGTTTAGAATAATAAATGCGAGCAATTTCCGAAAGATTATTATTGAAACTCGCCCAGAATATATATCCACAAAAAAAATTGATGAATTACTATCAGTAATAAAAAATACAGAACTCGAAGTTAGAATGGGGCTCGAGTCTTCGAATTCCTTTATTAGGAATGTGTGCATAAATAAGGATACTTCATTAGGGTCTTATAATAAAGCATTCAAAATTTTGAAAAAATATAAGCAAATAAGGGTGCTTACTTATTGTTTAATTAAGCCTCCGTTCCTAGATGAGAAAACCGCAATTGAGGACTCAGTAAATACTGTGCGATATGCTTTTTCAAAGGGGGCTGATACGGTTTCTCTTAAACCCCTTTCGGTCCACCATACAACCTTGGTTGGTAGGCTATATAAGCGAGGATTATTCAAACCCCCGTGGCTCTGGAGCGTAATAGAGGTTATTAGAAAAACACATAACTTTGGAAAAGTAATAATAGGAACCTTTGAGGATTTACCAATGCCCGAAGTATTACCTAGGAACTGTAATAAATGCTCGAAGAAAGTTGCTAAAAAGCTATTCAGTTACAATGTAACTAGAAATTTGAAAGAACTCGAGAGGCTTAAGTGCGATTGTAAAAGGGAGTGGAGAAAAGAGCTTCGGAAGAGAGGTGATTATAGAAAGAATGTAAAGAAATATTTAAGCAATAGTTAACAATTTATTGAGCTGGTTTAAGTGTAATCCCGGTTTATCCAGGCTCCACCCCAAGGTTCGAAAATCACCTAATAGTGTTTAAATCAGGTATATAAACCTTTCCAGCCTCCACAATTTTGGTTCTAACGTTGTCCACGATGTCCAGTCATTATTTTAGGTCAAATTTAGCTTAAAAATTCACCAAAAATCTCTAACGAGGAGTGGATTCGAATTGTTATCGTCAAAAAGGCGTTTTTTTGTTAGAATACTTAAATATGTGGGTAACCCTAGCAATTTTATCAGCATTATGTTGGGCTGTTGTCAATATAGTGGACAAGTATATTTTAACCAAATGGATTAAACAGCCATTCGTTCCAGTTATAATACTTGGAGTGGTTGGGTTAGTAGCGGCTTTAATAGTTTATCTTATCCACGGATTTTCACCCTTATCCCCTTCACATACTTTTCTTGCCTTTCTTTCCAGCACATTCTTTATCTTAATGGCTATTTTCTATTTTAAAGCATTGAAAATCGAGGAAGTTTCAAGGATTGCCCCTTTACTCTATCTATCTCCTTTATTTATTTTGATTCTTGCAGGGATATTTCTTGGAGAAGTTTTCACACCATTAAAATACTTAGGAATATTTTTATTAATGGCAGGAGCAATTCTAATTTCTTCTAAAAATATCACAAAGATATCCCTGGGAAAAGCCTTTTGGCTGATGATATTATCAACGCTCGCCCTTGCTTTAAATCAAGTGTTAACAAAATATCTTTTGAGCTACACAGATTATTGGACCGTTTTTGCATACACAAGAATAGGTGCTGCTTTAACCTTAATTCCAATAACCTACATTTATTTACCTGAACTAATAAGGACTGTTAAAGAATACGGGAAAAGGGTTATCT
>Ga0114923_10003601_pt1 | contig 10434 bp, 17 predicted proteins | sample SumtaG_FD_89578 | JGI IMG/M metagenome (GOLD analysis project Ga0114923, IMG submission 89578) | Deep subsurface microbial communities from Indian Ocean to uncover new lineages of life (NeLLi) - Sumatra_00157 metaG | ecosystem: Environmental > Aquatic > Marine > Oceanic > Sediment | place: near...
ATGATACATATGCGGACACAATCTCAAATTTTCGATGTCACTATGTCAGTGACAGTCACGGGTGACATTGAAAGCACCTTCTGGATACCGTGTCACCCGTGACATCATCGACAAAGTGACAGTGCGTAATGTCACTATGTCGTGACATATTGTTACCGTATATGTCACTTGCTATGTCACTGTGTGTTTTTACCGTGAATTATATCCTGTATATTATAATATACCTGTGAGTTTGGCATTGACTCCTGTGCCAGAATGTGTTTGAATATGTATATTATTGCAGGGGGGTGTAGGTGGAAGGTTGTGACGTATTGTGGCTATGACACAAACATAATCTTCATCTACATCACCATAGATGAAACAATTTATATAAAGGAGTGCTAATCATGGCGAAGTTGACGGCAGTAGAGTTTCAAGAGAAACACGCACGCAGAACAAAGGCGGCGACAGAAGACGTGCGAAAAGGGATTGACCGTGTGACGGAAAACCCGTGTGAAAAGGCCGCCGCAAAGCAGGACAAAATGCTTACCAACTTGACGGCGGCAGTGTCAAGCGGTAAGTGGGCGGCAGGTCTGAAACGGGTGTCGCTGGAAGACTGGAAGAAAAAGGCAAGAGACATCGGTGTCAACCGCATTGCGGCAGGCATTGACGGTGCGAAAGCAAAAACGATTGCCTTTGCCGAAGAACTGCTTCCACACATTGATAGAGGCAAGGCAAAGATTGCTTCTATGCCGGATGTCACGCTTGATGACAACATCAACCGTATGACGACCTTTGTTCGTCACATGTCCGAAATGAAACGTGCGTAGTCGCACAAAATGTCACTTTGTATAGTGTCGATATATGAGGTATGAATCTTGAAGCAGTGACTTCTATTAAGGAGTTTGTATTATGCTTAGACAGGGCAATGCAATCAAAAGGGTTGCAACAACTGTTGCTTTCGCTTTGCAAGCGGATGCCGGTGAAAGTTTCCTTATCAGGAACATCATCTACGGCTCGACAGCAACAACCGGATTTCCTGTGTTACGTGTTGACAGGAAAACCGTAGGGTGTTATCGTGGTGGGGCACAAGGTGTGTCGCATTTAGGTCACGACGATGCCGCGTTTTCACCAAACAACCTGATGAAGTGGCTTGCAGGTCACGGCGTCAATGTCACCATTCCGGTTGCAGAAGGGCAGACCTTCACAATCGAAAGAGGAAGTGACACAGGCGATGTCATTGTAATATATGACATCTATGATGCGGCTGATATACGTGCCGACATGGTCAATGGTAGTGAGTCGAAAGAGTACAACTTTATACAGTACATGACAGCAAGTGCCGCATTAGTTGCCGCAGGCGATGCCTTGCTTGACGTGTCACTGTCACCGGCAGAGTTTCCCGACTTCCCGTGTGGTAAGGTTGTACCGGCAAGAACTGTTATCGACATTTTGGGTATATGTGGTCAGCCTGTTAGCAAGGGTGACGCTTCCAGTGGTTACACTACCACACAATACCTTAAACTTGTCAAGGACAGGGAAACGCTGTTCGATGAAGACAGGAACGGGATTCCGTTCATGGCCGTTGACAACACCACAGGTACGGCGATTTATGCAACCGATGTGTCATTAATCGGTGACGCTGTTTCCGTACCAGCGGCATTGACAGACCCGTGTGTCGGTGTTCCGTTAACGTTTGAACAACCACTACACTTTGAAAGCGGTGAAGAACTCTTAGTGTATCTGAATTGTGCATACAATGCAAGCGGAACACTTGCCGTTGCGGAAATACGTGTCGGGATGATAATGAATGTCAAAACCGAATAGGTTTGTTGAGGGGGTGACATTCTAAACCGGAAACATTAACGCAATGGAGTGACAAAGATGTTAAAGTATAAAAGAATTAATACAGGCACATTGACCGCAGGCGGTGAAGTGCTTGTCGATTTGATTGCCGGTATGTCCGGCAAGAATCGTAAAATCGTTTCAATAACCACAAAGGCAGTTGCAGGAAACTACCTGCGTTTGTACAGAGATGCAGACCAAATTGTCGATTTGGATAGTGAACGGTTGACAACCGCCGCACCGTGGGCTAAAATGGATTTGCCTATTGCCGAAGGTCAACAGGTGAAAGCAGGTATCTATTGTGTTACCACAACCACGGCGGTTGAAATAACAATCGGTTATGAGGAAGCAGACTAACCTTGTGACTTGTAAGGTGAAATAGCAAACGGCGTGACATGACAAGTGTTGCACACCCTTTTCGCTTGTTGGAGTCACCGGCCAGCTTTTATTGTGTCACGCCGTTATGTTTTTTAGGTGACTACATGAGCAATGATATTCTTTCCATATAGGAGTTTATACTATGTCTAAAATAAGAAAACCTATGGGTATCGACGAACTTGAACTAAAACCGCCGATTGACGGTGAAGTACGATTGAGTGACGATATGCAACAGACACTTGCTCTGTTAACGGCAATGGGTGTGTCGGGGCGTAAATTGATGAAGTGTTCGGAAAGTGGAATACTTTACATTGCTTCACCACGGATAAAAGATGTTGTACACTTCACGGGTGTCGGTGCAAATGACACGCAAACGGGTGACAACATGGTTTGTAGTGAATTGCTTGTGATTGCACACCCTGATAATACTGGCTTGATTTGGGTGCGTCCCTATAAGACGGCAAGTGCAAATAACGCAATACCCTTGTCGGCGAAAGAGTCGGCAGACTTTACACTTGACAATATGAATCAGTTGAACATGCTGATTGTTGTTGCCGGTGAAAAAGTCATTGTTGCATATTCCATATAGTGACTGTCACAATGTTGTATGTTGTTGTGACATTGTGAATGTATATTAAGGAGTTAAGACAATGAACTATAATCCTGTTACTGTCAGTACTGGCCTCACTTATACTCACAGAGGCGACCCTGCAAGTGTTGATTTTGCAGTAGGTGACTTCACCATAGACGGAGCAAACCATGAGAAAGACATATCAAGTATTATACCAGTCGGTACAAAACTTGTGTTTATGCAGTTAAAGTTTGAATGTCAAGCCGCAAACGCAAATATAGCGTTTATGAAAAAGGGAATAACGAATAACGTGGTTGTTTCAGGGTTTATCACCGGTGTAGCAAATATCGGAATGAAGGGAACAGTAGTTGCACCGCCTGATGCCGACCGGAAAATCCAATATATGTTTACAAACGCAACGTGGACGTTGGTAGAAATGACTGTTATTGGGTGGTTTATATAAGACTAAATAACACGGTGACTGTCACTGTGTAAACTATAACTTTTATTAAGTAAAGGAGTGCCGATTATGAATGAATGGATGTTGCGTATTCTTGGAATGGTGTTTACAGTTATGACACCTGAACTGCGTGAAGGTTTGAAACAGTTTGTTTTGAACCTTGAGAAACAGGCGAAAGCCACACCGAATCCGTGGGACGATATTTTCGTTGGTATATTGAAAACCGTCCTGCTAATAAAAGGTACGGAGTGAATTATGGAAGGTGACGCCAAACAAGAACAAGTGAAACAACTATGTACAATGACGATTAACGTTATTGTGGAATCGGACGAGCAAGCAATGGAATATAAGAAACGAATGAGTGCGGTGTTTGCTGATAATCCCGAAGTACAAATCAATTTCGGATTACAGAACGCACCACGTCCACGGTGACATTATGCCAGCACCATTAACCGCCGACATAATTAGTATGCACACAAGTTATTACTTGTTGCAGACACATTTTAACAACATGTATAATGACTTTGTTGCACTTGCAAGTGCTTTGAATACCGAAGGGAATCCGGCAAGTGCAATCGCCGTCAATAATATCAATATACATCTTTGGGACATTCGCAATCACCTTGCAAGTGGTTCTAACTCCATAAGGTATTGGCATGTCAAAACTATGCAGTGGCTTGACAATAATATACCGTGGGGCGGCGGTGGTGGTGGTATCGCAATGAGTGACATTTTGACGGCAATGTGGGCTTCGGAGAATTGGCAAACATTGTTGTTTATCGCTTATGTTGATGCGATGCGTGGTTCTGTAAGTGAAAAGACTGTCACTGAAACCAATATGGGAAATTACTTGAGACACTTTCTATAACTATGAGGTTAGATAGTCCAATTACATATAGTGAGTGGTATTTCAAACACAGAGTTGATGCCGACCGTGCGTTTGACGAATCAAAAGAACAAGCAATCGCACCGCACTTTGCGTCTCTGTTGGGTGACATGCCAGAACTTTCAGAGTTGCCGTCTGGAGTACAATCCTTTATGCGAACACTTGGCAAACCTACGTCACCTGGGTTAGCCGGATTTTTAGTAAGTGCGGGCGGTGAGTTTGCGGCAGAAACTTTGCGGGACGCAATCGCACCGGCCATAACTATGCTTAAACGGGCGGTCAACCGGAGGGCAAGGGAAACATGGTTGACCGCCCAACAAGCAGTGACATTGTCGCAAAGGAAAAAGATTACTGATGAATACTTCTATTTGCTCACTGCCAGTGAAGGTTATGAAGACATTGCCGCCGATAGTCTATTCACAAGCCAACTTCCATATCCGACAGTGACACAACTTATGTCATGGGCAAGGTATCACGGTGACTTTGATAATACCAAAAGTAAGGTGTGAGAAAAGTTTCAAGTCCCTGTTGACGACTATGATATGTGGGAATGGTTGTCGCAACAGCATGTCAACACCCAACAGGCACAAGAACTTTTCAAACGTGGAATATTACAGGAAAGTGACTTCATCGGTGAACTTCGTCGTATAGGTTGGGATAATTGGGACGCAATCTATATGAAGGATTTGTCATATAGGTTGCCGAACTCTATGCTACTTTTGCAGGGCGGGCTGATGCAGGGTTTGCAACAGACTGAATTGTTCGACAATATCATCAAAGGTGACATTCACCCTGAATGGGCAAAAACATATTATGATGCTGTTATGACAAAGCCTGATAGTCGTGATTTGGTTGCCTATCATTTACGCAAAGACCCTTCACTTTCAACACTGCCTCAGGCACTAACCAAAATCGGTGTTCACCCTGAATATACCGATGTATATAAAACGCTTGCTTACCAAATACCGCCTGTTGCAGATATTATCACAATGGCTGTTCGTGAAGTGTTTTCGCCTGCCGTTGCCGCAAAGTTTGGACAGTTTGAAGACTTTCCGGCAGAGCTTGAAAGATTTGCAGGACAGAAGGGATTGTCTAAAGAGTGGGCAGAAAGATATTGGGCGGCACACTGGAATTTGCCATCGACACAACAGGGTTTTCAGATGTTGCACCGTGGAGTTATTGACAGGACAGAACTTGACATGTTGTTAAGGGCGACAGATGTGATGCCGTTTTGGCGTGACAGGTTGACCGCCATTGCCTTTAGGCCATTAACAAGGGTTGATGTTAGACGTATGTATAAAGAAGGTGTGCTTGATGAACGTGAAGTATATGAAAGTTACCTTGAACAAGGGTATGACGACCAAAATGCGGAACGTATGGCAGAGTTTACCGTCAAACAGACATTAACTTCACTGTCTAAGTTTACATCAAGTGACATCGTCAAGGCATATTCAACACGTATGGTTAACCGTGGGACAGCAATGCAGTTACTACGTGACATCGGTATAAGAAACGATGATGCAAACTATATCATATCGACCGCAGAATATAAAAAGTCGTGGGAATTTACAGACGAGCAAATAAAAGGAATCAGGAATCTATACAAGAAACGCATATATAATGAAGACACTGCACGTGATAATTTGGGTAAACTAAACTTGCCGTCCGAACAAATTGACGTGTTAATGCAACAATGGTTTTATGACAAGGTTGACGAACTTGATGCGACATGGACGACCGCACAAACGCTGAAGTTTCTGAAACGTGGTATCATTTCGGCAGACCGTGCAAGACATGAATTGTACTTAATAGGTTATACACAAGACAGAATAGACGTTTATTTAAGGGATAGTATATGGAAGCCACCGACGAATTAGTCAAGAACGTCAAGACATTGAAAGATGCAAAGACGGAAAGAATAAACAAGGTCAAGGAAGCGGCTACACAGTCTCGGCAGAATCGGCGTAAACAAACGGTTCAACAATCCCCGACTCAGTGACAGTCCCTTTAGTGTATTTATACGTCAAGTGCTTAGTGACACTTCCGACACAATACTTTTCAGGTTGACCACTTTTTAATAATCCTCTGAATGACGGCCATTGCTCTTGCTTGTAAACGCCGTAAGCAAGTTTTATTGCGTTCCTTCGGACACCTTTTGTCACTGTCTTTTTCTGTGTTGAGTAGTCTTTCAATCCTCTTATTGTCACCTTGTGGCAATGCTCGTCTATTTTCAGGCCACCTAAGCCGGTTGACGTTATCAATTCGTTTAGGTTGCATAGTCCCACCTTGTTTACTAATAGCGAATCGGTGTCGCAATAATAGTAATTTCCTTTGCCTGCCTGTTGCATAAGTTTCCATAAATACATTCGACCGTATGCCGTGACATGCGATGCAATAGCAGGAAACGAGTCAAAACATTCACCGACACCCGACATCATAAAGACCTGTCCCAATAGATAACGCATTTTTGTACATCGGCGTCCATTCATGTTGAAAACCAATTCTTCTCTGTCTTGCTCAAAGGGACATTCACCAACTTTTGTCCATTCTTCACCCTTTTGACCGAACTTGCCGTATAATGTGTTTAGAAACTTCTTGCATAGTTCTTCATATTCTGCCGCACCGTTTGCCTTGAACTTTAGTCGTAAAGAATAGAATTTGTCAACGTAGCTTTCAAATATATTGTCTTGCTCATAGATTACAGTGTCACCGACCTGCACTATCTGATTGAGTGACAGGGCGTGTTTTATTTCAGGTGTTGTCAAGACAGTCCAGAAGTTACCGACAGGAAATGTCAAGCGGTCACGCTTTACTCCGTATATGGGTGACTCTGTTCTGATAAGAACGTTTGCAACAACCGACTTTGTTCTGATAATTTTACCCAAACTATTTGGTGTATTCTTATGACGAATTTTCTTATACTTAACAGGATAGTAATTGTTACGCATAACAAAAGGGTACAAACTATTGACATCAAGCATATAATAGTTGTCATGGTTTAAGTCTCCAATATAAAAACATTCTACACGACCGCCTTTGTAGCTTGCCCGCTCCAAATCAATCGCCTGTTTGTTGTTGTGGATATAGATTTTGGTGTTGTAGTGACGTAGTAAAAAGGCCGCCATTGCTGTTGAGCCTTTTGTATAGCAAAGACGTGCAATGTTGTTGCTTTCAAGAAAGTGCATGAATATCTTGAAATTTTCTAACTCTATTTCCACGTCACGGTGACAATAGTTCACTAACTCTTTTTCTGTACATGTTGCAAAGTCTATCTTCATCTTTGGTAAGCCTATACGCTCACCTGTCTTTGCGAGTGACTCCACGAACCAATTCATCGAGTCAAGGAAAACGATTGAACTTGTCTTGTTGCGTACTGATATAATGTTGCATGTCCCTTTGTTATGAAAGAACTTTAGTTTGTATTCCATTCGTTTAAGGTGTGTCCAGCCTTTCACCACTGTAAAGTCAAACGCAACATTCCGTGCAATGCACCACAACTTGACTTTAGGTTTACAAAACTTGCCGACAAACTGCCAAAATTCGTCCGTTGAAAAGAACAAGCACCATTCCATTCTTTCGGCGTGTCTGCCGTATGCTTTGCGGTAGTAAACCGCCCACCCAAGACGCAACGTCTGTTGTATTTTACCATCTTCTGTCTCATTTTGATTTGTTTCCGTATCGAAGAAAATCATGTGCCGTGGCATTGCCATTGACTTTTCAGACTTTAGCACGTGTGGTTTTCTGTCTATACTTGACATTATATGTTTGTGTGTATCGCCGTCCACGGCGTTATTGTGTCGATAGTTTCTGCCGAATAGTCTTCATATTCAGACCATTTTTCAACAATCGCTTGCTCAACCATTGCCGGTGTCATGGGTGTGTCGGTGACAATGTTCACGAATCTTTCGGTTAGTTTATCAGTGGGTGACAGTCTTGATGTCACCTTCACTTTGTACATATATTCACCGTTAATGTCCCAATCTGTTTCGACAAGTGTTTTCGATGCCGGATATGAGTCACGCCGTACATGAATCAATGCACCATCTTTTGCGATTAACTCTGATATGCCTGCCCAATCTGATTTCATTATCCTTTGGGTGTACATGAGATTTGATGTCTTCATGTCCCTAAGAAATGCAGTGCGAGATTTGCCTGCACGAATTGCAACACGCATAAGAGCAATCACCTTTGACCTTGTGTCTGCCATTGTAAATCCCCCATAGAACGAATTTGCTTACAGGATTACGATTGACATAGACACGTCACAATTTGGAGTATATGTCTTGTGACAAGTCGTCAAGTGTCTTTGAGGCCTTTTCAAGTGACTTGATGCTTTCGGTAAGTTTAGGATTTTTACCCTGAATGAGTGCCAGACATTGTGTGCAGTGTTCTTGAATCCAGTCGAAGCCTTTGTGTATGCCGATGAAACGTTCCTTGATACGTCCACGTGTGTTCGATGCCATTTTTCGTACTCCTTTACAATATGGGTGACACGATTAATCCATTGTATCGTGTCACCCGTGTCACGTTATGTGTCAAGACTAACCGGCCATAACGTCTTTGGCGTCCTTGATTGCTTGTTTTAGCAGTGCAGGTTTGTACTCTGCTTTCTTTAAGTCAAACAAGTGTTGCGTCTTCTTTTCATCGTCAATAGGTGTCACATCGTATGACGCATTGATGTCACCTGCCACACCGTGACGTACAACCATAAACGCAGTATCGGAAAAACGTTCTTCAAACTTCGAGAGCTTTCGCCCGACACGTGTGCCAGTGATGAACAAGACAAATCCTTCGTCTGTTACCACAGGACAACCAATTCTCGTTTGTTCCTTGCCTTTGAATTTACCCATTAGGACAACGGGTGCGTCTGCAACCACAAACAAGATACATTCACCATCACTTGACAGGAACGTTAAATCGCCGCCTGCCAAATCCTTCATCGTTTCTTTCCACTTTGCCATTGTTACTCCTTTACAGTGACCCGATGTCACCTTTGGTAATATTTGCACTTCCACAGTATGAACAAAAGTCCGATGTCACGAATGACAGACGTAATTGCCTGCAATCCTTACAACGGTATTCATACCCTTCACACCATTCGCCTTGAATGTATATCACGGGACGGGCAGCGTTAGATTTGATGAGTTTCAGGAATAGAGAACCCGTCCCGTGATTGTTGGTGTCTTCGGCCATTATGTTTAGTCCAGTGTGAAACTACCCTTTGCAGACCCTTTTGCCGTGTACATCTTTTCCACCTTGTCAACCGCTTCATGTAAGGTGGTTATGATGTGTGCAACATCTTCTTTAGCGGGTGCGTATGCCGCACCGGCTTGATTGCCCACAAGGCCAATCGCTTTGAGTGCCTTGTTCATTCGTGGAGTCACTACACGTTTGAACTTAGCGTGTTTGTCTTCTTGTGGTTTGTCTTTGCCTTTGTTCTTGCCCATAAATAATCCCTTTCTAAAATGCCCACCCGAACCCGCCTTTCGGCACACCAGTTATTCGATTATTTGGTCTAACAGATTGCTAAAAACGCCGCAACTGTTAGCCAATACACACGCTTAATTATCTGTAATGTTGTCATGTTCGTCACCCAATTCCTTGTCAATGTCTTTTTCTTTCTTGTCAAGTAGGTTTTGCAATGAAAACAGGGCACGTGTTGTTGTGAAAGTCACTAAAGTTAAATAGATTGCGTTAGCTAAAACCTGCGTTTCCTGTTTTGTCATTGATTCCAATATGCACGATTTGCTTTCACTTAGTGTAATCTTTATGTCCAAATCTGCATAGATATATTCGATTGTCTTATTATCACCCATTACATGCTCCTAATTACACACATTCCAACATTCTGTTCGTCCGATATTACATTGTATATCAAGTCGTGTTGATGAACCAGTGATATATCGAATCGGTTAAGGTGTTTCCCACATTCAGCACCGGCAAGCAATTCAGCTTCTACCAGTGTTTCAACAACGGTGTCAAACTCCGTCATTTCCTTGTCGCCACCAATATCAACCAGCTTTATATTGAACATTGTAAACCCTTTCTAAACCTGTATTAAACCCTTTGTATAAAGTATAGCATACTTTCCCGTGACATGCAAGTACAAAATATATTATTCTCAGTATATTGTTCTTGAGAGGAATACGGTGACTGTCACTGCATGTCACGATGTGGTGACGTTGAAGTTGATGTCACTTGGTGTCTATGTCACTGGTGACTGTCACCCCAATGTCACAAGGGACTGTCACCTTACCTATTGTGAATGTCACTACATGGTGACAGTTAAGATAGGGTGTCCGTAGGAGTATCATC
>Ga0114923_10003602_pt1 | contig 10434 bp, 9 predicted proteins | sample SumtaG_FD_89578 | JGI IMG/M metagenome (GOLD analysis project Ga0114923, IMG submission 89578) | Deep subsurface microbial communities from Indian Ocean to uncover new lineages of life (NeLLi) - Sumatra_00157 metaG | ecosystem: Environmental > Aquatic > Marine > Oceanic > Sediment | place: near...
ATCTCACCGTACGTACCGCTTGCTGGCGGATTAGTTACGGTAACGGTGGTTACATTCTCTGATAGCGTGTGCTGTTGCGCGTTGCCGGCTGAGTAGTCTATGGTGAGCGTACCGCTAGCCACAACTGCAGTGGCCAATGTCATACCGTAATCTTTCAGCACAGGCCGCGTTATTAACTTGTCATTTACAAGGAACTCTGTGGTGTCGAAGCTGTACGCATTGGCACCTCCCAGCACTGCAACGAGAGCATCGGTTACCCACCCCCAACCGGTGTCTAACTCTGCTTGGTTTGAAATAAGAGTTGGGTTAGTGGCCGAGGACGCCTCGTTGAGAATTGCTGGCCCCGCTGCGTTAGCACCATGAAAACCTCCGGCATCACCCATTGTGGTTGTCCATGTGAACTGAGGTGTTCCACCCAGTTGCCAGTCCATCACACCAGCAACACCCGATCCGGCTGGGATTGTTTGATTGATTTGAATGTCTCCGGCGTTACCGGTAGATGCCCCACCAGTGCCCGCAGCTATAATGGTTGCTCCGCCAGCACCGGTACTATTTCCAGAGCCACCTTGAACCGTTGCGGATCCTCCTGGTCCTGTGGCGACACCCGTTCCTCCCGACATTGATGCCGCACCACCTGCGTTAGCACCACCTCCGCCACCGGCGATGATTCTTACTCTGCCGCCAGTACCGTTACCGGCTGCAGTACCACCGTCGATATCTAAGTTTCCGCCAGCACCGTTTACACTGCCGCCAGCTCCGGCTGTAAGGATTAAGGTCCCACCGGTTCCATTTGCTCCGGCTGTGCCGGCGTTAAGATTAAGGGCGCCTCCAGCCCCGGATGTGTTACCAGCGCCGGATGTTATTGTAATGGGTGCCCCAGCCGTTGTTGCAACGTTGGAGGTGCCCAGTGAAGTGGTCCAGCCGGACGAAGCCAGCGTCATAATGTTTGGCACGGCACCGTATCCGGTTGGAGTAGCGCCCGTATCGAATCGAATTATGTCCTCGTCTGCAGCCTCTTCAACCTGGATCAAAGTGTCGCCGTCTGCGTCTGCTAGGGATGTGCCACCAGCCGCTGCAGCCCAGTATCCGGTTCCGTCTGTAGACGATGCAGTCCAGACTTCTCCCGAGACTGAAGCTATGCCGGTCTTAAGAAACTTGAAGTCTCCCTGTGTGCCACCAGCCGAACCTATTAGTAGTGAGAGGTCTCCGCTGTTCCCAGATACAGCTCCACCATTGGCCACAGAGATTGTTACGTTACCAGTACTTGAACCTGTTCCACCTGCAGCACCACTGTCAATGAGCACGGCGCCACTGGTTCCACTTGTTATTCCACTTACACCGCCAGCTATTGAGGCGGCACCACCATTACCAGTTGACGTCCCGGTTCCAGCCGCGCCACCTGTAATGCTTGTGGCGCCACCGTTAAAGGCGCTGTTGGTCGTGGCTCGGCCACCTACGAGTGATACGGCACCACCAGTCGAACCAGTCGATCCACCTGCACCGCCAGTAAGGAGAATTAATCCTCCGTCTCCAGCCCCGTTACCGGTGCCAGCAAGAAGCGTTACGTCACCACCTATGTTTCCACCGCCACCAGCATTAGCTGCATTTATTGTTATGTTACCGGGGTTGCCTGCAGCCGTTGCGGTACATGATATTACAGTGTCACCACCAGCAAACGACGTCAGGTTCATTGTGGTCGCGACTGTCGATGTAGTGTGGTCTGCGGATATGGTGTTGTTAGTAATTCTAGTTCCGGCTAGAGCAGTGCCGCGAATGTACAGGGAGTCCAGTAGCGGAACGATCTCTATGGCGCCTTCACTGTCTCCCGCACCTGCTCCTAACTGTACGGACAGTTTGAGACGACCAGCGACACCAGCGCTGCCGTCATCGCCTGGTTGAACTCGGAAATACTTAAGACCGTTACCTGCGCTGGCTAAGAAGTCTGCAACTCTTTGTCCAGCACCAATAAGTGTAACCGTGCTAGCTGCGGACTTACCTACACCAGTTGTTAGCTCGCCGCGATCTGGTATCAGCGTTGGATTGCCGAACGCTGCCACCTCGTTGACCATAGCCGGACCAGCTGCATTGACACCGTGAAATCCTGTGGCAGTACCAAGACCATCAAGCTCGAATGCTAAAACTCCACCGCGATTAAATAGGATATCTCCGACATTGCCACCGGGCGCAGTTCCAGTGTTGATTGTGACTGTTCCGCTGTTGTCATTGGCAGATGTCCCGGTTTGAATTGTTATGTTGCCACTATTGCCTCCAGTTGCAATCCCACCGTCGCCGGACTGTATGTTGACGTTGCCACCGGCACCATTTCCACCGCTGTTACCAGCGTCAAGTATGAGGTTTCCTCCGACACCAGATGCACCGCCAGTACCTGCAGTGAGAGTAAAACCACCGCCTGCGCCAGACGTATTACCAGTACCAGCTGTCATCACAATGGCTGCACCAGTCGTTGCCGCAAGGTTGGCCGAGCCCATGAGCGTTGTCCAACCGGACGAAGCTAAGGTCATGATGTTTGATATAGCACCGTAACCGGTTGGCGTGGGGCCTACGTCGAATCGAATTATGTCCTCGTCGGCAGACTCTTCAACCTGGATCAGGGTGTCGCCGTCTGCGTCCGATAGAACCGCAGCGGCAGAAACAGTACCCCAGTAGCCTGTACCGTCTGTGCCAGAAGCAATCCAGTGTTGTCCTGCAACTGATGCTACTCCGGTCTTTAGAAATTTGAACGCACCCTGAGTGCCGCCAGCCGTACCAATTGTAAGTAATAGGTCTCCGCTGTTTCCAGACGTCGCTCCAGCGGTACCAACAGCAAGTGTTGCGTTGCCACTGTTTGCGCCGACTGTGTTGCCAGCGCCACTGGTGATAGAAATAAGTCCGCCCGCTCCACTTGAGATGCCACCTAATCCGGCCGTTACTGTTACATCGCCGCCGCCACCTGTTGACGACCCGCCACCGGCTGCGCCGGCTGTAATCAATACGGCTCCACCCTTACCGGATCCACCAGTTGCGGCTTGGCCGCCTACAAGGCTTGCAGATCCACCAGGTAATGCAGCACCGTTTGGTCGGCCTCCCGTGGCTGATATCAGTCCGGCTGAACCACCGCCTGCGCCTGTTCCACCCACAAGAATTGTAGAGCCCCCATCTCCACCGGCTCCGCCAAGGCCAGCGGTTATTCTTACTGAGCCACCGTCACCGGCTGTTGCTCCACCAACGCCGGCATCAAAATCTAAGTCTCCCCCGGCTCCCGTCGTGTTACCTGTACCAGCTAAGATCTTTACCTCACCACCTATGTTAGCAGGACCAGCCAAACCTCCAAGCAACTGAACATCACCGGGCGCACCTACGGTGCCGGCACCGCTGGTAAGTATGATGTTTCCACCATCTCCACTTGTAAGGCCGCCTCGACCTGCTGTGAGCGTGACGTTACCGCCATCACCCAGGATATCGCCTCCTACTCCACCAGCTATAGTGACAGGCCCGCCATCGAACGCTGTTGCAAGCGCGTTAAGTGTTCCACCGGTTATGTTGACTGCGCCCCCTGTAGCCTGGTCTACATCACTACCTGCTCCACCCCTGATGTTGACAACACCTGACGCGCCGTTGTTATTTGATAACCCAGCGTCGAGATTAACATCTCCGCCAGCCCCGTTTAAGCTCGATCCTGGTCCGGCTACGAGTAGAACGTTGCCGCCCTTGGTGGCCGCAGGTGCGGGTGTGCGTCCTATAAGTCCAACGTCACCGGTTGCCGTTCCGAACAAGCCTGCGTCGACGAAAGCTCTGTTTGGAATGATAACTGGGTTGGTGGCGCTCGTAGCCTCCTGCATGATGATAGGACCGGCAGCATCCGACCAACTAAGGTTACCGGTCACCCTGTTGGCGCCCTGTCCGTTGTCGCCCTGTCTCTGTATGAACTCATCGATAGCTATCTTAGGTATACGTTGTTCCACTAGCGTTCCTGCAGCGAACGCCTTTGCGACACCGCCTTGGACTGCATCTACATTCCTGACAATGTTACTCAGAACGTTTGCGACGTTGCTAGTGTAGCTGAAGACTTCTAGAGCACCAGTACCGGCATCGCGCAACGTGGCGTAAGCAATCTCGTCGGTACCAGGCACAGCCATCTGAGCCCCACTGGCCACAGTGAACGTTGTTACAGACGTGTTGATACCTATCGATAACGTCGTTTCGACATTGTTTCTGAAAATTGTGTGGGCCATTAATTTATACTCATTACGTTGACTTGTGGTCCGTTAATAAAACCTGGCGAATCAATGTTGACGGCACTAAGAGCTGAATCCTGCACGATAGATGTTGCAACCATGTCTCGCACCTGCATGCACGCAACGGTGGACCGCGCCTGAACATCGGCGAACATAGCCCTGAACACCCTGAAGGCGTCAATGTTTCGGAACTGTAGGAAACGTCGAAACGCCATCTACCTTGACCTTATTTCGAGCTGGTCTCTGTCGAACACGGTCTCTTTGCCGGTGTCGAATCTAACCAGGTACTCCAGGTCATAGCAGCCCGGATTTTCCCAAACGAGAGTTGGATGTACGAATGTAAACTGCCCGCCCGTGCCACCACCTATGATCGTTCCTACTGCGGTGTCGAACTGCTTGATGGCGTTAAGCTGTCCCGCTCCGTCATCTGAGAGAACGACTGCAGTGCCACCCTCGCTCGCGCTCACCTGAAACGTGTCGTCTGTCGCGGTAATGACGTAGTATAAGGTGTCCTCGGATAGACCCTGTGGTATCGTTGTCTGGGGGCTGAAGCGCACTCTATCGTCGTCAACTAGCTTGTGATCTACCTTTGTAAATAAGTCGGTCGCGTTGGCGACAGCGATGTCAGTGAGCTGGAAGTCAGCCTGAAAGTAATCGATACGCACACCTTGAACGTTTACCGAGATGTCGACCACATCCCATGTATCGGGATCGGCCGGGTCTGAGTCTACGGTGTTCCTGTCCTTTAGCGTTACCTGGATCAGAGGGAAGCGATCTCCCGTTACGTGCTTTAGAGTGTTGCTCACGATCCTAGTCTCCTAAATTTGGTTCTGTTGTCTGATGTGTTTGTCAGCCGCCATGCCTTACTGATGCCGCGCTTGAACTTTAATTCTCTCTGAGCAGATGCCCGCTCATTGAACCACGGTGTATTAGGTATCGACAGAAGGAGTGCTGCGGCGCCTGCACCTATTACCTCGGCGTACTCTTGATAGATAAGGTCGATGGTCTCGAACGCCTCCTGACTCGGATAAAGGACTGCCGTATACTTAACTCCGTTGGGGTAAGCTATCTCTGGGACTGATGCGATGAAGACGTGCTCTCGATCCTCGCAGATGCCCCAGTTGGTGAACTCAGCGCGGGGATTGGTCGAATCGCGCCAGTTATTCGAAATGTAATCCATGTCTGTTTTCGTCATCTTGAACGAGTACCTGTCGGCGTAGATATCTGGGTCTCTGTTCTCTATGCGCCTAGCGAATGCGATCACGTCCTGCAGCCTGGAGTTCTCTGGGAGAGCCAGCTTATAATCGCGCTGGTTTGGGGCGAGGGTTAGAAACTTGTCTTGGATCTGCCAGATCATTGTCTTCTTACAGAACTCACGTATGGCATCGCCTATGGCCTGCCTTACAATTGGCAAGCCGATTGTTGGAACATCGAGTCTGACTTGGCGGAAGAATTCGTCGTAAGATCTCATTACTTATTCTCCTCCATCTTCTGTACGACGCTCCGTAGAGATTCTAGCTTTAACCCGACTAGCGTTCCGGCGCTCTGCATGTGCTGCTGCGATCTCTGAGCAGAGGCGACAGAAGTTTCCTTTCTGAACATTTCGTAGAACAACCACTCCTTGATGAAGGGCTCATACTTCTCATCGATAACAACGGCCGTGTACTTGTTCGTTAGGTTGACGGTGTGAACACCTGTCCCATCGTCTGTGATGTCCACCGCAGCACCACCGGATGTCAGTGACACCTCGAAGCTTACCGTTGCAATGGCGTTGATAACGAAGTAGTCGGTCAACAGAGCCAGTCCAGCCGGCAGTGTGGTCGTGGTCGTGAATGCAACGCGGTCGCCGTTAACAAGCGTGTGACCTGTTAGATCAATAGCGTCGTCGGTGGCGAAGTCTGTGGTAACAATGCCTTGGTCGGTGCGGTTGATTTTCGTCGGATAGCTGACCGTAGTCAGCTCGACGAAGTGCTCGGAGCCTGACTGGTCTTTAGCGGGTGGGAATACATAGAAGACCGTTAAGCTCTTCTCTGGGTCGTAGGAATAGTGTTCTGTGAAGTTTTTGCCGGTGCCCTTATGCCAGTGCTGCATCAACATGTCAAACTGCCACCGGTCAACCTTTGTGATGACCTTGCCCTCTTCGACCCCTGTCGCGCCCATGTTGCGCGCCATATCTAGAAGCATACTGTCACCAGCTGGTATAGTTTGCTTGGATCCAGCCGCGAGTCGTGACGCGAACGAGGACGAGAAGGAGTTGGGGCGTGCGAATGCTAGGACGTACGTTGAGTTGCTCCAGTACTCGAACATATCAACCTCGGCCCAAGTGACACCTGCAGCATCCTGTAGGTGTCTCTGGCACTCGCTGATCACCGTGTTGGGTGTGATGGCCATGACTACTTCGCTAGCTTAGCTTTGAATGCTTCGTACTCGTCTCTGGCTGTCTGCAGCTTTGCTTCTTGATCGGCTACCTGCTTCTTGAGTTCTTGAACGTTGTCGATGAGTGCGTTCATCTCCGTGTTCATATCGTCTCTGGCAGTGTTCATAGCCTCGGCGACTTGCGCCTTGCCCTCGTCGGTCATCCGAACCATATCGTCGCGCTCGTCGTTATACTCTGATCTGCGTGCAGCCAGGTCTGCGTCCATCTGATCCATTGCGTCCTTGTGCTCGGCTTGCTTGTCCTTTAACTGATCGTCGAGCCTAACCATCTCAGTGTTGTTGTACTCTCGAACTTGAGCCAGCTCTCTGACCGCGAGACTCGATGTCTCCATAGCTTGGTCGCGCTCGTTATGCAGCCGTGTGACCTCTGCCTCAAGATCGGGAAGATGCTCGATGGCTTCTAGCATGACCTCCATGGTGTTGAACTCGGCTCGACGCTCTCGTATTAGCTTCTGCAAGCCACCCTTTAGTTGTGATAATTCTGACATGGTTTTCTCCTAGTCCTGTGTGAAGCCGAGCTTAAACTTAAGGTCGGTAGCACCTGCGTATGTCGGAGTGGTTGCCGAGCGCAGGATGCCCGCCACCCACAAGCTTGTGCTGTCGGGATCGAGCGCTATCTGCTGCGCCAACCCTTCCAGTGCGTAATACTTGTTGTCGGTGAGATCGATGGGAACGATGACCGTTACATCCGTGCCATCGAAGTCGACAACGGTCGCAATCTCCTGTGACTCCGCGTCCGTCAGTGCGCCGAACGCAACGTTGAACGCATCGATGACGACGTTGGTCCTGAAGAAGATCAACTGGATTTGCGTATCCGGTTCGTCATCCACGTCTACCATGTGGATCGAGTTGAGGGACACGTTAGCGCCCTTAACACGTCCAACACCAGTGATCTCGGTCGTGATAAAGAGCACGTCGTTCTGTGCATATACGTTGCCGAAATCGAGTGCTGGCTCGAAGTCGATTGATTTAAGTAAGCCTGTTCCTGCCGCCATTTTACTTTACCTCGCCTTTGACAATGTTTCTGTGTTTATGAAGTGAACCGTGGATACTCCACAGGCCCCTGATCTTTCTTTTTACAGCCGCAACAACAGCCAACCCGGTGCTCCAGTAGTTGGGATGGTAGTACTTCGCGCTGTAGTACTTCTCGTGGAAGTAAGCCACTAGCTGCCGTCCAGTGTCCGACCTGTTCGACCGTCAGACGTTGTGGTGGCATCGATACGATCCTTGGTGTTTGCCAGGTCACGGTATTTCGGTGTGTCCGCGTCGTGACCGGATGACAGCCCTGCCAGTGCTGCCAGGAAGATACGCATGAACCACGAGTGATCGTTTCCACCCTCGATGGATTTAAGCTCGGTGTGAACCTCGGTGAGCTTGGTGTCTTGCGCCGCGCTCAGCCCGGATCCTGTTGAGATCTGGATCAGGCCGGCAGAGTTATTAGAGATCAGCTGCACCTGGTTCTGATTCAGGATGCTGTTCTCCACGTCGAAGATGTTGTTGTTCGAACCCACCAGCCTAACAGTGTACTGGGCGTCTGGAATGAAAGTCACGGAGTACCCATTGATTATTTCAATGGTCCGTGCGAACGTTGTTCGCGCCACCGTTACTGTCGTGTTATGCAAGATGGGGTCCTGAAAAGGCATCCCCTCCGCCGTAGCCATTAGAGCGTTGATAGCTTGACGAAAGTCCACCTCGGTATCCATCTCATACAGCGTACCACCGATGAGGGTCAAGTCAGCTTGCGGTACTGATATTACCTTTGTTGTCCAGTTGATCGTTATTGCCATGTGCTTTCAACTCTCTGATGGTTCGGTTAAGCTCTGCTATCTTTGCATGATAGTGTTGCTTGTTCTCATTCATTTTGGTGATCTCGGTCTGTAGCATTAGGTTGTTCTGCTCCATCGCTTCAGACATCTGCTTCAACTGACCTACCTTAAGCTCCAGCAATTCTAATAGCTTGTTGCGCTCGCCCTGTATAAGAGAAGCCGCGTGATTCATTGCCTCTGCCAGCTTTGTCGTGTAACTAAGCCTGTCAGAATCTGTCCAGAAGTACGGGACACCAATTAATGACTTTTTTGGGTCTGGGCGTTCGCCCAGGAAGATTCCACCCCAGCTGATCTTTGGCGGCTCATCCACCATCAACTCTTTGTCAAGTTTCTTCCACCCTTTTGCTATAAAATCTACGTCGCCCATTCTGTCCCCCTATTCGTCTAAAACTAACCTAGCGTTAATTTGTGTAGCAGCCGTGTTGGACACTACAGTACCTTCCAGCTCGAAGGTCTTAAACTTCGTGCCGGTAGTTGATTTTCTTATCTGACCTTCACAAGGCTGCACCAGTGTCCACGTACGAGTAAATGTGATGTCACCGTTAACGTCCGTCAACCCCTCTATCAGTACGCCCCTCAACACCATTGTACCGGTGTAGCTCGTGGAACCTGAGTCAGTTGTCACGTAGGTGAATGTGGTCGCGCCCGTCACCGTGATCACATGCGTCCCCGCGTTGTCCTCGGTCTTATCCGTGATGCCGGTGATCTTCACTTTCTCGCCGGAGTCCATCGTGTGTGCGCTGCCGGTCGTCACTGTAGCTACTGTCCCTGCTCTTGCGATAGTGGTGATCGACAGGTCAAAGGGCATGTCGCCCGTGCCGTCCTCGGCTACAAGATACACCGATGCGTTCTGTAAATCTGCACCTTGGTCGTCTACAACATTAACCGTGGTGGTCACTGGACTAAGAACGATAACAACAGTTGCCCCATCCGTGCGGTATGAGTTAGTGCCGGGGAAGCCGGAGCCCCCAATAATGTTTATCGTCGTCGTGCCGCTCGTGTGCTTAACGTGGATCGCGGAAGCGTTGTTATCAACCGTGTTGACGTACCCACCGCTCCAATCTATATCCCGCAGCGTGACGGTAGTCGGAGCGTTAAGCCCCAGCTCGATACCGTGCGTTAGGGCTACGCCCATGTCGAACGAGCATCCGTCCAGCTCTCCGTCAGGGTCGGCGCTCGTATCCCAAATAAGAGACGAGGTGTTGGCCGCGCCCTCGTAACCCTCGAAAGAGGTGCCCCCAAGGTCAGCTCCGTTAGCTGTCACCTGGTCTGCGCCCACGAACCTGCAATCTCTAAGGGTAGCGTTAACGCCAAGGACCGATTCACCGAAGTCGATAAACCCGCAGCCCGTGAAGGTTAGGGTTGGATCTCCGGTCGTTACGTTGTCCGTGTCGGGCGTAAGGGTGAAGCTAGCGCCAGTTCCTGTGGTGAAAACCTGTGTCAGAACGGCCCCTGCTGCGACTGTCCCGCCTTCACCGCTATCAACGGTGAACTGGGTTACAACGTTGGCTGTCTCCGCGTCGACCGTTACCTTAGAGCCGTCACTCATATATATGATGTCGGCTACATTGTGTCCTGTACCGCCAGAGAACACTCCCTCCGATGTCGGAGTGTCATCGTAGCTGGTCTCGTCCTGGGCGTCGATGATGGGCTTGACTAACTCAAGCCGTCCCCTGTTGTTCGTGCCTAGCGCGATGAAGTTTACGTTCGTTAGCGTGATGATGCTGCTCGCGTGGGCGATCAACATCTCTGTAAAATCTGTTAATGCGTGTCCGTCCAGAGTGTCAGTTATAAACAGGTTGGTGTTCAGATCCAAAAACTCGCATGGGGTACCATCGTCCCCGAATCGAAGCTTGCCTTGCCAGTTGAAGCCACCGGCACCCACCTGGAATATACCTTCTTGCGCTACAAGGTCGTCAGTTGATATGCCGGCGAAG
>Ga0114923_10003603_pt1 | contig 10432 bp, 18 predicted proteins | sample SumtaG_FD_89578 | JGI IMG/M metagenome (GOLD analysis project Ga0114923, IMG submission 89578) | Deep subsurface microbial communities from Indian Ocean to uncover new lineages of life (NeLLi) - Sumatra_00157 metaG | ecosystem: Environmental > Aquatic > Marine > Oceanic > Sediment | place: near...
ACGATTAGCTCTTTAGAATCGTTAAAATCTAGCTTAACAGAATCAGGAAGTATTTGATTTAATTCTCCCTTAGGTCCTTTTACCTTAATCTGATTACCCTCAATCTTTATTTCAACTTGCTCTGGAATGCTAATTGGTTGTTTACCGATACGTGACATAATTTTTACCAAATTTCACAAATTACCTCTCCTCCTAAACCTTTTTTCCTAGCTTCTGTGTTAGTCATTAATCCGGAAGGAGTGGAAATAATAATTAAACCATAACCTTGTCTAATTGGTCGCAATTGGTCCTTTTTAATATATATTCTCTGACCTGGCTTGCTAATTCTTTTTAAATTACTTGCAATCGGCTGACCCTCTTCATACTTTAGTTCGATCTCTATTGCTTTTCTGATCTTTCTGCCTTGAGTTGCTACCTTACCAACCAATTTTTCTTTTTCCAGTACCTTAGCCAGGTTAAATTTAAGTTCTGAAAAAGGAATAGCTACCGTTTTATGAGAAACGGCTTGAGCATTCCTTATTCTAGTTAACATGTCTGAAATTGGATCTACCATGATGATTTTTTAACTCCAGGGATTTCCCCTTTGTTAGCTAATTCTCTAAAACATATTCGACAAAGACCGAATTGTCTCATGTAACTTCTCTTTCGACCACAGCGAAAACAACGCCGAACTATCCGTGTTGAAAACTTTGGTTTTTTTTGTGCTCTGGCGATAACAGACTTTTTAGCCATAATATTTATTTCTTTATTGGAAAACCTAACTGTTTAAACAATTCTAATCCTTTTTTGTAATCTTTAGCATTAGTAGCTACTGATACTTCTAGGCCGAAAATGTTTTTAGCGCTTTCGGTTGAAATCTCTGGGAAAATGATCTGTTCTTTAATACCAATATTTAAATTACCGCTCTGATCAACATTTTTCTGCTCTAAGCCACGGAAATCACGGCCTCGAGGCAAAACAACATGAATCAATTTATCTAGAAAATCATACATTCGTTGGCCTCTTAAAGTTATTTTTAGGCCAACCGTCATACCTTCCCTAGTTTTAAAACTAGCCATACCTTTTCTGGCTTGACATGGAACCGGTTTCTGACCGGTTACCAAAGACAGATCGTTAGCAATCTCTCCTTGAGTTTTTTCGTCCTTAATATTTGGATTAAAGCCAGTATTGATAACCACTTTTTCAATTCTTGGCACAGCCAAGTCATTCTTGTATCCAAACTTTTCCTTCATAACTGGAATAACCTCTTTTATGTATTTTTCTTTTAATCTTAACATGTTTAAATTTCCTGTTGGCACTTTTTACAAATCCTGTTTTTACCTTTTTCTGCTTTTTTGTATCCAACCCTTGAAGCTTTATTGCATTTCGGACAGATAATCTTAACGTTGGAAACATTAATTGGCTTAGTCAGCTCAATTACTTGTCCTTTTTCCTTTTCTTGTTTAGGCCGACGATGCTTCTTGGCCACATTGACTCCTTCAACAACAATTTTATCTTTAACAGGAAAAGCCTCAAGCACTTTACCTTTTTTGCCCCTGTCTTTACCGCTAATTATTAATACTGTATCATTTTTCTTAATTTTCATAGTTTTACAATACCTCTGGCGCTAGTGAGACAATTTTGTCAAAGCCTCTTTCTTTTAATTCTCTAGTTACTGGACCAAAAATACGACCGCCTTTAGGATTGAATCCGTCGACAATAACGGCGGCGTTTTCATCAAAACGAATATATGAGCCGTCTGCTCTACGAAAAGACTGCTTTTGTCTAACTATCACCGCTCTGACTACGTCTTTTTTCTTTACTGCTTTTCTTGGCTCAGCAACTTTGACTGAGGCGACTACAACATCGCCGATCCGAGCATAACGTCGGTGGCTTCCACCCAAAATCTTAAAACACTGGATCAATTTAGCTCCACTGTTATCGGCTACTTTTAATTTTGTTTCTGTCTGGATCATATTTTTTTAACAACTTTCCATTTCTTATCTTTGCTTATTGGACGCGTTTCCTGAATGATTATTTTATCTCCAACCTTATATTCGTTTTTTGGATCATCAGCTTTGTATTTCTTGCTAACTTTATATCTTTTCTTATACTTAGGATGCTCTTTATATCGATTGACCAAAACCACGACGGTTTTATCCATTTTATCGCTGGTAATGATTCCTTTTAGGAGACGGCCTTTAGTTCCTTTAACCTGTTTTTTATCAACCTTAACCTGACTATCTTTAGATAGGGTCTTTTTTGGTTTTTTAATATTTTTTTTCTTATTATCTTCCATTTTGTTTTAAAATAGTTATGATCCTGGCTACGTCTCTACGCAATCCCCTAATCTCTCTAATGTTTTTAAGCTTTTTGGAAGCTAAGTCAAACCTAAGCTGACCAAGCTTTCGACGATTCTCAACCAAGATATCATTTAATTCCTTTTGTGTTTTCTGTTTTAGTTCTTTCACTTTCATAATTAATCTCGGGTAATAAATTTTGTTTTAATCGGTAGCTTATGACTCGCTTTTCTCATAGCTTCTTTAGCCATTTCGGGTGTTACTCCGTCCATTTCAAAAATAATTCTTCCCGGCTTAACTGGAGCCACATAATGATCAACGCTACCCTTACCGCCACCCATTGGTACTTCAGTCCCCTTCCTAGTTTCTGGCCTATCAGGAAAAACTCTGATCCAAATCTTACCGCCTCTTTGAACATATCTAGTCATGGTTCTCCTAGCTGCTTCAATCTGTCGAGCGGTCAAAGGAGAAGCAGTCATTGCTTTAATACCAAAAGATCCAAAAGCAAGCTTACTGCCTCTAATATCCTTGCCCTTGCCTGGTCTTCGCCCTCTTTGCCATTTTCTATGTTTTACTTTTTTAGGAGATAACATAATTATTTATTTTTCTCGTCTTGGCTAAAGACCTCACCTTTATAAATCCAAACCTTTATTCCAATGGTTCCGTAAGTAGTGTAGGCGGTTGCTCGAGCATAGTCAATGTTGGAGCGCAGAGTTTGCAATGGAATCCTTCCTTTTTTAAGCCATTCTTTTCTAGCAATCTCGGCACCATTTAATCTACCTTTAACCACGATCTTAGCCCCTTTAATATCTCTATTTTGCATAACTTTATCTAGGGTTTGCTTTATAACTCTACGATAAGGAAGACGTCTTTCTATTTGATTAGCAATATCTAGAGCAACCACTCTTGCTTGAGCGTTTGGCTGCCTAATCTCTTCTATATCTAAACGAACCTCTAAATCCTTCATCTCAGGATCATGTTTTTGAAGAAGCTTTTTAATTTCTTTTTTAAGTTCTTCTGCTCCGCTACCTCCCCGACCAATAACTAGACCGGGTCGGGCAGTTTGGACAATAACATTGATTGAGTTTTCTGAACGCTCTACTTCAATCTTGTTAACTCCTGCTTTGTCTAATTTTTTGGTAACAAACTCACGCAACCTGACATCTTGCTCTAAAAATTTCTTATAGTTCTTACTACTAAACCAGCGTGACTTCCAATTAGTCACGATACCGATACGAAATACAAATGGATGAACTTTATGTCCCATATTTTTATATACTTTTCCTTCTAAAGTGTTTTTTAGCGTTACCAAAAGTTTGTCTACTGAAAAACTTTTTCTTAGACTGAGAGGTAGTAGAATACGGCCTCTTTGGCGGAATAGGCTTAGGCGTTGGGACTGGCTTTTCTTCTGGTTCAACTTTCTCGATTGGCTGACTGATTTTTTCTGGAAGAGTCGGCTTAATTTCTTTTTCAATCTTATCTTTAGCTTTTTTATCTGGCTCTACTTCAGGAATTTCCTTAATGCCTGACTTCTGGTCTAAAAACAAAGTTATATGACTAGTTCTTTTTAAAATTGGAGCAGCTCGGCCCATAGCTCTTGGACGCCATCTTTTCAGACTTGGCCCAGGCTCAACGGTAATACTGGCGACATATAGTCCAGACTTCGGTAAATTGGCATTGTGCCCAGCATTAGCTACGGCTGAGTTTAAAAGACTCAAAATTGGCCTAGCAGCCCGTTTAGTTAAAAAAGTTAACTGACGTTCAGCTTCTTCTACATCTAAACCTCTAATTAGATTAGCTACTAATCTAACCTTGCGAGGCGATATTCTTAAATGACGCAGTTTTGCATTAACCATGATTATTTAACCGCTCCTTTTTGTCGAACGACTGCTTCCTGTTCTCGCTGCATTTTACCACCGTGTCTAGTGAATTTTCTGGTCGGAGAAAACTCTCCCAGCTTATGTCCAACCATATCCTCGGAAACGAAAACTGGAAGATGATTCTTTCCGTTATGGACTCCAAAAGTAAAGCCAACCATTTCAGGCGTAATTGTACAAGCACGAGCCCATGTTTTAATCACCGTTTTATCGCCCGACTTTAAATTAGCCACCTTTTTCAGTAGTTTTGCATCAACGTATGGACCTTTTTTAAGTGAACGTGACATATCTATTTCCTTTTCTTTTTACTTCTTCTTTTTAAAATTAGTTTATCGCTTGATTTCTTCTTACGCGTCTTAACTCCATAAGCTAGTTTACCCCAAGGCGTTTTAGGACCTTTTCTAAGACCGATTGATTGTCTGTTTTCTCCGCCACCATGAGGATGATCAACTGCATTCATAGCTGAACCTCGTACAGTTGGCCTACGACCGAGCCAACGGCTTCGACCGGCCTTACCAAGCACTACTGCACCATGTTCAATATTACTCAACTGGCCCAAACTAGCAAAACAATCTTCTCTGATCATTCTTACTTCTCCAGAAGGCAATTTAAGATGACTGAAACCACCTTCATTAGCCATTACCTGAGCTGTGCTACCAGCTGAACGGATTATCTGACCACCTCGTTTAGGTAACAATTCAATATTATATACTTGACTACTACTAGGAATATTCTTCAACTGCATCCGATTACCTAACTTAACTGGTGCTTTTTCTTGACAAATGACCTCTTGACCAATTTTTAAACCATCTGGCGAAAGTATATATCTTTTTTCTCCGTCTAGGTAGTGAATTAAAGCGATAAAAGAGCTTCTATTTGGATCATACTCAATTGCGGCTACTTTAGCTGGAACATCTAACTTATTAAATCTTTTAAAATCAATTACTCGATACTTTCTTTTATGTCCGCCACCTTTATGCCGGACTGTAATCCGACCGCCATAACCCCGACCAGCTTTCTGAACTAACTTTTTGGTTAGTTTTTTAGCTGGCTTACTCTTGGTAATACTGGAAAAATCTACTGAAGTCATTCCTCTTCTACCTGGTGTTGTTGGTTTATAGTATTTCATATTGCTTATCTTGGCAACAGTTCTATTTTATCCCCTTGTTTCAAGGTAACAACTGCTTTTTTAAAACCTTTTCTTAATCCTTGTCGCCAACCTTCGTGACGGCCTAATCGTCTTCGCTTAGCAGCTGAGTGAATCATATGAACCTTCTCTACTTTTACTCCGTAGAGCGCTTCAACTGCTTTCCTGACTTCTGTCTTGTTGGCTTGTGTAAAAACTTTAAAAACATACTTATTCTGCTCAGCTAAAAAATTTGCCTTCTCGGTAATATGAGGCTCTTTAATGACCCTGTAAGCATGAATTAGCTGTTCCTTGCTGCTCTTGATAATTGGCTGAGTAGTTTTCTTGACTTCTTTCTTTTCTTTTTTGGCCACTTCTTTTTCAGGTTCTTTCTTTTTAGTTAATACTTTTTTAAATATGCTAGTCATGATTTGTATGTTTGTTTAATTACTCCAATTGCTGGTTTTAGCATCAATAGACTGCGATGTGACAAAACGTCTAAAACGTTTAAGCTGTCAGCTCTGACAACTTTTATCTTCGGGATATTACGACTGGCTCTAGATATATCCTGATCGACTTTCGGTATAATGATTAAAGTCCCTTTATTTAAATCTAATTTCAATTTTTTTTCTAAACCGTCAATTATTTGAGCCATCTGTTTTGTTTTTGGCTCAGATAAGTCCAACTTATCTAAAAGAATAGCTTCTTTGTCTCTAATTTTAGAAGAAAGTGCCATAAAAAGGGCTTTTTGCTTCATTTTCTTGTTAATCTTTTTAGAAAAAACTCTTTCTTTGGTTGGACCAAAAGTGGCTCCGCCGCCGCGCCAAATAGGCGAACGGATTGAACCATGTCTGGCTCGACCAGTCCCTTTTTGCCGCCAAGGCTTGCGGCCGCCGCCGCTAACTTCGCTTCTATCTTTAGCATGGGCTATTGGTTTCCTAGCATTTGCTTGTTGAGTAACCGTTGCCTGATGAACCAGATCTCGATCTAAGGCCACGTCAAAGATACTAGCCGGCAATGCTGCCTTTCCAATTTCCTCTCCTTTTTGATTGTATAGCTTAACATCCATAGTTATTTCTCCTCCGTTTTTGGCTCTTCTTTCTTTTCCTCTTTAGATCCGCCTTTCTTATCCTTAACTTCAGCATCTTTCTGTTTCAGATCAGCTACTAGCTTTTCTTTTTCTTCTTCTTTTACCGTTTCTATTTCCTTAATGGCCACTATCTCAAGTAAAGTTCCCACTTTACCTGGCAAGGCTCCTTCAATAGCCAAAAGATCGTTTTCTTTATCAATCTGAATAATTTCTAATCCTTTAATAGTTACTCTGTCTGAGCCCATTCGTCCGGCCATTTTTTTGCCTTTGAAAACCCTTTGCGGGAAAGCTGAACCGATTGAACCCGGCGCTCTTTCGGTATGTTTGGTTCCATGACTAGCAGGCATACCTTTAAATCCATGTCTTTTGACCACGCCTTGAAAACCTTTTCCTTTGGAAATACCAACTACTTTTACTATTTCTCCTTCATTAAAAATGGATACATCAATTTTGTGGCCAGTTTTTAAATCACTGGCCTCGAATTCTTTAAAATGACGAAAGTTTTTATCTAACTTTGTTTTTTTTAAATGACCTCGCTGAGGTTTTTTTACTCTATTCTCTTTAACTTCTTCAAAGCCAACCTGAACTGCTTGATACCCGTCTGTTTCTTTAGTTCTTTCTTGAGTAACCCAACAAGGCCCAGCCTTAACTAAGGTTACTGGAATAACCTTGCCTGCTTCATCAAAAATCTGTGTCATACCTAATTTTTTGCCTAAAATGAATTTCATATTAATACGCTTGCAACAAAAAACCGGGGATAGTCCCCGGCCAAAGATGACTAAATCCCGCTGTTTAACTCATATTTTACTGTAAGGTAAAACTCTTTTTCATATAGGATGTGTGGCTAACCCCTAAATTTAGGAATTAAATCGTTTTTATTTCTACATCAACACCAGCAGGAAGATTCAATTCCATGAGCGCGTCAATAACCTTGGGACCGGGATTAATAATATCAATCAACCGTTTGTGAACCCTCATCTCATATTGCTCACGAGAGTCTTTATGGACAAAAGTAGAACGATTAACCGTATATTTATGGAACTCAGTCGGTAAAGGAACCGGTCCACGGATTTCTGCATTATACCTTCCAATCGTCTCAATGATCTGTTTTACCGACTGATCAATGAGTTTATGATCGTAAGCCTGAATTTTTATGCGAATCCTCTGTTTTGTATCTTCTTCTTTTTTAGGTGCCATCTTTATTATCCTAAATCAAGTCCTTATAAGGACGGATATAATGAAAGATCCCGTAGATCTACGGGACCCTTCAGATATCTTACTTAATTATCTTAGTGACTACTCCAGCTCCTACTGTCTTACCGCCTTCACGAATAGCAAAACGCTGTTTTGCCTCTAGAGCAACTGGAGCTACTAATTTAACTTTTAAGTTAACTGTGTCACCTGGCATAACCATCTCTGTTCCTTCTGGTAAAGTGACATCACCGGTTACATCACTAGTTCTGATAAAGAATTGAGGCTTATATCCTTTGAAAAATGGTGTATGCCTTCCGCCTTCTTCTTTGCTTAGGATATATATTTCGCCTTCAAATTCTTGATGAGGAGTGATGCTGCCGGCCTTGGCCAATACTTGACCTCTTTCGATGTCTTCTCTTTTAGTGCCTCTAAGTAGAATACCGGCATTATCGCCTGCTCTACCTTCGTCAAGAGACTTATTAAACATCTCGATACCAGTGACAACTGTCTTTTTAGTATCACGCAAGCCGACTATTTCAACTTCTTCGTTAATTTTAACAATTCCTCTCTCAATTCGACCAGTTGCTACTGTGCCTCGTCCTTCAATGGAAAAGACATCTTCAACTGGCATCAAAAACGTTCCATCAACCGCTCTGGTTGGTTCAGGAATATTCTCATCAACCGCCTTCATTAACTCCAAAACTGGTCCACACTTTGGACAATCCTCTTTACCACAAGCGCATTCCAAAGCTTGAAGAGCAGAGCCTCTAACAATGATAGCTTTTTCGCCGTCATACTCATACTTACTAAGTAATTCTCTAATTTCTTGCTCAACTAGATCAATTAACTCTGAGTCATCAACTTGATCTACTTTATTTAAAAAGACAACTAAAGCTGGCAAGCCAACCTGACGAGCAAGAAGAATATGCTCTCGGGTTTGAGGCATTGGGCCATCTGATGCGGACACAACTTGAATTGCACCATCCATCTGGGCTGCCCCAGTAATCATGTTCTTAATGTAGTCAGCGTGTCCAGGACAGTCAATATGAGCGTAATGACGCTTTTCTGTCTCATACTCAACATGGGCCACAGCAATAGTTAGACCACGTGCTTTTTCTTCAGGCGCATTGTCAATATCGTCAATGCCTTTTTCCTGAGATTTAAAGCCAGCTCCTTTTAAACATTTTAGGATAGCGGCTGTTAAAGTGGTTTTACCATGGTCAACATGACCGATTGTACCTATATTAAGGTGAGGTTTAGTTCTTTCAAATTTTTCTGCCATAATACCGGTGTACAGCAAATACCGAATAGCGATAATTTAAGGCGCTACTAATATTTACCATTCACTAATTTATTAAATTTAGCTTTTGTATATATTATCACTAGTTTACAAAATATCTTATTAATAGTCAATAGCCAAATCAAAAATAAGGCTATTTTAAATAATTAACTCTTAGTTAAAATGGTAGGTCTTCTACTTTTAACTCATCAACCTCAGTGTCTTCTGCTTCATCTTTTTGCATTTCTTCTGCTTTCAACTCAGCGATATCACGATTAACCCTTTCGGTATCTTGAGATGGGTTAGATTTTACTGCTTTTTCATGATCTTCTAGCTTCATCACTAGATAAGTTGGCTCATTCTCGCTTATGATGATGCACTTACCACCTTCTTTTTGCAATATTTTTTTTATTCTCTCCCACATATTATTTTTTTGACTGGACAAACACTCATATTTACCCAATCAGACCTATTTTTTTTCTCCACTAATTATTTCTTCCGCAATATTCTTAGGCACTTCCGCGTAATGACCGAATTCCATGGTAAAAGTAGCTCTGCCTTGACTGATTGAACGAAGCTGAGTTGCATAACCAAACATTCCTGCTAAAGGTACCTGGGAATCAATCACCTTAGATAAGTTCACTCCCTCGCCTCTGTCTTCCATCTGGTCAATTTTACCTCGCTTAGAGTTAAGATCGCCAATTACATCGCCCATAAACTGTTCTGGGGTAAGTATTTGCAATTTCATGATCGGCTCTAGAATAATTGGATCAGCTCTTTTAACTGCTTCTTGCAGGGCGAGCGATCCGGCTATCTTAAAAGCCGCTTCTGAAGAGTCAACATCATGAAAGGATCCGTCATAAAGGGTTGCTTTGAGATCAACCAAAGGATAACCAGCTATAACGCCTTTATCCATTGCTTCTTTAATTCCTTTTTCAACCGCTGGAATATATTCTTGAGGGATAATCCCGCCTTTAATTGAATCGATGAATTCAAATCCCTGACCTTGTTCTTGCGGTTCTATTCTGATGAAAACATGACCATACTGACCACGGCCACCAGTTTGTTTAATGTATTTCCCTTCTGCCTCAGCTGTTCCTTTAACTGTTTCTTTGTAAGCTACCTGAGGTTTACCAATACTAGCCTCCACTTTGAATTCTCTTAACATTCTATCAACAATAACCTCTAAGTGCAATTCACCCATGCCAGAAATAATTGTCTGACCGGTTTCCGGATCTCCTTTAATCTGAAAAGTGGGATCTTCTTCAGCCAAGCGCCTCAAAGATAAAGCCATCTTTTCTTGGTCACTCTTTGTTTTTGGTTCAATAGCAATAGAGATAACTGGCTCTGGGAATTCAATCTTTTCTAGGAGAATAGGATGATTAGTATCAGATAAGGTATCACCAGTGGTGGTTGCTTTTAGTCCTACAATTGCTGCAATGTCGCCAGCATAGACCTCTTTAACTTCTTCTCGCTTGTTAGCGTGCATTCTAACGATTCGACCAACTCTTTCTTTACGACCGGTAGAAGCGTTAAGAATATATGATCCGGACTCCAGTGTTCCGGAATAAGTTCTGATGTACGACA
>Ga0114923_10003604_pt1 | contig 10431 bp, 9 predicted proteins | sample SumtaG_FD_89578 | JGI IMG/M metagenome (GOLD analysis project Ga0114923, IMG submission 89578) | Deep subsurface microbial communities from Indian Ocean to uncover new lineages of life (NeLLi) - Sumatra_00157 metaG | ecosystem: Environmental > Aquatic > Marine > Oceanic > Sediment | place: near...
AATTAAAAATAATACTGTTTATTCTATTGGCGGTATCCTTTTGCTTTTGTTATTCCCTCCAGGCTGTGGAGATAATGAAATTGTCCGAAATCAAAGCCGGGATGGAAGGCGAAGGGAAAACCATTTTCAAAGGTACCCGCATCGAAACCTTTACCTTCAAAGTATTGGGCCTGATCGAAAAATTTGCGCCCGATAAGAACCTGATCATCGTTGAGTTAAAATCACCGTTTCTTGATAACGACGGTATCTACCAGGGCATGAGTGGAAGCCCGGCCTACATCGATGGGAAACTGATCGGCGCGGTGGCCTATGGGTTCTCTTTTTCAAAGAAACCAATCGGGGGGATCACCCCCATCGAGGACATTATCGAAACCTCCGACTACAATACCTCCCCCTTTTCCATCGATATTTCCGACATAAAAGTGGAGTTCGAGAAAAAAAACCTGGCCTTTATTGCAGACTTTGTGCAAAAAGAATTGGCCCGGCGCATGAATTTTTCCCCCAGCGCAGCACTCACCCCCATTAAGTTGATCGCCTCACACCGGGGATTCGAACCGTCGGCTCTCTCGTATTTAAAGCCGTTGTTTGCACTAAGCCCGGTAAACAGCCTTAAAATTAGAACAAATAAGGCCTTTGGCAAAAGCCCGAAAAGTCTGAAGCCCAGTAAAGATTTATTAAAAATCACCGCCGCCGGTGCGGTTTCGATTCCCCTGATAACAGGAGATTTCGAGATTGCTTCTTATGGGACGGTCACCCATGTTGACGGTGATAAAATTTACCTCTTCGGTCATCCCTATTTCAACCTGGGAGCCGTAGATTTTCCCTTGCACAAAGCAGAGGTTATCACCCTTGTCCCCTCCTTTCAGACGTCTTTTAAATTAATGACCTCCCGGAATATGGTGGGACGGGTGGTCCAGGACCGGTTCTCTGCTGTCCAGGGCGAACTGGGAAAACTCCCTTACATGATTCCCATGAAGGTTTTTTTAAAAAATATGGACCGGACCTTTAATCTTGAAATGGTGAACCACCCGTTATTAACACCGGTGCTGTCGGCGGTTTCCATGATTAATATATTCTCTTCCCAATACCACCAATTCGGCTTCCATTCCATAAAAGTAAAAGGGAAGATATTTATCAAAGGCGAGCGAAATATCATTATAAACGACCTGTACAGCGGTACCAATTCTTATGGAGATTTCGGCAATTTATTGCTGGCCATCAATTTTTTTCTTATGAATAACCGGGAGAAAAACATAAAAATTCAAAAAATGGACTTTGAGATCAGCGGTTCCGAAAACCTGCGCAAAGCAAACATCGAAAATGTATTGATCGAGAAAAAATCATTCTTTCCCGGTGAAATGATAAAAGTAGCAATCTATTTGCGAAATGAAAAAGGGGAACCCTTCACAGACAAATACACCCTCAAAGCTCCTACGTTAAAAGCCGGTTCGGTTTTTTACCTATTGGTGGCCGACGGTGAAGAAATGTCCCGGTTCGAATCCAAGAATATACGATCATCCTATTTCCCCATGAAACTGAATTCCTTAATTCGGGCCATCAATAATTTGAGGAAAAACAACCGGCTTTATCTTAAATTAATGACCCCCACCGGGGGATTATACGTAAAAGGCCATGAATATTCCAATCTCCCCGCCAGTTTACAGAATGTCTTTATTTATGACCCGACGCCCATTTATGGGACATCGACAGGTAGCCAGTCTAAGATTAAATATTCCACCATTACCGAATATCAAACGGAATTCCCTGCTGTAATAAAAGGGAAAAAGTTGTTCAAGTTAAAAATTAAAGAGAGGGCAGATGCACAATAAAATAATACCAACATTAACTGTAATTGTAACGGTAATTGTTCTTTTAGCCATGTCCGGTCCCTGTCTCTTCTCCGTTGAAGTGAAGAAGAAGGAGATCGATCGTTTTGAAGATTTTCAAGAGGGAGAATTCAAGAGTACCAGCCTTGACAGCAAAGGCCGGCTTTTTATCGGTCCCCGCATCAAAGCCGTCGGCGGACCCGCTGTGGAATACTACCTGGCCCTGGATACGGCAGCCAACGGCGATATCTATGTGGGAACCGGTCACAAAGCATCGGTTTACCGGGTAAAAGCATCGACCCTGCCGACAAATCCCGGGGGAAAAACCGATACCGGCGAAGAGATTTTTGCATCGGATCATCTCGATGTGTACGCGGTTTTGGTAAAGAAAAACGGGGATGTTTATGCCGGCGCCTCACCGGAAGGGAAAATATACAAAATTTCCAAAAACAAAAAAAATAAAAAAGACAAAGCCGGTGAAACCTTTTTCGACCCGGATGAAAAGTTTATCTGGGACTTAAAGGAAGATAAAACCGGCAATATTATATGCGCCGTAGGTAACAGCGGGGGTGTTTACAAGACCGCTCCCACCGGGAACGGCGTTAAAATATTCACCCCGGAAGATACGCATATCATCTCCCTTTACATCACCCGCGCCAATTCCATACTGGCCGGCAGCGGGGACCGGGGCATTCTCTACCGCATCGACAATCGAAAAATCAAAGTGCTTTACGATTCACCCTTCGAGGAGATCAGGGGGATTTGTGAAGATAAAGAAGGAAATATCTTTTTTTCGGCAACCACCGGCATATACAGCCAGAATGTTCTAAAAGATGCGGCCGTGGAGTCCCTGGTAAAAAAGAAGACAAAAGAGGAAAAGGAAAAAAAACCGGTGGAGAAAAGTGTGCTCTATTGCCTGCGCACCAATGGAATCGTTGAAAAGATCTGGAAGTCAAAAACCGAATATATCTATACTGCTTTCTATGATGAGAAGAACGACAGCGTCGTCATCGGCACCGGTAATGCCGGCCGGGTATACCGGGTAAAAAAGGACGGTGGTTTTTCCATTATCTATGAAAGTGATTCCGCGCAAATCTTTAAAATTGCCGGGAAGAACAGGGGATTTACCGTTATCACCAATAACACCGCCACCATCGCAAAAATTGAAGACACCCTCAACAGCAAAGGCATCTACTATTCCGATGTCTACGACCTGGGCATCCAATCGAAATTGGGAAGAATCTACTGGGAAGCCAAAACAACGGCCCAGACTGAAGTGTCACTGTTTGTCAGGACCGGCAATTCCATTATGCCGGATAAAACTTGGACCCAATGGTCGGCCCCCTTTACCGATAAAGAAAATTCAACCGTTAATGTTTCGGATTGCCGCTATTTCCAGGTGAAAGCAGTGCTAAACTCTAAAAATGCCGCGGAAAGTCCCTACCTGGACAGTTTTAAAGTTTTTTATATCCAATCCAATCTCAGTCCCCAATTACGAAAGATCGAAATAAAAAAACCGACTAAAAAAATCTTTAGAAGCAACATGATCCAAAAAAAGGGCAAAAATTCCAACTATTTGAACGTAAGGTGGCAAGTCGGCGATCGCAATAAAGATAAATTAAAATACAATATTTCTATTAAAAAATACACCGCCGACAACTGGATTTTAATCAAAGAGGATATCACCGAAAACAAACTGGAATTAAACACGAAACTCTTCGAGGACGGTAAATATTTGCTGCGGGTAGTGGCCGATGACTCGCTGGCCAATCCGCCCTCCATTGCCAAATCCACTACCATGGACTCGTCCCCCTTTCTCATCGATTCCACGGCGCCGGTGGTCATCGATTTTTCAGTGACAGGAAAACGGATACTATTCACTGTAGAGGATAAAACCTCGATCATTTCCAGTGTCTTGTACTCCTTCGACGGAGAACTCTGGTTTCCCGTGTTCCCCATCGATATGATCAACGATTCGAAATCCGAAACATTCGATTTCCATTTAAAAAATATACCCACAAAGAAATTTATTTTTCTCAAAGTAGTCGATGAATTTGAGAACAGTAAAGTATTCCAAAAAGAATTTTAACTGCAAAATGAAAAAAATATTGCCACCAAGGAATGTGTCTTGGTGGCTGAATAATAATAAGGAAGGAAAATGAAAATACACGAGTATCAGGCCAAGCAATTATTTAAACAGTACAATGTACCGGTGCCGGAAGGTTCGGCGGCCGACAGCAAAGATGAAGCATTTGGCATTGCGGAAAAATTGGGTTACCCCTGTGTGATCAAAGCCCAGGTTCATGCCGGGGGACGGGGAAAAGCCGGCGGAGTCAAGCTGGCCAAAAACAGCAGCGAAGCTAAGGAATATGCCGCGGCCATTACCGGTATGACACTGGTCAGTCCGCAAACAGGCCCGGAAGGAAAACGGGTAAGAAAAGTGCTGGTTGAACAGGGGTTGGCCATCGCCAAAGAATTGTACCTGGCCATCATCGTGGACAGGGAAGCGGGGATGCCGGTGATTATGGCATCCACGGAAGGCGGCATGGAGATCGAAGAAGTGGCGGCCAAAAGCCCGGACTTAATTTACAAAGTCCACATTCACCCCTCCACCAATTTGTCCGGTTTCCATACCAGGTACCTGGCCTTTAACCTGGGGCTGAACAAGGCCCAGCAAAAGCATTTTACCAAACTGGTGCAAAACCTTTACCGCTTGTTCCTGGAAAAAGATGCTGCCCTGGTGGAGATCAACCCCCTGATCATCACCGAAACCGATGAAGTCATTGCCCTGGATGGCAAGATCAATTTTGATGATAACGGGCTGTTCCGGCACCCTGATATTGCCCAGATGCGTGACATCCATGAAGAAGAACCGCTGGAAGTAGAAGCATCCAAATACGACCTGAATTATATCAAGCTGGACGGAAATATCGGTTGTATGGTCAATGGCGCCGGACTGGCCATGGCCACCATGGACATTATTAAGTATTACGGCGGTGAACCGGCCAATTTCCTGGATGTGGGCGGCGGAACTTCCGAAGAAAGGGTCAAAGAAGCCTTTAAAATACTGCTGGCCGACCCCAACACCAAAGCGGTTTTCGTCAACATCTTCGGCGGCATTGTCCGCACCGACCTGGTGGCCAAAGGGATCGTCGATGCCATAAAAGGCATGGAAGTCAAAGTGCCCATAGTGATACGGCTGGTAGGAACCAACGAAGAAGAAGGCCGGCGAATAATCGAGGATTCGGGGATGAATTTTATCACGGAAACCCATTTGCCCGACGCCGCTCAAAAAGCAGTGACAATGGCCAGGGAAGTATAGAGCAAAGGAGCATACCATGTCGATACTTATCAATAAAGATTCACGAGTTGTTGTGCAGGGATTTACCGGCAGGGAAGGAACGTTTCACGCCCCCCAGATGATTGAATACGGTACCAATGTAGTGGCCGGTGTAACCCCGGGCAAAGGCGGCCAAACCCACCTGGACCGGCCGGTTTTTAACACCGTTGCCGGTGCAATAAAAAATGAGGGGGCCAACGTATCGGTGATCTTTGTGCCGGCCGCTTTTGGAGCCGATGCTATTTTAGAGGCAGCCTCCGCGGGTATCGAGGTAATCGTTTGTATCACCGAGGGTATCCCCACGTTGGATATGGTCGATGTATGGAACTTTCTCAAAACAACCGACTCCCGGCTCATCGGTCCCAATTGTCCCGGTGTCATCTCCCCGGGGGAGGCAAAAGTGGGTATTATGCCGGCCAGGATCCACACCAAAGGAAAAATCGGTGTGGTTTCCCGTTCAGGAACCTTAACTTACGAGGCGGTCAATCAAATCACCGGGCTGGGCATGGGGCAATCCACCGCCGTCGGCATTGGCGGAGACCCCATTATCGGTTCCAATTTTATCGACATATTAGAATTATTTAACCGGGACCCGGAAACTGAAGCGGTCGTGTTGATCGGAGAGATCGGCGGTTCCGCGGAAGAGCAAGCCGCCGTCTACATAAAGGAGCACGTCGACAAGCCCGTGGTTTCTTTTATTTCCGGGCAAACAGCCCCCCCGGGCAGACGAATGGGCCATGCCGGTGCCATTATTTCGGGCGGCAAAGGAACAGCCGCAGAAAAAATGCGGGTTTTAAAAGAGAACGGTATTTATGTTGTGGAGAATCCCTCGGACATCGGCATAACGGTAAAGAAAGCGCTGGAAGAAAATTAAGCGCCCCCTTTTATTCTTAATCCCTGGTGTTTGGGTAGTGAAATGAGTAAAAAAGTATCGAAAGATACAACAGTAATAAAAATAGCCGGTAAAAAAAATCATCGTCGACCGACTACCCGAAAACTGGACAGCAAATGCAGCATCATTCTCACCGTCATATATGGGAGTGAAATCGATTTCGGCAAAACCTTCACTCTTTCACAGGACTCTATCCGGGTGGGTAGGGATAAAAGCAATACCATTCCCCTGGATGATACCAGTGTCAGCAAAAACCACTGTGAAATCATAACAGTCGGCACCGACCAACAGGAGCAGGTAATCATTAAAGACCTGGATTCAACAAACGGAACGTATGTCAATGGCCGTTTGGTCCGGCAGCAGGAATTGAATCCCGGTGATAAGATTGCCGTGGGAGAAACCGTGTTTCGCTTCAGTTGTAATGATGAAATTGAAGAGGAGTATCACTCAAAGCTCTTTAATTTTGCCACCACCGATTCGCTGACCGGTCTTTACAACCGGAGATACATCCTCAATGAACTTGAAAGCCAGTATAAAATTGCCAAACGAAACTTCAGGATTTTCAGTATTGCGGTTATGGACATCGATAACTTTAAACCGATCAATGACACCCATGGGCACCCGGCAGGGGATGAGTTCTTAAAGAATGTCGCGGTTGTTATTAACCGGGCCTTAAGGGAGCAAGATATATGCGGGCGGATCGGGGGGGATGAATTTTTGATCGTCCTCCCGGAAACCGACCTGGGGGGTGCCTGTAACCTGGCCAACCGGATAAGACAGCGAATAGAAGCAGCAGAAATTAATTTTCGGGGCAGTCTTATAAAAACCACCATCAGCGCCGGTGTTAGCCAGTATGGGGTGAACATACCCAACATGCATAACGTACATAACATGCAAAACACAAGCAGTACAGGCACAAGCAAAGAGACCGGCAGGTTGTTTCAACTGGCGGACCATGCGCTGTATGAAGCCAAAAATATGGGGAAAAACAGGGTTATTAAAGCAAAAAAAAGCTAAGTCCGCGGCGCGGACAGCCTATATGCGGAGGCTCTGTTGGAATACGCTTCAACCACCTGTTCCCATGAAAACCGTGAAACATGCATAAAAAAAATGAAAATTCCTATGCTATTGAATTATTAAATGATCCGTATTATAATAAGTTCGGCAGCGAATTTTTTATGGAGGTAAAAAATGAGGAAACATAGGCAAAAAGGAAAAGTTACCATTACCACCATATTGTTCTTTGTGGTGCTTTTTTATGCAGGATTTGTGGTGGTAAAAATTATCTCCGCCAATCTCACTAAATCCCAGGTAAAAAACGAGATCATCGATAAATTCGGGTATATACGGGGGAATGACTTTGCCCCGGAAGAGGGAGAAAAAATCATCCTGCAGGTCCTGAAAGATAATGGTGTGCTTCCGGCGGATGAAAACTATGATTTTGAAGATGATGAGGAAACTGTAAACCAAAGTAAAAGTGGTTTAAAAGCACCGGAAATTTATGTTGAATTTAATAAAAAATCAGCCGAAATCGTTTTTTTTGTCGAATACGAATATGAAGTCAGCCTGGTTTTGTTCAAATACAAAAAAATTTATACCATCGAGGATAAAATGCGAAGTTATAATTAGTTAGTGGTGATAGAGTAAACCCAGAGGTGAAAGAATGACAGATAGGCTTGAAAAAGAGAAAACCAGTGAGTTGACTCAAATAAAGATTTTTGTCGGTTTTATCGCCGCGGTCATCGTGGTTATAATCCTCGAGCAATTGAAAAGCATATTTATACCTCTATTTATGGCATTACTATTATACTTCTTTTTCAATGGAGTGGTCAAACGGCTGCTGAAACTAAAAATTCCCAAAATCCTGGTATTGTCTTTTTTGTTAATCTTCATATTCATTATCTTTTATTTTTTCGGGGTATTGATATATGCCAGTGTATCTTCTTTTATCGAGAAATTCCCTACTTATAGTGACAAAATCGGGGAGATGATCACTAACCTTTTCCAGCAGCTCAAATTTAGCGACTACCTTGAGAAAATTGACTGGACCAAAAGCATCGATACCTCTGCCATCACCTCTATTTTATCCTCTACTTTCGGTTCTTTTGTCACTTTTATCGGCAACCTGTTGTTGGTTTTAATCTTCCTGATGTTTATGCTGGCCGGGCGGAATGCCTTGACCGGCCGGGTTAACAAGGCATTTGACGAAGACCGGGCCGATAAAGTCAAATTTATTATCAATTCCATCGAAGACCAGGTCCAGCACTACCTGTTGATCAAGACTTTCATCAGTTTCTTAACCGGTGTCATCAGCGGCATCATTTTATTTGTGGCAGGGGCGGATTTCATCATTTTTTCTGCGTTATTAATCTTTGTATTAAATTTCATCCCCAATTTCGGGTCAGTCATTGCCACGTTGTTTCCGATATTCATCGCGGTTTTAAAGTTCGGTTTTTCACTGCGGGTGGTTTTTCTTGCTGCCGGACTAATGGTGACTCAATTTTTTATAGGCAATGCGGTTGAACCCAAAGTTACCGGCAAAAGTCTCGATCTATCACCCATTGTGATATTGATCTCTTTGATTTTTTGGGGGTATGTCTGGGGTATCGTGGGGATGATCCTGGCGGTTCCCTTAACCTCGGCTATTAAGATATTTTTTGAAAACATCCCGGTGTTAAAGCCCATCGCAGAATTAATCAGTGCCGATTAGATTTTTTCAAGCCACAGACTTACACAAGACAGACACAGACAAAAATTTTTTTCCCATCGTCTGTGAAAAGTCTGTGAAAGTCTGTGGCTAAAAAAATCTTTTTGGGTTCGGCTCGTCCAGGCCAGGTGTAACAATAAAAGGACATATCCGGGAATAAAAGTTGGTATTAAAAATGCTCACTTTTATTGAAAAATAAGACAACCGGAGGTAACTTATGAAGTGTAAAAAAATAATTTTAAGCATGATTGTTCTGGTACTTGTCAGTGGTGTCGCCTCGTTCGATAACAGGGCTTTTGCGCGAGGTTCTCTCACCAGTATTGAAGGCAACTTGTTCTTAACAGGTACTAAACTTGTAGAAAAGGGGAAACTTGCCGATGCTGTGGAAGTCTTTAAACATTTGAACCAACGAAAGCCCTATTATTTCGGCCCCTATTTTTATCTGGCTAACATCTACAGTCAACTGGGGGACTACCAGGGAGCCGCCGCGATTTGTGAAAAAGCCTTAAAGCGTTTTCCCCTCGACATAAGGAAGATGGCCAGGTCCTCGCTGAGAAATTCCGTTTATTCCCAATTTCATTATATTCTCGGTACCGCTTACCTCAACCTGGGCAGGTACGATGAAGCAGTAGATACGCTTCAGCTAGTACTTAAAAGTCATAACTACAAAGTTCCCAATTCCTATTGGCTTACGTTTTACAGCAAAAGACCGTTAAAGCCGGAGGAGTTTTATGCCCCGGTTCATTTTAATCTCGGCGCAGCTTACCTTTCCCTGGGTAATAAAGAGGCGGCTTTAGACCAATACAAAAAGCTCCAGGTTCTTGATAAAGAGAAAAGTGAGGAACTCTACAATTTAATTAACCGATAGTACCGGTGAGTTACCCGAATCGTCCAGATTGTGGACAGGCAAAGCTTTTTGATAGTGGAAAATTGACTGGTTCCCTTTTTACCAGGGGCTTACGAAGCATACTGGTAAAGGGGAATCAGTTTTTCCGGTTTCTTCTTTCTTTTTACGAGAAACTCGATATGCCGGATGGTGTCCGGGGCCAACAGGATATCTCCGCATACAGAACACACTTCTGCCGGGACATTCTCAAAGACAGACACTTGCCCTTCACGCTGCACCGTGTGGACAATCATCTTATTTTCATATTCCCCGGGGCAACTCAGGATACTACACTTCATTTTTCTTTCTCCTTTGATATGGAGTCACCCATTTGGGTGGTATTGGCTCATATACGGTGATTATTACGACAACTTCCAGCCTGTAGAATCTTGACAACAAACAAGGCAACATGGACCGCGTCTCGCGAACACTGATCACGAATATGGGCTATTATTGTATCGGAATCGTTTACATCAACTTCAGGCATCATCACTATTTTCGTTCACAATTCGCTTTACCTCTTTAAGTATTGCTAACCTAATCTTCGCCACTTTGACTACCCAACCTATCGGATTGATCAACTCAAGACAAATTATATAACATAAATCGAGAAAAAATTCAACTCTTTTTTTAAGAAACAGAGAACAGGAACAGAGGGTCGGGCAAATAAACGCCTGCGGCGACAGCTTATTTTCATCGTCTCCGGGTGAGGCTCGTATCATGAGGAACTGCCACTAAAAAAATAGCCACCAAGGCACACAAAGGGATGGAAAGGGGACA
>Ga0114923_10003605_pt1 | contig 10430 bp, 5 predicted proteins | sample SumtaG_FD_89578 | JGI IMG/M metagenome (GOLD analysis project Ga0114923, IMG submission 89578) | Deep subsurface microbial communities from Indian Ocean to uncover new lineages of life (NeLLi) - Sumatra_00157 metaG | ecosystem: Environmental > Aquatic > Marine > Oceanic > Sediment | place: near...
GTCGGTGCGAACGGCAGTGCTAATGCGTACACATGGGCTGCGGCCATGACGGAGCGCACGGATCAACTAGACGCATCTAGTGGATCATCGACCGCAGACCGACTATCCACGACGAGCGCGAACGTCGATATCGAGCCTACTGTGGGTGGCACACAGAACCGTGCTGCCGCGTGTTCCGCTTCCTTTACCCAGACCGCTGCTGTCACCAGAGAGCAAGATTCCTTCAGGTACTACGACGATGGCACAGAGAGTGGCAGTACAGCCCTGGAACTTCAGAACGTAGACCTCACCGTTGCGAAGGAAATAACTTTCCATGAGAGAGTCGGTGGACAAATGGCTGGTGATCCACCAACGGAGTCGGCCACACTTCAGTATAAAGAGAATGGCGATGCCGCGGCTGAGTGGAGGGACGTTCCCTAATGGCTGCGACTCCCGTCTTTGAAGAATTTGTTCTAGACGCCGTTGGCGCTACGACGTACACCTTTTCAGGCGCTGATATTGGTCCCGCTGCCGCTGATCGCATAGTCGTTGTCGTCTGTCAGACGGAGGGCGGTGCTTCCCTCAGTAGCGCAACGATCGGCGGTAGTTCCGCCGACATTCGCGTTCAGTCCAACAACGGCAACGTCGTCACGGCCATCATCACTCGACTCGTTACGTCGGGCACGACAGCGGATATCGTCGTGACTTGGAACACGTCAACCCTGAGATGTCTCATCGGGGTCTACTCACTGACCGGAGCGACGGAAGTCCCGGTAGATACGGACGCTGCTGCCGCAGCCAGCGGAACCGGGCAGACCCTTACGGTAACTATTCCCGCGAACGGTTGCGCGATAAACGGCGACTCTCATGGGAGCGGGACTACACCGACCACTTGGGGCGGCAGTAGTCCCGCTGATTATGACGAACCCCCTACCGGCAGTTCTCTGTTCTCTGGCAGCCTCACCCCGTCAACGGGCAGTCTCCGCACTGACCACAGCATCACGACTTCTCATGCGAATTCCACGCAGCCTATCGCCGCAGCCACGGTCGTCTGGTCAGAAAGTGCAGGCATCAGCGCGGTCGTTCCGTCTGAGTTCGATATGGACAACGCTGATATAGACATTGATGGCGGAGGTTTCGGTGCGACCATCGGTGCCAGTGATGTTTACCTCAGCCCAAATGATTTGCTCTCGGAAGCGGGAGAGGTGGATATCGCCACCGCAGTAAATACTTGGTCCGACACTCAGATCAATTTGGATCTCACATCACTCTCGCAAGCAGTTCTGGACTCCTTGCAATCCATGGGCCCAGGCGCGCGATTCATCATCGTCAACGTGGGAGGTGTGCCCGCTACCGACGAGCATTTCAGCGCCGTCACCCTGCACCGGCCCCAAGGGTTCCAGATGGTCCTTGGCGCTGCTACCCCAGGTACTACGACCTCCCGCCTCACAGGCATGACCGGTACTTTCGGTGGGGGCCGGATCGAAGAGACGGCAGCGCAAAACCCTTCAACGACTAACACGAACGTTGCTAATAACGGCAACCGTGAAGATGTCTGGTCGATAGAGGCCAAGCCGTTATCCCGAGAAGTCCAGTATGATTTCAGGGTCTTGTATGGCGGGGTTGTAGCTGACACCATCACGCAGACTCCGCAAGTCACGATTGCAGGTGGGACGGCGGTCCCTGTATTTTATCACCGACACCAGACATTTAAATCACCATGACACAGATTCTTAGACAATCGACAGCAGTAGACGTGATTCTCGGACCGTTTTTGGACAGTACGGACGGTGATACCGATGAGAACGCTCTGACCATCTCCCAGGCTGATGTGCGGTTGAGCAAAAATGGTCAGAATTTTGCACAGAAGAGCGATGTCACCGCTTGTCTTTTCGACGAGATTGGCATGTATAACTGTGAATTGGACGCGACTGATACGAACACCATCGGTCAGTTAACCATCGTTGTGCATGAGACTGGTGCATTGTCAGTACGGCAAGATTATCAAGTCATCGAAGAAGCCGCCTACGATGCGATCTATGCTGCCAGTGCCGATCCGGTTACGAACACGGACTTGAACGCGAGAACGTTGGCAAGTGCGTCGTACTTCGATCCAGCAGCGGATGCAGTTGCTAATGTCACGCTGACTGCGACCGTTACGACGCTGACCAACCTCCCGTCCATTCCAGCCAACTGGCTCACCGCAGCGGGAATCAATGCCGCCGCCTTAAATGGCAAAGGCGATTGGAACACCACCACACCTCCAACGGTTGATGCCATTGCTGATCAGGTTTGGGATGAGTTGATGGCGGGGCATGTTATTGCCGACAGTGCGGGTCTGGTGCAGAATGACTGGCAGGATGGTGGTCGGTTAGACGTTATTTTGGACGCTGCTTCGGCTCCCACAGTGGCTCAAATTGCAGATGCGGTTTGGGATGAGCCTTTGGTAGCACATACAGGCGCTGATGCTGCTGGCCTTGTGATGAACGAATGGCAGAACGGTGGTCGTTTAGATACCATCATTGATAACATCTTGGTAGACACGGGAGTAATAGGGACGGCTGGTGCAGGCCTTACAGATGTAGGAGGCTTGAGTCTTACTGCGAGAGGGCAGGTAGGAGATGCTTGTTGGGACGAAGCTCTCGCATTGCATACTGGTGGCGATAGTGCCGGTTTGGTTTTGAACGAGTGGCAAGACGGCGGCCGGCTCGATGTGATCCTTGATGCGAGAATGGCCGAGGCATCCATCAGTACCACTGGCGGCGCAGTCGATACCGTGACCACCAACACGGATATGCGCGGCACAGATGGGGTGGATACAGCAACGATGCGCGGAACTGACAGTGCCGCATTAGCTTCGTTGCAAAGTCTTTTCAGTGGCACCGCCGATGCGGGTGGATCAACAACTACGATTGTCGACGCGGCTCTTACCGAGGTCAATCTGATTTGGCGAGGCTGCATGGTGCTCATCACGAGTGGTGCGAGTGCCAATCAGAGAGCTATCGTTAGCGATTTCGACGCGGCTAGTGACACGCTCACCTTTGCGCCTGTGTTAGAGAACGCGATTGGCGCAGGCATCACCTACGAACTGCTGCCTTGGACATCGTCTGATGTAGAACTCCATCACGGAGTTAATGCGCCGGCACTTGCCGGTATTCGTTACGATGCCAGCGTAGGGTTTATGCAGTCGGGCGTGATTGATGCCTTTGCTTTGAATGCGGACTTTACCGCGGCTATTGCAGATGGCGTTTTGGATGAAGTGATAACTCCTCACACTACTACCGATTCGTTTGGTGAGGTTTTGATCAACTTGGCTCAAGGCTTGGCCGGGCTGGTGACGGGCGCGGCTGTTGGAACCCCGACGACGACAGTGATCGATACCGATCTGACAGAGGATACCGACGATCACTACAACGGCAGGATCTTCACGATCACGTCTGGTGTTGGCGCGGGCCAATCAGTCGACATTACCGACTACAATGGAACTACAAAGGAAGTGACGGTAACGGCTTTGATCACCGCACCAGTGGCAACGGACACGTTCGTTATTAGCTAATGGCTTTTTCAGGCACCCAAACCACTCGCCTAACACTGATCGGGTTATACTCGCGGATATACCCTGCGCAAGTGTTGGAAGTGGCTGGGGATATGACGGCGACGGCAGTGCTTGCTTTTGCCAGTCCTCAGACCGATCTCGATGCGATAGGGAATATTACTGCTACAGGGAATGTAACTTTTGCGACCCCTGAAGTAGACTTAAATGCTGCAGGGAATCTGACCGCTCAAGCAGCGGTGGTATTCGGAATCCAGCAAGCAGACCTGGAAGACCGAGACGTTACAGCGTCGGCCTCTCTTTCCTTTGCTGCCCCTCAGGTCGATCTGAACGCTTCAGGTGTACTGGGTGCCACCGCTGTCCTCATTTTTGCAAGTCCGCAAACAGACCTCGATGCGCTTGCAGAACTTACGGCTACTGCTTCAATTGCCTTCGCCAGCCCCGAGACAGATCTAGAAGCCTCGGCGGATATGGACGCAACGGCTGCCTTGGTATTTGGCACAGTTGCGGGCATCAGCGCTCTGGCGAATATGACAGCGACTGGAGTGGTAGCCTTTGCAAGCTCGCAAGCCGATCTAGACGCTGCGGGAGAGATGACCGCGACAGGAGCCGTTGTCTTTGCGATTCCTGAGGCGGATCTCGAAGCAGCAGCAAATCTAACGGCGTCGGCGAATCTGGTATTTGGCGTTGAGCAAGCCAACCTAACCATATCTGTAGATATAACGGCGACAGCTTCAATTGTCTTCGCGAGTCCGCAGGTTGCGCTGAATGCGCCTGGAAGATTGGATGCGACAGCAGCTTTGGCCTTTGCCAGCCCGGAAGCTGATCTCGATCAAGAGAAAAATATTACGGCGAGTGGGGCGGTAGCATTTGCTTCCCCCGAGACGAACCTGAATGCAACCGGCACGCTTGGGGCTACCGCTCCTCTCGCTTTCGCAATCCCGCAGGCAGATTTAGACGCCGCTGCAGAACTGGCCGCGACGGCAGCGATAATATTCGCGTCGCCAACAGTTGATCTTGAAGCAGTAGCGGGCCTTACTGCATCGGCGAACATTGCCTTTGCTAGTCCACAGGCTGATTTGGACGCACCTGGGGAGTTGACAGCAACGGGGACGGTCTCGCTCGCTGCCCCGCAAGTGGACTTGGATGCTGTCGGGGAAATGACCGCTACGGGGGTGGTGGTCTTTGCAAATCAATTAGTTGCTCTTATTGATGCAAATGCGAATCAGTTGGAAGCAGTAGCAGCAATAACGTTTTCGTCGGCTACGGTTAATCTGATTCCAGGCGACAATATACTTGCCACGGCTGTTCTAGCTTTTTCCTCTACGACAGTTGATTTAGAAGCCGCGGCGAATATGGCTGCGTCGGCTTCTATAGCGTTTGCCACGCCTGAGGTTAATCTCACCAATACTGGCAATATGCCTACCAGGGTGGATTTGAGGTTCGCGACACCTCAGGTGGATTTGAGGGCGACAGGAACGGTAGCGGCGACGGGAGTAGTGACGTTTACTACGCCTTCCGTGCCGTTGACAATCAGTCCCGAAATTACCGCAACTGGCGTAGTTGCCTTTGCGATTCCAGCGGCCGATCTGGATGCGGCAGGAGAATTACGGGCTACAACCTCTATCTCCTTCGGGGCGCCGGAAGTTGATTTAGATGCTCAAGCCAATATGACAGCCACAGCGGTGACGGCGTTCAACACTCCGTTAGTCAGGCTTGGAGCGGATCTCCCCATCACTGCGACAGCGCCGATGCTATTTGGTGTGCCGCAAGTTGATTTAGAATTCAGAGGTAAGTGGGATCCAGATGCCGATGCTAATGGAGGCTGGGTTCCAAAATCCGATGTTACTGGTGGATGGACTTCAGATTCAAACGCAACAGGAGACTGGACGGAAGACTCCGCAGAAACTGGTGGTTGGACCGAAGACTCTCCGGAAACTGGAGATTGGACTAAGAAGGATGCTGCATAATGTTAGGTAGCGAAGCAGTCACGATCATGAAACGGCGGCTGAGAAGATCGACGGGAACGGATGCAAGTTTCGATACTTGGGTGCTGGATGAAATGAAAGCGGCCCAAACAAGGCTTGAAATTTCCGATATGCTTCCGTGGTTTTTAATCACTGAACGTTCTTCCAAAGACATTGTTGATGGAGAGGAACGGGTGCTGGTTCCTGCAGACTTTATTCGGGAGACTGAAGAAGAGTTGATGCAGATCGAAGACACCGCGACAGGGAATTTTACGGAACTTGACAAGGACGATTATGAGGGATTGAAAGTCAGGTTCGCTGATGAAGAAGCTGGTCTCCCCGCAAGGTATGCGCTGGTTGGAGATTATTTCAGACTCCGTCCTATTCCAAACTTGACCACCCTCAAACTCTGGATGGTGTATTACGGGAACGATGCTGTAATTGTTTTGGGGCAGGAAAATGACTGGCTGAAGTATGCGCCAGATCTTCTCATTGCTGAGGCAGGATTGATTATTGCAATGGCTCAAGGCAATCAGCAAGCCATCACACTGTTCACTGGAATGCACCAGATCGAACTTACCAGAATCCATCGCCAAAACGTTGCTCGCGCTGAAGCGAACAAGCCGGCGAATCCGGAGGATTAGAAATGGGCTTAGAAACCGCAGGTTTTATATCGGAGCTAGTTACCACCAACCCTATTGCAGGGGATGATATTTCAGTCGGCGACGACCATATCCGACTGCTTAAGGTTGTGTTGGATGCTCAGTTTCCCAACTTCACCGCAGCGGCGGCCAATCCCTCGATTACGGAGATGAACTTACTCGTTGGCCGGTCTGGGACATTGAGAGACAGTGTTTGGTCGGCAGCGAATGGAGGGATGATCGATGATATTCAAGCTCTTGTCGATCCCAATGTTGACACGCTTTTAGGTTGGGATGACAGTGCTGGTGCGGTTATCGGCTTCAGTCCTGGATTGGGAATTTCAACTCTCCTGACCAGCCTCGATCTCGACATCAACTCCCTCGGTACAGTTACAATGGCCGCGGGCGACTTTCTTGCCATCCACGATCTCAGTCCTGCAGGACCGAAAAAGGTAGTTCCGACGGATTTGCATGCGCTGTTGAACCACGATAGCTTTGTCGGCTTCGTAGCGGACGAGCACGTTCTCCATGCTGGTGTGACGATGACGGCGGGAGTGGGTCTTGCGGGTGGTGGTACAATCTCCGCAACCAGGACCTTCGATCTCGATGTCAATGCTTTAACCTTAGCTACGATGGCTGCAGGGGACTTCATTGCCATCCATGATGTGACAGTCACCGCAGGACCGAAGAAAGCTGCACCGACGGACCTGCATGCGATTTTGAACCATGATAGTTTTCTTGGTTTCGTGGCTGATGAACACATCCTCCACGCTGGTGTTACGCTGACGGCAGGAACGGGGATGACAGGCGGCGGAACTATCTCCGCCTCTCGAACCTTCGATGTGATTGGAGGCGTTGGTATAACCGCTAATGCGAACGATATCGCGCTCGACTTGAATGAGCTGGGCGTTGAGACGACGATGGCAGTTGGTGACTTCCTCTCTATGGTTGACATCACCGACTCAGGTAGCCAGAAAATCACCCTCGCCAATTTTGCGTTAGCGATCGACTCAGTGCTTTCTATTCCCAACTTAGGCGGGTATGTTGCTGATGAGCATGTGGCGCATGGAGGTGTGACGCTTACAGCAGGTAATGGACTGAGTGGCGGTGGGACGATTGCAGCGAGCAGAACCTTTAACCTTGATTTGAACGAGTTGGGGTTGGAGACTACGATGGTGGGAGCCGATTTCCTCTCCATGGTTGACGCTACAGACAGCGGAAGTCAAAAGATATCTCTAACCAACTTTACTTTGGCGATCGACAGCCTTCTGTTGCACGACAATCTGGGGGGTGTCGCTGCCAATGAGCATTTGGATTGGACCGCAGATCAAGGCGCAACGAACATCGACCGAGACAATCTGCAAGTGTTTGGTACTGCGGTTAGAGGCGATGTACCAGCCTCCGGCGGTGGTACGACCAATTTCCTTCGAGCCGATGGTACTTGGAATAATCCTCCAGGTGGATCAGCGTCGAACTCGTTTACGAACCACGAAGTTGTTGATGTAGATTCGGGCTTTTCTTATACAGCAACCGGTACAGCGGTTGCAACTGGAGTGACTGATACGCTGAAATGGGTATCGGGAGTTGGACTTAACTTTGACGTTGATGCAACCTTGGACGCTATCCGGGCGACGGTTGTTCCAGGCGCGATTGACCACGATGCGCTGTTGGGGTTCGTTCTGGACGAGCACGTCAATCACACGACTGTTACCTTCACTGCTGGGACGGGGATGTCAGGTGGTGGAACGATCGCAGCGAACCGAACCTTCAACGTTGATATAGGTAGTTCCGTACAAGCCTTCGGCGCGGTTCTGGACGATCTCAATACCCTTGGCGCACCTGCCAGCGATGGTCAGTTTATCGTCGCTACGGCTGCTGGAGTGTTCGCGTACGAGGCTACATCAGTAGCAAGAACTTCGTTGGGTTTGGGAGGTTTAGCCACTCTTTCGACCATCAGTAATACGAATTGGTCAGGCGTGGATCTGTCAGTGACAAATGGCGGAACGGGAGCGAGCGACGCTGCAACGGCAAGAAGTAATCTCGGCCTCGTTATTGGAACGAATGTCCAAGCAGAGGATCCCGTATTAACTGACCTTGCGGCACTAACTGCAGTGGCAGGAGCCGACCAGTTCATCGTTAGTACCGGAGCTGGTGTTTACGCGCACGAATCTGCATCGGCGGCTCGAACCTCGATGGGCGTGGCAATCGGCTCGAATGTCCAAGCGTGGGACCCGGTGCTTGATGATCTTGCGGCGCTGCCTGCGGTAACGGGAGCGGATCAATTTATTGTTTCAACCGCTGCGGGTGTCTACGCCCATGAGAGCGCGACAACGGCCCGCGGCTCGATGGGTCTTGGTTCACTCGCTACGCTTTCATCTATCAATGATGGAAACTGGTCTGGCGCGGATCTCGCAGTCGTCAATGGCGGAACTGGAGCTTCGGACGCGGGCACGGCTCGATCGAATCTAGGCCTAGTGATTGGGACGAATGTTCAGGCTGAAGATCCGGTCCTGACTGATCTGGCAGCTTTGACTACGGTGGCAGCAGCCAATGAGTTTATCGTATCGACTGCGGCGGGGGTTTATGCTCATGAGAACGCGGCGACAGCCCGATCGTCAATGGGTCTTGGAACGTTGGCAACGCTTTCAGCCGTCAACAACGACAACTGGAGTGGCACGGATTTAGCGGTCATTAATGGAGGTACTGGAGTCGGGACGCTTACGAACGGGGGCGTGTTGTTAGGTTCAGGAACTGGCGCGATCACAGCGATGGCGGTGCTGGCAGATAGTGCAATGATAGTAGGTAACGGTTCCGCAGATCCAGTTGCAGAGTCGGGTGCTACACTCAGAACCTCGATAGGGGTTCGAGAGATGTTGGCAAAGCATAAGACTATCGATCAAGGATACACTACCACCACGATGACCGACGACACTGTTCTTTTTCTTTCTCTTGGCGTCGGCTATTGGGAAGTACATTTATTCTTGCAGATTTTTTCTTCTTCCAGCACACCTGATTTTAAGTTTCAATTGGTCGCACAGGATGCGTTAGTTGCTACTGCGGCAGATACTATTTTCCACGCTAATGCAATTGACACCAGTGGGGCGAACTCAGCCCGTGAAGCAAATGTCCTTGGTGCTGGAATGATTGTATTAGTCACCGCAAGCGTCCCTGGTACCATCTCCATTCACGGCACTATTCACGTAACGACGGCAGGAACTTTGCGATTTCAAGCCGCACAGAATGCGACGAGCGGCAACGCAACGTTAGTCCGGGATGGTTCTTGGATGACAGCATCCGATCTTCCATAAAGAGTAGAGGTACTGATGGCCGATGTAAACATTCGAGATATTGGGGCCTTAGGCTTAATTAAGGACATCGCTTCGCATGAACTTCCTCCAGAGGCTTGGACCCATGTTCAGAATGTGGCTTTTGTTGACGGTTTTGCCAAGCGGATTTTGGGGGAAACTCAGGTTGAAGGTGCGCCTACTGGGACACCGAATTACCTATTCCCTTCTCCAGGTTTATCGACGCTTTACTGGACGTATACAAATCTGTTGGATATATGGGCCGTCGTCGGGGGTGTTCATACAGAGATCACGCGCGTTTCGGGGGACTATACGGGCGCGATTGACGACAGATGGAATGATGCCTGGCTCAATGGAATCCAAGTCTTCAACAACGGGAAAGACGTTCCTCAACTCTGGAACCCCATATCCGCTGGAACGAAGTTGATTGACTTGACCAACTGGCCTGCAAGTACAGAGGCGACAGTCATTCGAGCCTTTGACAATTTGCTCATTGCTCTCGATGTTACCAAGGCCTCCACCCGTTTTCCGACGATGATGAAGTGGAGCGATACGGCAGATGCGGGAAATGTTCCTTCGACTTGGGATCCGACTGACACTAGCGCGTTGGCCGGAGAACTGCCGGTCGGTTGGACTGCGGGCTTTTGCGTAGATGGGAGAGCATTGGGACCAAGCTTCATCGTTTATAAAGAAGATGCAATCATTCGGGCTGATAGAGTAGCGACGAATGATGTCTTTGCTCTTCGTCCGATCTCACTCCGAACCGGGATTATGGCTCAGGAATGTGCCCAGGAATACCAACGAGGAAAGCATGTGGTATTCACCCGAGATGCCGATGTTGTAGTTAACGATGGGCAGAGTATAATCCCTGTTTCCTCTCGCAAGATCCGTCGCCATCTACGAACGGCTCCTGACGGTTCGACGAGGAATCGAAGTTTCGTAGTTGTTAACTATCAAGATTTTGAAGCTTGGTTTTGCTATCCGA
>Ga0114923_10003606_pt1 | contig 10430 bp, 13 predicted proteins | sample SumtaG_FD_89578 | JGI IMG/M metagenome (GOLD analysis project Ga0114923, IMG submission 89578) | Deep subsurface microbial communities from Indian Ocean to uncover new lineages of life (NeLLi) - Sumatra_00157 metaG | ecosystem: Environmental > Aquatic > Marine > Oceanic > Sediment | place: near...
CAAGGGAATCTTCTTGGAGCGTTTTTAGATTCTGAGGAGTCTACAACAACTGTACGTTTATCGAATCTAGGAGTTAAATATCCAAAGATAAAACCTTATTCTGATATAACAGTTGAAAAAGTTTTCAAATTTATTGAAGGTCTATCAGTATTTAAACAAGAAAAAGAAATAATTGATACACCTTCTGTTGTAATCTGGGATAGTATTGCTAACACTCTTTCACAAAAAGAAAGAGAAGCAGAAGATCCCAATACTGTTATTGGATATAAAGCAAGATTATTTTCTTTGCTTATTCCTAAATATGTTTCAAAGTGTGGACAAAACAATGTTTGTTTTTTAGCTGTTAATCAGTTAAGAGATGTTCTAAATATTGGACAGTTTGCTCCACCAAAAGATTTGAAATTTATGTCCGCAACAAAAGACATGCCAGGTGGTAATGTATTGAAATTTAATGCATTTCAATTAGTTGAAATGAAAATTCAAACAGCCATAGCTGGCGACAAAGCAGAGAAATATGGGTTTGAAGGGATTATAGTTAAAGTAAAATGTGTTAAGAATAAACTATTTCCACCCAACATTGAGGTCCCGATAGTAGGTTCATTTGTGACTGGGTTCTCAAATTTTTGGACGAATTACAATTTCTTAAAAGAAACCAAAAGGTTAAAATCAGCTTCGTGGTGTCATTTATTAACACTACCCGAGTTTAAATTCAGGACAAAAGATGCACCGAAACACTACAACGAAAATCCCAAATTTAAAAAAGCGTTTGACGCCTTAACTAAAGAGGCAATACAAACTGAGATTGTTGAAAAATATAACCCAGATGTAGAATAAGATGTGTTCTAATTATAAGAACAAAATATAAAGTTATGCGTTTGAAAAGGAGAATTTAAAATGAGCGGAATGGCAGATCTGTTAAAGGACTATGTTGAAGATACAACAAAACAAATAGTTGATGCTCCAGATGAAGTTATAGTAACATCTTCTATTTCAACAAAAGCCGTTATAATTCAAATAAAAGTAGAAAAATATGACTGCGGAAAAATAATTGGGAAGAGAGAAGAACAATCGACGCTCTTAAAATTTTGTGTTTGGCAATTAAAAACACGAACCATCCTGATGATTCCAGGCGTGTTATGCTAGAAGTCCTTGAGGATGAAAACACAGACTTCACGTATAATAAAAATAGGGAGGAATAACCAAAATGTTATCAAAAGAATCAAAAATTAAAGTTCTAGAGAACTTCTACGGATTAGATTATGTTTTCTTTGGAAAAGGTCTAAAGACAGTTAATAACTGTTGCCCTGTTGTCAAAGAAGAGTACCTTTCAATTAAAGGAGCTTTAATGTCTGTATATATTGAGATGTTAAAACTTATGAAATATAGTCCGTCTCCTTTAGAAGAAAAAGTTGATTCTGCTGCATTACTATCCAATGCTAGAACAAGTGCAAAGGAAGCCCGTATCGCGGCACAAAAAGTCGTAGCAACTGAGGCAGCTCGTAATGATATTAAAGCAGAACTGAAAGAGTCTCTAAAAGAAAATAAAGACCAAGATATTCCATCATTGGTCGAAGCAAAAATAAGGGAGAAAGCGTTTAGATTAGCGGTTGATAATATGCTTGTTGCAAAAGCACTGAATGAAGCTGATGATCTTAAAGAGATGAATGAATGGTCTGGAAAGATCGTTGAAGATTCTTATAAGATCCTGAGAGATAGTCTATGTGAAACTGCTATGCTAATTTTAGACGATGATGAACTTGACTAATGAGTATGAGAAACTTTTACATTATCTTGAGGCGCAAAAGCCAAAAACCAACCGGAAGATAATTCCTCCGGTTGTAAAAAAAGAAGAACCCAAAAAAAGGTCTAAGCGAGAAACAGTCGAAGAAAAGACTAAGAAGTTTATCGAAGAGTCACAAATACACAGCTATGTTCCACCTTCTGGGCATCAAAATCGAAAGACTTATAACCAAGAATCAAATGGTTTTGATGTTCAGAAGTTTGAGACTATGATGCGAACTAAGTTAATTGATGAACACAAGAAAATTCAAAGTTATGATAGACCTTATATTTCAGTAACAGAATTGTGTAGTTGTTTAAGACAAGCATACTATACTAGAAAAAGGTATTCTGTCAACCTAAGTAAAAAATATCAGTTTTCATACTTGTTAATGATACAAAAAGTTGGAAATATAATTCATGAAATTATACAAGAACTTTATGATTTCACTGAGTCTGAAAAAACAATTGTTAGTGAAAAATATAATGTTAAGGGGAGAATTGACGGGATCCGCAATAGTTTCTTGTACGAGATAAAAAGTATTGATGTTGACAAGTTCAAGAATCGTTATATAAAAGAACATTATGAGCAGGCTCTTATATACGCATATATCCTGAATACCGAATACGACTACAACATAAAAACAATTACCATAGTTTATGTTTTGAGAAACTTGAAACATATCATACCTTTTGACGTACCTATTGATAACTCTATTGCAGAGTCCCTCCTAAGTAGAGCTACTCTACTAAAATCTTCCCTCGATAAAATTGAAGTTCCTGATCCTATCGGAGCAACAACGGAACAATGTCGATACTGTTTACATAAATCATACTGTGAAAAAGATCCATGTATTAAAGTTATTCAACCATTTGTTAAGAAGAAACCACAGAAGACTGAATTAAGACCAGAGCAAAAGAAGTCGGCCTTTTTATTATAGTGGAGGAACCACAATGATAGTAGTTTACCCAATGTTAGTTTCCAAAGCAGTCGGAGGTAATATCCTTCCCGGCATTTCTAAAATGCTAGAGAATTATCTAGTTGTCTATAACATGAATGATATATTAGGAAACATTAAAACAGCAAGAAAAGTTAATTATAAAATAAGAGGAAAGAAGTTATTTGAGGGCGACTACAGTCCGGTAGTCATTGAAGAAGCTGACGATGATTGGATGGAACCGGGAACTAAAAAACCCAAACCTGAAGTTAAAGATGACGATAAAATTAGTAAACAAGATCGTTCTAAAGAAAATGAAAGAAAACAAAAAGAATTTGAATACAAAAAAGAAAGAGATAAAGCAAAAGATATTCTCGATAAAGAAAAAGAAAGGAAAGAAAAAGAAGAAAAGGAAAAACTAAAAGCTGCTGAAAAGACAAAAGCTTCAGCCGATGTAGGTGATATGAAAGGTATAGCCCTTGAACCAACTTTCATTAAAATAAAAATGCAAGATGGTTCTACTGATTTCATAGGGGTTAAAGTAGTACCTATTCGTGTTAAGTCTGATGCAAAACTATCTCATCTTATGGCAAATGATTTATCTTTTGGCTTCATAAGAAGTTCATTAATTGGAGTAGGAAGAAAAATATTAAGATGGTTTTATTTAAAAATTACTCCCTCTAAGAGAGTAGATACTCCAACTGGAGATGCAAGAAAAGATATGTTCTATGCAAGAACTGGCCTGAAAGGAAATGCATTTGTTATCTTGGATAAAAATGAAGATATTGATTCTACTTTATATTCCAATCCAAGATTAGTAGTTAAATTATTTGGCCTTAGCTGGGGGAATATGATCTTAGCAGATGATATTAATAGAAGAGCATATTTTTGTATGAAAAAGTTTAAAGGCATATGTTCAATGATTCCATATTCAATGCTCTATCAAGCACTTGGACAAAAGCAAGTATTTGACGATTTAGAGGATGCTCGTCAAAAGAGTGGAGCATTATTTAAAAGAAAACCCGTCAAACTTCAAAAAGTTGTTGGAGAGCACTATGCTCATTTAAAGCTTTCTGATTATCAGATATTAGGAGAGGATTTAAATCATGGAAAGAATAGATAATTACCTTCAAGACCTTTATTTAGCAGAAGAAATCGAACTGTTGAGAGAAGGTATTGGAGACGCAATAAAGAAATTTACCGTTGATAAAGCTAAGGGGTTTATCACAAAATTTAACGGGATGATAAAGTCCGGAAATATAAAAGGGGCACAAAGTTTGGGAAAATCATTAGGGTTCGGAAGAGTCAAACCTAAAAATCTTGATAAATTTATGAATACAAAATCTGGTGATTATTCCGCTATTAAAGGGTTAGCAAGTAGAGTTTTGAAAAATTCTCTTTCTGGAAATCCAAAGAAAGAATCCATTGATAGAGCTGCTACATTTATAGCTGTAAGAAGTCTTATCGCTGATAGAAAAGGAGTTGCTCCTAATGTTACTGTAAATGCTAAAAAACATATTAAAAAATTTGTAATAACAGCTAATAAATATTACGACGACTACGATCAGCAAGCAGAAGATGCACAAAAAGAAGGAAAAGCCCCACCAATACCAAAAGATTCAATTCCTGATTATGTAGTAGGAATAACTATTGTTCTTGGTTTTGTAGGAATTGCTGGTGTAACAACGTGGTGGTTATTTACTAATTTGACATTTATTATTGTATTGATAATCACTGTAATGGGTGCTCTTGCTGCGATGGGTGCTCTTGCTGGAATATTCGAAGTTATATTTAGCAAAGGTAAAGGAGCAACATAATGGATCCAGTTAAATCAAATGTTGAGAGTTTAGAATTATACAGCGACAATTACCCGTTTAGTCTTTCCTTAAGAATCCAAAACTTTGAAAATGAATCCTCTTATAAAAAGTTTATCAAAAACTGTGAGATGTTAATCAGACGATGTAATGAGTATAGACATTGGAGAAATTATATCATTGATATTCTTCAATTTAATGAATGTGTTATTACTCATGAACATATTGGTGAAGTTACTGTAGATCTTCATCACCATGTTCCTTCCCTATTCACATTCGTTACAGCTTTGGTAAATGAAAAAATTGAAAACAATAAAGAGTTTTGCAGCTTTGATATTGCTCAAGAAGCTATTGAACTTCATTTTAAAAATAAAGTCGGTTATGTAACCTTGATTCATTCTATGCATGAGAAGTTTCATAATGGTTATTTAACAATCCCTGTATCTTATGTTAAAGGAGACTATAAATATTTTCTAAAGAATTATTCTAAATATTTAGACGAGTCTGATTTAGAAACAATTGATGAAAGGCTTGCGGTTAATCATTCAAATTGTAGTTGGAGCAGAGATGAATATCCTGCAGCAGTTGGGGAGAATTAATAAATGGCAGTAACAATTGATAATGAAGCAGCAGCAGCAATAAGATCTCCGCTTGATTGGGAGAGAACAGGCAAAAGATTCCAAACTACAAATGGACTCTTTACGTTTCCGAATCCTAATAGATTTACAGTTGATGAAAACCTTTTCTTTCTTTTAAAAAATGCCGATGAAGTTCCTTTTGAACAACAATATATCTTTAGACCAGATTATGTAAGCCATGATTACTACGGAACTACAGTATTGGCAAATATTATTATGTATGTAAATGGAGTTCGCATTCCAGAAGAATTTGTTGATTTAGATGTTTTATTAATACCTGCTTATGATGCAATTATTACAATGCTACAAGATAATTTTCCACAAGAAAATCCGGAAGATTTGGATTCAATTAGTTGGTAAGAGGATTTTAAAATATGATAATTAAAGATAAGTTTAGATTGATAAGCGGAATGCCAAATGTTATAAACTTATCACCTTCCGTAATTAAAACATATCAAAATGAAGAAAATAATCCAAGGCATGTTTTTGCGTTTTTAGAGTTAAAGAAAAAGAGTCTTAATCATTTTACTAATAAAACTATTTTCAAATTGATATCTGATACAAAAAAGAGAGATGTTGTTCAAGTTGTAGACTTTGAAAAATATCCATTGAATTGTACTTATAACCCCCCAACGAAAGGAATGATAGTCAATTTAAAACCTTTTGAAGTAACTGAAATTTCAAGTTTAAGTGCTAATGATTTATATGGAGCTATTGTATATTCATATGCTTTCTCTAAAATGGTAACTGGAAAATTTAAAATACCTGAGAGTTATGCAAGGATAATAGTAGCTTTTCTACTTTCAATGTTAGTTCAATTATTTGGAAAAGAATATGGGTTAGTGGGAATATATTCATCTGGAATTCCGAAAATGAAATTCCTACTCGCCTGTTATATATTAGCAGCTTTCTATGGTAATAGAAATGGAAAGGGCCTGTTAAAGAAAGCAGCTACCATTGCACCATATATGTTTTCTAATGAATATGATGCTTTGATAAAATATGATTTTATGAAGATTGAAGATTTCATTCAATCTCTTTCAGACCTTGGTGTAATGCCAGGGCTTTCGCTTATTAAATTTACAGCAAAAGTTCATGCTTTTATGAGAATAAATATGTTGGCAGCATTTGAAGATATGTCAAGGTTCTTTTGTTTTATATTAACATCAAGTGTTCCAGGAACTAAAGTTGTTCCTACTTGGATTGGTAAAAAATATAATGAAAAACAATATTATATCTTGGTAGATATTATGAGGAAGATGTTCAGATAATAGGATAATAAATATGAACCCAATTGATAATTATTTAGATCAGATACAAGAAGATGAGGAACAATTACAAGAACTTGATCCGATAACAGCAGCTGGTGTCGCTCTTGGTGTGGGAACATTGATGATGTTATGGAATTTGATTAGGATTATTGTTGGTGTTAAAAGTTTTAAGAGAGCAATGAAAGATAATCCTAAAATGTCTAAAAAATTAAATAGCATTCTCGGAACCAGCAAATGGGTTGTAAAAGTTGTTCCTGATAAATCTCCAAATGCTTTTGCGGCAGGTGGGGTTCATGTTTTTATTACAACTGGTCTAATGAAAATTTTAAATGAAAGAGAACAGATGGCTGTCCTGTTACATGAAGTTTTTCATAATAAAAAGAAACATATGCCTAAAAAATTAGCATATGAATACTCATTATATTACTTGATTATTTTTGTAATTGCTTCTATGACTCCTGTTGCAGTAGCCTCTTTCGGGGTATGGTTAGGGATATTAGCATTTCAAATATCTCTTTCTATTCTGAAAATACCATACGCAATTATAGTTGGTAGAAAACATGAATATGGTGCTGATGAAAACACAGTTAAATATGGTTATGCTGATGACCTAGTTTCTGGATTTAAAAAGATGGAACTGTGGATAGGAAAAGTGATGAAAGGTCAAAAATGTGGATCATTATGCAAACTCGTCAATGTAATAAGTAAATCAATTGATGAACACCCAGATATGCAAAAGAGAATTGAAAACATTCTAAGAAAGAAGGAGACAGCAAACGCTGCTAAAAATGGAACTGTTGGTAAAATTAAGAAAGCTGTTTTTGCAGCAGCTGGTATTAAACAAAAATAATGGATAAAGGTGTAACTAAACGACTCTATGGAAACTATAGAGCAAAGGTGGTTAATAATAAAGATAAGGAATTCTTTGGAAGAGTTATGGTGTGGATTCCCGACCTTATGCCATTAATTAATGAAGATGCTGGAATATGGGCAAGGCCTGCTAATAATCCAATGGGCGGTCGGAACATGGAAGAGATTGCTGACCAACATTTCATGGGTTCATCATACATTCCAGCAAACGGTTCATGGGTTTGGATTTTTTTTGAAACAGGTAATATTAATAAACCTTATTATTTTGGTTCACTAGATATTGAGAATGCTAAAGTCCTTCCTGAAAATCAACTGGGTACAAACTTTGAAGATAAATGGACTATATTTAAAAGTCATGAAGGAAGAACATTAGTTATTTCAGATGATCCTTATGATGAGCGTGTTGAAATAACTGGGAAGAAAAGAGAATTGACAGACCCACCGTCAGGTGATACTGCTTCTGTATATAAAATTGATGATAACATGACCACAATTTTAATTGATGGTAGAGCGGGAAAAGAAAAAATATTAATAAGAACTGTTAAAGGTGACTTCTTTCATATAGATATTGATGAACAAGAATTACAAGCATACTTTAAAAATGATATTAAAATCAAAACAGATAAGAATCTTTATCTTACAGCTAAAGAAGAAATACATCTATTATCTGAGGAGAGTTTCATTAGGGTTACAGCTGAGGAAGATATTGATGTACTTTCCAAAACCGGAGATCTATATATAACAAGCGAGTCTGGTTCTTTTGAACTCCTTATAAATGCTCAAATAAATTTATCATCCGGAGATGATTTCAATTTATCATCTGGAGGAGACTACAACTTTCAATCAGGAAGCGATATAAATGGACTGGCAGGTGGTGATATGAACCTAGATGCTGGTGGAAACTTAAATGAACAAAGTGGAGCTGCTGGGCCGGCAGGAGAAGCATCTCCAGCATCCGAAGCAGAAGAAGCAGACCCGAAAGGAGAAAGAGATACGTAATGGCACTAACTAAAAGTCAAAGAGCAACATTAGATAAAATATCTAGGGATTTCTCCGGTTTGGTAGCACCAGCTGATGCAGTAAAAGGAGCGGTTGGAGGAAAAGTTGGGGATTCAATAACCAAGCTAAAAACTATGACTTTTTCATCACCAGCAACTCTTGCTTCTGCAATCTCAGATTTCTCTAGTGAGGTTAGTAATGTTGTTCCAGGAACTACATCTTCTGATATTCAAGAAATATATGATATGGTTAAAGATTGTAGTTATCTGGATGACCAGGCAGATGATGCTGTAGCAACTGTAATGAAAGTTATCAACAATACTACAAAATCTATTTTTGATAGAATAGGTAATATTGCATTTGATCTGTCAGTTACAGTCCCTGAGTTTGATGCTGGTGGTTTATTAGATGATGTAACAAGTTTATTTGATGGTCTTAATTTTCCGAATGTTCCTGATATAAAAGTTCCAAACCAATTTGATCTTACAAATATAATGAAAGGCGCTGATAACTTAATTAACTGTTTAGACATTCTTGGTGAGGGAGAATATAATAATGAAGTAGCAACATATTCAGCAACTTTAACAGATCTATATACTGATCTAGGAATGATCTCAAACCCTGTTGATGTAAATTATGGAAAGTTAGATATTGATGCAGTTTATAGTGCTGCATCTTTAACACCTGCACAGCAAACAAATATAAATGCAACACAAGCTGCATATAAAGCAGTCAAAGATGCTTCAGTAAGTTCTGTTTCTGATGCCTTAAATACAGCGAAATCTATGAAAAAGCTGGGGATATTATAATGAGTACCGAATCTGACAAACTACGTTCAATGATCAATGCAGCTCCCGAACAAGTTGATAATTTGAATAATAGTATTGCACAAATTGAAGATTTGATGGAAGAAGTTACAGAAGAAATTGATGCTATTCAAGATGCTATTATGGACGTAGCAGAAAGCGATATAGTAGATTATTTAGAAAATGTAAAACTACCTGAAGTTTCAGCAGATTCAACAGCAGAACATCGAGTTGATTATGGAGGAACATTTGGAACTAGTACTTGGGGACCACCAAAAGGTAATATTAGTGATTGGGCGATTCAAACTTTTATATTAGTACCTCCAGAGATAGTTCCTGAATGGGTTGATATTTATGTATACTTAGGAGTTGGATGGGATGGAGATACAACCATAACAACTTTAATTACAGATTATAGTTTTGGGAATGATTATTTATGGAGACCTTTAACAGATGGGGCATCATATGGAAGGAATCCATACTTCGATTCTTTAGATCTTGGAAAAGGTTACTTAGAAGAGAATAGAGATAAAATTAATAACTCTATAAATGTATTTGAAGATTATGCCACATAAGGAGATACTATGCCATCTGGTTCAACATTAACAAGTAATTGGTCAGGAATATGTTGCTGTCATAAAGATCCTACTTGTATTTCAATGGGTGGTTATATAATAACTGGAAGTCATAATGTATTCACTGGTTCATTAGGAGCAGCTAGAATTGTTGATATGACAATTGGTTGGTGTGGACATCCTGGTATGGTTGTAACTGGCGCTCCAACTACTTTTGCAAATTCTTTGGCAAGAGCAAGAATTGGAGAAGCTGTAACTGGTTGTAATATTGGAACAGTCATTACTGGTTACCCTACTAAAATTATAGGAAATGCTGGAGGAGTTGCTGCAGCTCCAATAAGCACAACAATAGAATTTCAAGGAGAATCAGTCACATATACTGAAGTTGATTTTGGAAACAATGACGATGAAGTTGTAACAGATGATGGATTAAATATATTTCCACCTGTTACAGATAGACCTCCAACAGCAGAAGAAATACAAAAGTCCAATGAACTTGATGCTTCTCCAACTACAACAGTTGAAGATTAACATCCGGAGCTGTAATAACAACTACTGATCCAACATCATGTTTAACAGCGCCAGAACCTGCTCCGGCAAGTTTTCAATTATCAATAAATTTTACACTTGGAGATTTATCAGTTGATACAGTTTTGTCAAAATATACTGTAAGAGCACAAGCAGGTTTTACATATCAGGATTTAATATGTAACTTACAAGCATTAGCTGACCATATTGGA
>Ga0114923_10003608_pt1 | contig 10428 bp, 8 predicted proteins | sample SumtaG_FD_89578 | JGI IMG/M metagenome (GOLD analysis project Ga0114923, IMG submission 89578) | Deep subsurface microbial communities from Indian Ocean to uncover new lineages of life (NeLLi) - Sumatra_00157 metaG | ecosystem: Environmental > Aquatic > Marine > Oceanic > Sediment | place: near...
TACTTGAAAAATTTATAAAAGTATTGTATAATGGAGCACGTTTTGATTCGGGTAAAGTAAAGTCAGAAATACAAGCTTTTGTAGAGGTTGGGAAAGAAACTTTACATCATAAAAAAGGGCCTTATTTTAAGATGGAATGTCAAATAAGATTTTCTGGAAAGAACATTAGAGCAGAAGCTACTTCGAGAGACTTAAGGATAGCAGTGGATAAAGTAAAAGATGAGTTGCAAAGAGAGCTTAAAAAAGAAAAGGGAAAGGGGACAGCTGTAAAAAAAAGAAGAGCTCGAGCTCTCAAAAGAGAAGTAAAAATTTCTCCCCAAGCCAGATTCGGACGTAAAGGAAGGATAAGGCAAGAAGGTCTTTAATTAAATAAGCTCAGGTTAATTTCAATCGCTTTTTTGTTTAACTCTTTGTTTTTCTCAACAAAATTTGTTGAGAACCGCCCATTCCTACGCTCTAAATTGGCGCCTAGGAAACAGGGTAAAGCGATTGGGAAAAAAAATGATTCAAAAAACAAAGAGATCCATAAGATGGGTCATAGGCAAAATAAAGAAAGACAAGTTAAAATATGCAGGCATTCACTTGATTGCCGATTTTTGGAATGGGAAAATTATAGAGGACGCAAAGGAAATTGAGAAAATTTTAATTGAAGCCGCCAAAGCAGGCGGAAATACTCCTTTAAAAGTTGTCATTCACAAATTTTTACCCCAAGGAATAACTGGGGTTGTTTTGTTGGCGGAGAGTCATATTGCTCTACATTCTTGGCCAGAGATGAATTATTTAGCCATTGATATTTTTACCTGTGGCGAGAGAGCTTCTCCCGATAAAACGCTTAATTTTTTGAGAGAGAAATTTCAACCCAAAAAGACTGAGGTAAAAAAGATAAGGAGAGGGATATTATGATAAAAAATCAATGGTTCTTTGAAAGAGAACTTCCCAATACTGTTCAAGACTACAAAATTGGTTGGAGATTAAAAAAGAAAGTTTATTCTGGGAAGAGTAAATATCAGAAAATTGAAATTTTAGATACCTTCGGCTTAGGAAGGATTTTTATTTTGGATGGTATTTTACAATTGTCAGAAAAATATGAATTTATTTATCATGAAATGATTTCCCATTTGCCGCTATTTTACCACTCAAACCCTCAAAGAATTTTAATTATAGGAGGAGGAGATGGTGGCGTCTTGCGTGAAGTTTTGAAACACTCTTTGAAAGAAATTTTTTGGGCAGAATTGGACCAAAAAGTAGTGGAAGTTTCAAAAAAATATCTCCCCTTTTTAAATCTTAAGAATTCTTTAAAACAAAAAAAAGTGAAGTTGTTCTTAGGAGATGGAGCTACTTTTATTAAAAAATTCAAAGATTTTTTTGACGTAATAATTGTTGATTCTACCGATCCAAAAGGATCCTCCCTCTCTTTGTTTCAAAAAAATTTTTACCAGAATAGTTTTTTAGCTTTAAAAAAGAAGGGAATTTTTATTACTCAAAGCGGAAATTTTCTAGATCAAATTTCAGAGATTAAGACAACTCTCAAAAACCTAAAAAAATCTTTTCCTTACGTGAAAGTCCATCGAATATTTACTCCTGATTACCAGGGGTCAGATTTTAGTTTAATTTTAGCTTCTAAAAATATAAATTTGGAAAAATTTGATATTAAAAAAACAAAAAAAAGATTTAAAATTAAAGGCCTAAAATATTACTTTCCTGAGATGCATTTAGCTTCGGGAATTTTATCTAAATTTTATCAGAAAAAATTAAAACAATAGCATGGAAAAGTTTTTAAGAAAACTTTATAAAAAATTTTTAGATTTTGACAGAAATTATTATCTTCAAGATGCTAAAACTTGGTTTGGAGTAAGAGAGCTTAAATTAAATAAAAAAATTCTTCAAAAATTCTATGATAATTATCAGAGATTTTCTTTTTTAGAATTTTTGAGAGAAATTAAAGATATTATTTATTCAAAAAATGTATTTGATTTTATTTTAAAAAATTCTTTAGATGATTGGGGTCTTTGGTATTATTTAAAATTTTTAGAAAAAGAAAAAATAATTAAGGTTAAGAGAAATGGAAAAGTCATTGTTCTGAGAAAAGAGATTTTGAAAATAATCCCTAAACCCCAAAGCGAACAGGAGATCAAGAGAAAGCTTGAAAGAAAACTAAGAATCAAAATTAAAGGAACAGAACCCGTTATCAATTTGTTTAAAAAAATTCAGGACTTTAAAGTAAAATCTAAATGGGACCAAATGCCAATATCTCAATCTTCGGCTATTTTTGTTGTTAAAAAAATATTAGAAAATCTGCCAAAAAAAGGTAGATTCTTGCTTATAGGAGATGATGATTTTATTTCAGTAATTCTTACTTTAGTTGACCCTAAGATAGAATGTGTGGTTTGTGATATTGATGAACAGCTCTTAGAATGCATTAATATCTTATCTTCCAAATTTAATCTTAAAATTGAAACCAGAAAAGTAGATCTGGGAAAGAAAAAAAACTTAGGAGAAAAATTTATTGGATTCTTAGCAATTCTATTTATACTGAAGCTGGAGTAAAAGAATTTGTAAAATTTGGGAAAAATCAATTAGGCAAAGAAGGAGGAGTAGGGTTTTTAGAAGTGGGCGGTGATGACATTGGAAGTAGATTTTTGTTTTTGCAAGAATTTTTTGTAAAAAACAATTTAATCGTTAAAGAAGTAATTCCAAACAAAATTTATTATCCTCATATTATGCTTCACAAAGAAGATAAAGAGATCTTAAAAAGATTTTCCTTAATGATTGATGAAAAAGTTATCAGAAGATCCCCCAGGTTAGGAGCATCTCTATATATTTTTAACTATCTACCTTTTAAACCCAAGAAGATGAAATTCAAGAGACCAATTTACTCTTACCTCTAAAAATAGTTTTAAAGGCCTAAAGGTAAGTATCACTTTACGCCAAATTTTAATTATTCTTCGACCTTTTAAAACCAAAAGCCCCCCTTTCGGGGACAGCCCATTTCGGGCTTTATTTTTTTGATGATAATCTATATAATGGGAAGATAAATATGTCAATATTAAAGAAAATTTTTGGTGACGCTAATGAAAAATATTTAAAGAAACTTCAGTCCTTAGTTGATAGAACCAATGAACTTGAAAAAGAATTTGAGAGTTTTTCTGATGAAAAGCTAAAAGAGAAAACAAAAGAATTTAAAGAAAGATTAAAAAATGGTGAAACTCTGAATGATTTGTTATCAGAAGCTTTTGCTTTGGTTAGAGAGGCTGCCAAAAGAACTTTGAATCAAAGGCATTATGATTGCCAATTAATTGGAGGGATTGTTTTGCATGAAGGGAAAATAGCTGAAATGAAAACTGGAGAGGGAAAAACTCTGGCCGCTACCTTGTCCTTATATCTAAATGCTTTGGAGAGCAAAGGTGCTCATTTAGTTACCGTTAACGATTATCTAGCCAGAAGAGATGCTGTCTGGATGGGACAAATCTATGATGCCTTAGGATTGAGCATAGGTTGTCTCAATCACGAACAATCTTTCTTATACGATCCTGTTTATAGAAAACCACCTGAAGAAAAAGAAGAACTAAGAGACGAGTTGGGTGGTTTTTATATTGTTGAAGATTTTTTAAGACCTTGTGAAAGAAAAGAAGCCTATTTAGCTGACATTACTTATGGAACTAATAATGAGTTTGGTTTTGATTATTTAAGAGATAACATGGTTTACGATTTGAATCATCAAGCCCAAAGAAATTCTCATTACGCCATAATTGATGAGGTGGATTCAATTTTAATTGATGAAGCCAGAACCCCCCTGATTATTTCAGCTCCAGATACGGAAAGTTCAAAATGGTATCTTGAGTTTGCCAAAATTATCCCTCAATTAAATGCAGATAAAGATTATCAGATTGATGAAAAAATGAGAGTAGCGACTTTAACTGAAAAGGGGATTGGGGAAGTGGAGAAGATTTTAGGATTAAAAAATATTTATGAAGAAAAAGGAGTAAGGTATTTACATCATCTAGAGCAAGCTTTAAGAGCTGAAGCTATTTTTAAAAAAGATAAGGATTATGTGGTCAAAGATAATCAAGTTGTTATTGTTGATGAATTTACTGGAAGATTGATGCCTGGCCGTCGCTGGTCGAAGGGGTTACATCAGGCGGTTGAAGCAAAAGAAAGAGTATCTGTCAGACCTGAATCTGTAACTTTGGCCTCCATTACCTTTCAGAATCTTTTCAGAACGTACAAAAAATTATCTGGAATGACAGGAACAGCTGTTACTTCGGCTGAAGAATTTGATAGAGTTTATGGGTTGGGAGTGATAGTTATCCCAACCAACAAACCACTAATCAGAGAAGCTCTGCCTGATAAAGTCTATAAAACAGAAACAGGAAAACTCAAAGCCCTCGTCAAAGAGATTAAAAAAAGATATCAAAAGGGGCAGCCTATTTTAGTGGGTACTCGTTCGGTTGAGAAAAATGAGTATCTGGGTAAATTACTACAAAAAGAAGGCGTTCCCCATCAGATTTTAAATGCAAAAAACCATCAAAAAGAGGGTGAAATTATTGCCCAATCCGGGAAATTAAAAACAGTTACCATAGCTACTAATATGGCTGGTCGGGGGGTGGATATAGTTTTAGGAGGTAATCCCTTAAGTCTTGAGGAGACTGGAAAGGTTAAAGAGCTGGGTGGCCTTCATGTTATTGGAACCGAAAGACATGAAGCGAGAAGAATTGATAACCAGTTAAGAGGGAGGTCTGGGAGACAAGGAGATCCTGGCTCCAGTCAGTTTTTTCTTTCTTTGGAAGATGATTTAATGAGAATTTTTGGAGGAGAAAGAATAAAATCTTTAGCCACCGCTTTGAAAATCCCTGAAGATCAGCCCATTGAAGCAGGTTTAATTTCTAGAGCAATTGAAGAAGCTCAATCAAGAATTGAAGGAAACAATTTTGATATAAGAAAGCATGTTTTAGAGTATGACGACGTAATGAATAAACACAGAGAAGTAATATACAGGAAACGAAAAGATATTTTAGAAAAATCTCAAAAGAAAGAATTGAGACCCTTAATTTTAGAGATGGTAAAAAAAGCAGGATATTCTGTAAAAGATTATGAGGAAAAAGAAAAAGAATTTGGTCAAGAAAATATGCCCCAGGTGGAAAAAATTATTTCTTTAAGGATTTTAGATATGTTTTGGACAAACCACTTGGAAAATATGGAATATTTGAGAGATTCAGTAAGATTAAGAGCTTATGGTCAGAAAGACCCCTTGATTGAATATAAGAATGAAGGTCATAAAATGTTAAAGAAATTATTGTTAACCGTAGAGTCAACAATTGCCCACACTCTTTTAAAAGCAAAACCTGCTCCACTCCAACATCAAACAGCTGCCTCTCCAGTCAGAAAATATCAATCTACCGCTACTGGTAAAAAACCCGGACGAAATGATCCCTGTCCCTGCGGTTCAAATAAAAAATACAAAAAGTGCTGTCATCCAAAATATGGATAATCATTTAGCGAGCGACCTGATTTTATAACACCACCATGCTTTTTTTTCCTATTGCTTTTTTAATTTTTATTCTTTTTATTTTATTTTTGCCCATTTTATTTTTGCTGGGTTATTTCCATATCGTCGTAATAGGTTTTCAAAATCTAGGGATTTCTCCTAATGCAACTCTAATTATTCTCTTTTTGATGCTGATAGGTTCTTTGGTCAATATTCCTTTAACAAAAAAGAAATTAATTTTCGTAAGAGAGCCTCGCTTTTTCGGTCTTTTTAGTGTACCTAAAGTAGAAACTCAATATTTAACTATTAATGTGGGAGGAGCTTTAATTCCTGCTTTGCTTTCTTTTTATTTTTTGTTCTTTGTGAAAAACCAGGGTTTTGGATTAAAACCTATTTTTATAGCCATTCTTTTAATGACAATTGTTTCTAAACTTTTTTCTAAGGTTATACCTAAAAAAGGAATTGTTCTATCAAGTTTTGTACCTCCTCTTTTTTCAGCTTTTTTTGCAGTTATTCTAGCTCCAGGATTTGCAGCTTCTTGTGCTTTTATTTCTGGAGTTTTAGGCACTTTAATTGGTGCTGATATTTTAAACTTGAGAAGACTTAAAAACTATGGAGGCTTTCTTTCAATCGGAGGAGCGGGAATATTCGATGGAATATTTTTAGTTGGAATTGCCTCTGCTCTGTTGTCAGGAGTTTAGGGGATTGACTTCTTTCTTTGAAAGTGGTTAAATAAAGCAATATACTTTATTCTTTAAAGATATTAAACACCTTACTGTTATGGAAAAAACTAATTATCAAAAAATTCGTTCTCATCTCTTGTCTGGTTTAACAGAGAGGCAAAAAGAAGTAATTTTGCGTCGTTTTGGTTTGGAAAGCTTTAAGAGGAGAGAAACCCTAGAATCAATTGGTAAAGATTTTGATGTTTGTCGCGAGAGAGTCCGCCAAATCCAGCAAGCGAGTCTACAAAAGATAAAACTTAGGGCAAAAAATTATTCAAAAATTTTTGAGTCATTTACCAAATACCTTAAATCTTTTGGAGGCTTGAGAAGGGAAGATGTTCTGTTAGAAGCTCTGGGAGGAGAAAAATGGCAAAATGACATCTATTTTTTACTTGCTTTAAAAGAATCGTTTCAGAGATTAAACGAGAGTGATGATTTTTATCCTTTGTGGACAATAAATCAGGATTCTTGTGTTTTGGCTAAAAAGACAATAAATTCTCTTTGTGCCAAGCTGAAAGAGGAGAAAAAACCTTTACTTCTTAAAGATTTAAACTCTTTTCTTCCTTTGAAAAGAAAGACTTTGTTTTCTTATTTGGAAGTTTCCAAAAAAATTAATAAAAATCAAGAAGATTTATATGGACTTTCGGATTGGCCGGAAATTAATCCTCGAGGAGTAAAGGATAGAGCTTATTTGGCCTTTAAGAAAACCGGAAAACCTCTTCATTTTATTGAGGTGGCTAATCTCATTGAAGGCGGTCATCCTCAAACCGTTCATAATGAACTAATCAAAGATTCTAGATTTGTTTTGGTGGGTAGGGGAATGTATGCGCTATCTGAATGGGGATACTATCCAGGTCATGTCAAAGACATTATTTCAAAAGTTTTACAAGAGTCCGAGTATCCTTTAGCTAAAGAAGAGATTTTAAGTAAAGTTTTAAAACAAAGACTGGTAAAACAGAATACGGTTATATTAAATTTAAGTAATAAAAAATATTTCATCAGAGATTCTGAGGGTAGATATAGAATAAGAGAAATATAAAAATGCCATTTGAAAACCTGCTTTTTTATAAAACAACTGGGAAAGCGGTTCTCAGTTATTTGATAGAGATTCTTAAAATTTGGTGGTGGGTTATTTTGCCTTTTATTTTGAGAAAACCTTTTCTATTTCTCTGGCGTTCTTGGAGGATAGAACATTGGCTATCAACAGTTTATAAACCAATATTACTGGAGATTAAAATTCCCAGAGAAAGCATCAAACCCATCAGGGCGATGGAAGATGTAATGGCCAGTTTACATAGTGTTATTTATCATCCCCCTGACTGGTGGGAAACATGGATGGATGGTCAACTTCAAACCTCTCTTTCTTTAGAGATTGCTTCTTTTGGAGGGGCGATCCATTTTTTTATTAGATGCGAACAGTCTTACAGAGATTCAGTAGAAGCTGCTATTTATGCTCAATACCCTGATGCTGAAATTTCACAAGCTGATGACTATACAAAACTAGTACCTCAAGATATGCCCAATAAAGATTGGGATTTTTGGGCCACAGACTACACTCTTTTAAGAAAAAAAAGCGATAAGCCAGGAGAACCTCTTAGTTGCTATCCGATTTTGACTTACAAAAAATTTGAAAAAGAACCCGAGATTATTGAAGAAAAAAGAGTAGATCCGGTAGCCACTCTTTTTGAAGCTCTCTCTAAAGTAAAACCAGGGCAACAGTTTTGGGTTCAGATAATGATAAAGCCAGTAACTAAAGATGAAAGTAAATGGATTGAGGAAGGTATAATAGAAAGAGACAGGGTAGCAAAAAGAGAAGCCACAGAAGGTAGCATTAAAACAAAACCAATGGTGCTGGAAGCAGCTGAAATTTTGCTTAAAGGTGCATCAGAAGAAGAGCCCCAACCAAAAAGCGAGCAAATTTTCCCTCCCGAAATGAAATTGACTCCAGGAGAAAGAGATATAGTGGCTGCGATTGAAGAAAAAATTTCTAAACCGGGTTTTGCCACTAGTATTAGATTTATTTATCTTGGAAAGAAAGATGTTTTTTTCAAACCAAACCTCAGACTCGGTTTTTCTTTTTTTGGCAGTTTTGCGACCCAGAATCTTAATAGTTTAATACCCTGGGGTAAAACCATTACTAAAATTAAAAAATCTAGAATTTTACCCCTAAACCTTTTAATTCCCCGCAGATTATATCTACGGCAAAGAAAGATATTCAGAAATTATGTTAATCGGGACGGTCCCCTACATCCTAGGCCGGGAGGAGATTTTGTTCTCAACACTGAAGAATTGGCAACTATCTTTCACTTCCCATCTTGGAGGGTAGCTCCTGTACCAGGTGTAGCTAGGGTTGAAGCCAGAAGGAGAGCCCCTCCTGAATTACCAGTGGAAGAATAATTTAAGATTTACTATGAAAAAGAACAAAATAATTTTTTTGGGTGAGACAACTTTTAGAAATCAACGGAAGAAATTTGGAGTAAAAACCGATGATAGGCGTCGGCATATTTATATTATTGGAAAGACTGGGATGGGAAAAACAGTCTTGCTGGTCAATATGGCAGCTCAAGATATTCAAGCCGGTAGGGGAGTAGGAATTATAGATCCTCACGGGGAAGCAGCTGAAGAGCTTTTGGATTTTGTTCCCAAAAACAGAATTAATGATGTTGTTTACTTTAATCCGGCAGATTTGGAACATCCAATCGCTTTTAACGTCATGGAGGGAGTGAGCGATGAATACCGGCATTTAATTTCTTCAGGTTTGATGGAAGTGTTTAAAAAAATCTGGCCTGATGTTTGGTCAGCCAGAATGGAATATATTTTAGGAAACTGTATTTTGGCTCTTTTGGAGTATCCCAATTCTACTCTTTTAGGAGTTAACAGAATGCTGGCTGATCCTGATTATCGTAGGAAAATAGTTGAGAAAGTAAAAGACCCGGTAGTAAAATCTTTTTGGGTGAACGAATTCGCTCGTTATACCCAAAGGTATGAGGTGGAAGCGACAGCTGCAATACAGAATAAAATAGGTCAGTTAATTTCCAATCCTTTAATCAGAAATATTATTGGTCAGGTAAAATCTAATCTTGATATTAAAAAGTTAATGGACGAGGGAAAGATTTTTATTGCCAATCTATCAAAGGGCAGAATAGGTGAAGACAATTCACGACTGTTGGGTGCTCTTTTAATAACTAAACTCCAATTGGCGGCAATGTCTCGAGTAGATATACCAGAAGAAAAGAGAAGAGATTTCTTTTTGTATGTTGACGAGTTTCAGAATTTTGCCACTGAAGCTTTTGCCAATATTTTATCTGAAGCAAGAAAATATAGACTCTCTTTGATACTGGCTAATCAATATATTGCCCAATTAGAAGAAGTAACTCCAAGAGGTAAGAGCACCAAAGTGAGAGATGCAATTTTTGGGAATGTGGGCACTTTAATGACTTTTCGGGTAGGAGCTGAAGACGCTGAATACTTAGAAAAAGAATTTATTCCTGAAATTTCAATTGAGGATTTAGTGAATTTAACTAAATACAATATTTATTTAAAATTAATGGTGGATGGGGTAGCGGGAAGACCTTTTTCGGCTCAAACTTTGCCTTCTCTGCCAAAGATAGAGGAATCCAATAGAGAAAAAATTATTAAAGTTTCCAGAGAAAGATATGGCATTCCTCGAGCAATCGTTGAAGAGAAAATTATTCGCTGGGCAGGCACAATGCAGCCCACTCCTCAAAAATCTTCCCCAAAGCAGCCGACCCTATATGATGCTGTTTGTTCTTCATGTGGAAAAGATACAAAAGTTATTTTTCCTCCCGATGGCGTCAGACCTGTTTACTGTAAGTCTTGCTTGAAAGAAAGAAAGGAAAAAGAGCGGACTCCAGCTATTTCTTTGGGGGATATAAAGGAAAAGGAACCTGTTCATTTTTCTCCTTCAAAAAAAAGTAAAGAAAAATCAAAAAGAGAAACTAAAAAAACTGATTTAGAAGGATTAAAAAAAGCTTTGGGTAAAGCTCTTGAGAAAAAATAAATATACCTCTTCTTGGCATTGTAGTCCATGAAAAAGCTTCAAGATTTTAATTTTAAAGGAAAAAATGTTTTGGTAAGATGTGATTTTAATGTTCCTCTTTCTAGTCAAGGACAAGTTTTAGATGATTTCAGAATAAAAGCAGCTCTTCCTACCATTGAATATCTAATCGAGCGGAAAGCTAAGGTGATTTTAATGAGCCA
>Ga0114923_10003609_pt1 | contig 10426 bp, 10 predicted proteins | sample SumtaG_FD_89578 | JGI IMG/M metagenome (GOLD analysis project Ga0114923, IMG submission 89578) | Deep subsurface microbial communities from Indian Ocean to uncover new lineages of life (NeLLi) - Sumatra_00157 metaG | ecosystem: Environmental > Aquatic > Marine > Oceanic > Sediment | place: near...
AAGAAGGCGGCGCGGAAGGCTGCGCCTCGACGTCGCGCGCCGAAGCCGACGCCGTGGTGGGGTGCCGGCCCTCATCCGCTCGCGGCCGGCGTCACGATCGACATTCCCTGCAAGTGGCATCGCACACGGAAGCGGTGGGAGTCCCCGGACGGGCGCTACTACTTCGACGAAAAGCGTGCGGCCCAAGCGGTCAACTTTTTCCCCGCGCTGCTCGTGCATCACATCGGCGAGTGGGACGGCCAGCCGTTCGAGCTCCTGCCCTATCAGGAGTACGCCACGCGCGCCGCGTTCGGCTGGAAACGCGCGGACGGGATGCGACGCTTCCGCAAGCTCTTCGTCGCGGTCCCGAAGGGGTCGGGCAAGTCGCCGTGGGCTTCAGGTCTCGGCTTGCTGCTGACGCGGTACGACTTCGAGCCCGGCGCGGAGGTCTACGCCGTCGCGGCCGACAAGGATCAGGCGCGGATCGTGTTCAACACATCGAGGATCATGGTCGAGCGTTCCGGGGAGCTCAACAAGGACCTCGAGTGCTTCCGCAACTCGATCACGGCTCGCAACGGGACCGAGTATTACCAGGTACTTTCGGCCGACGCCAATACGAAGCACGGGTTTCGGCCTCACGGGATCATCCTCGACGAGTTTCACGCCCAGCCCGATCGCCGGCTCTTCGATACGTTGTATCGCGGCATGGGGAAGCGTCGGCAGGCGATGCTCGTCATGATCACGACGGCCGGCGACGACGACGAGTCGATCTGCTATGAAGAGTGGGAGTACGCGCGTCGGCTCATCAAGGGGGAGATCGAGGACGACATCTACCTCCCCGTGATCTTCGAGGCGGCGCCAGAGGATGACCCCACTTCCCGCGAGGTGTGGGAGCGAGTCAACCCTGGCTTCGGGATAACGATCAAGGCCGACACTTTCGACACCGAGAGCAGGGCCGCGCAGAACGAGCCCCGCAAGCTCAACAGCTTCCTGCAGCTCCATCTCAACCGCTGGGTCAATCAGGCGGTGGCGTGGATCCCGATCGACTGGTGGGACGCCTGCCAGGCCGAGCGGCCATCCGATGCGGAGCTCGGCCAGCTCGTGTGTGCGGCCGGGCTGGACATGGCCCAGAAGATCGACCTGACCGCCTTCGTCGTCGCGTTCCGCGAGCCGCTGGCCGACGCCCATGTGGATGCCGAGGTGGTCGACGAAGAGGGCGAGACGCGGCCGGTGTCGCTCAACTACCGCATCCACGTTGTCCCGTACTTCTGGCTTCCCGAGGAGACCGTGAGGGACAGGGAGCAGGGGGGGTTCACTTCATTCCGCACGTGGGCCGAAGCCGGCCAGCTCACGATCACCGAGGGTGCGATCATCGACTATGATCGGGTGTTCAAGGACATCACGCAGAAGATCGCGCCGCGCTTCCCGCTGCTGAAGCAAGCGCAGATCGGCTATGACCCGGCCTTCGCGACCGAGCTTGCGCTCAAGATCCAGGGTGCCGGGTTCCAGGTGGCCGAGGTGCTCCAGAACTACAAGCACCTGTCCGAGCCGAGCCAGATCCTCGAGGCGCTGGTGAAGGCGAAGCGCCTGCACCATGACGGGCATCGGCTGCTCAGGTGGAACGTCGAGAACGTGGCGATCCGGCAGGATGACGCCGGCCGCATCCGGCCAGTGAAGCCGAAGCGGTCGGCGAAGAAGATCGACGGCGTGGTGGCGACGATCATGGGCCTGAGCCGGCTGATCGCCCAGCCCGTGCCGATCGAACAGAGCTACACGATCGAGAGGCTGGCATAATGGACCGCTGGGATATCCTAGGGGGCGTGGGTGCCGTGCTCGTGGGAGGCGGGATCTGGGCGCTGGCGAGCTGGCCCTGGGCGTGCATCTGGTGGGGCGGGCTGATGCTGGGGGTGTACGCGACCAATGAGCTGCGGGGAGGTGGTGGGTGAGCGTGACATTTACGGACGCCGATGGGGCCGTGACTGCACTGGACCGGCTCGCACGCCTGGAGGACAACTGGGATGGCCACGGTGCGGTTGGCATCTCGGAGGCGGTGATCATACGGACCCGCAGACTGCTCTCGGCCTTCGCGCTTGCAAGGTTCCCGACGCCCGCTCTCGTCCCGACAACCTGCGGCGGGATCCAACTCGAGTGGCACGCAGGGGGCCTCGACGTCGAGATAGACCTCGACCCCAAGACCGACGACCTGATCGCGGATGTGAGTTGCACTGGAGGATGACGAAATGGGGCTGCTGAAACAGGCGTGGCAGGCGTCGGTGTCCTGGACTCCCCTGGACGAGCGCTGGTATCAGTCCGATCTGGGCGGGGTGTCGGCGTCAGGCATCGCCATCTCGGCCGAGGGAATCCTGCGATGCGGGACCGTGCTGGCCGCCGTGCGTTTCCTCAGCGATGCGTGGGGATGAGCCCGCCGCAGGTGTTCCGGCGCACAGCGAATGGCCGCGAGGACGCGCCGGATCACAACGTCCAGAGGGTCCTCCGGAATCCGACGAAGGCTCATACGGGCTACCGCTGGCGTCACCACGCGATGACCATGGCCGCGACCTGGGGCAACGCCTATCACGAGATCGTCGGGGGCGCCCGGTCGTTCGCCGAGGAGCTCCGTCCGCTGCATCCGTCGCTGATCGAGGTGAGTCGGGTGCGCTCGGACGGGTCGCTCGAGTACGAGTATCGGCCGCAAGGCGGGCCGATGAGGACCCTCCGCCAGGACGATGTGCTGCACTTCCGCGGGCTGTCGACTGACGGCCTCTCGGGTGTTCCGATGTACCAGATGATCCGCAACGCCGTGGGGATCGCGATGGCAGCCGAGAAGCACGTGGGTACGTTCTTGAGGAAGGGTGCGCGGCTCTCGGGGATGCTCGTACCGCAGGCACCGCTTGATCGGCCGCAACGGAAGGAGCTGCGCGAGTCGTGGAACGCGGACTTTGGCGGCTCCGACAATTCGGGCAGCGTTGGGGTGCTCCCGTTCGGGCTCGACTTCAAGCCGATGGCGTCCGACAACTCCAAGGCTCAGCTGCTCGAGCTGCGGAACTTCCAGGTCGGGGAGATCTTGCGGTTCTTGGGGGTTCCCGGGGTTGTGGTGGGCTATGCAGACAAGACGGCGACCTACGCGAGCGCCAAGGAATTCTTCGAGTCCGGCGGGATCAAGCACTCGGTGATGCCGTGGGTGATGAACTTCGAGGCGGAGGAAGAGAAGGCGCTGCTGCTCGAGGGGGACTCCCACTACATCAAGCACAACCTGGACGTGCTGCTCCGCGCCAACACCAAGGATCGGTTCGACGCGCTGTTCAAGGCGTGCGGTCGACCGTGGCTGACGGGGAACGAGGTGCGGGAGATCGAGGACTGGAACCCGATCACGGATGACGAGGGGATGGATCAGGTGGCACAGCCGCCGAATACGGCGGGAGGGGTGGAGGAGGAGCCTCCGGAGCCGGAGCCAGAACCCGGCCCGCCACCGCCACCGGCAGAGCCGGAGCCACGGGACGAGGACGAGGAGGCCGAGATGGCCTCGATCGCCCGGAACTTCGTGGCGGACGCAGCCGATCGCGTTGTGCGGCGTGAGGTCGCTGCGGTTCGTGGACTTGGCGGCCATGGGTCTGGTGGCGGCCGAGATGCGGCGCAGAAGCGAGCCCGGAATCCGGCGGCCTGGCGGGCCTGGGTCCGAGATTACTATGCCGACCATGCCGCTACCGTTGCCGAGATGCTACACGTTACCCAAGAGGCGGCCGAGGGTTATGCCCGGGGCCAGAGAGACGCGGTGCTAGCCGGCGGTGTGGCTGCGACTAATGGCTGGGAGGAGACTGTGCCGCCGCGACTGGCCGCGCTGGCGCTTGGAGTTGGAGGTTGAGATGCTGAGCCTGATCAATCATGTTGCCGGCCGACCGTGGGCGATTCATGGGGAGGTGGCGACCCAGGTCCGCGGACTCGTTGCCCGTGAGGGCCTTGGGGCGCTACGCCATCTGGCCGAGCTCAAGGCTGATCTCCACACATTCGATGCTGGCGAATCCATGTCCGCGCAGGCCGCGCGTCAAAGCCGGTCGGGTTCCCGGGCCGTGGGTGTGGCGGTCGTGCCCGTCATCGGCACGCTTACCCAGCGGGGCGACGTCATCAACAGCGTGTCGACCCGCTCCACTGACGGGGTTGCCGCCGAGGTGCGCGCCGCTGCGGCGGATCCGCAGGCGGACGCGATCGTGCTCGACGTCGACTCGCCAGGCGGCGAGGTCTTCGGTGTGCCCGAGGCGTTCGCGGCGATTCGCGAGGCGACAAAGATCAAGCCGGTGGTGGCTGTGGCCAACTCCTTCGCGGCCAGTGCGGCCTACTACCTGGCCAGCGCTGCGGACGAGATCTGGGTGACGCCATCCGGGCAGGTCGGGAGCATCGGGGTCTATGCGCTGCACGTGGACGCGTCGGCAGCTCTCGAGGCGGCCGGCGAGAAGTGGACGTTCATCTCAGCCGGCAAGTTCAAGGTCGAGGGCAACCCAGCCGCCGAGCTCGGCGAGGAGGCCCAGGCGTCCATGCAGGACATGGTGGATCGCTACTACGATATGTTCACGCGCGATGTGGCTCGGGGCCGGGGCCGCGAGATCGGCGTGGACGCGGTGCGGCGGGGGTTCGGCGAGGGGCGGATGGTCCTAGCCAAGCCGGCAATCGACGAGCGGATGGCCGACGAGATCGGAACCCTGGACGACGCGATCCGTCGAGCGTCTCAGCTCGGCCAGGCCCGGACGTCGACTGCGAAGGCCCAGCGGCTGGCGGCTGTCCGGCTGGCCACGAACGCGCGGGGTTGACAGCGCGACGGGTTGTGCTAGGCTGATTTCGTAGACGCATCGGGCACCGGCCCTAAGGCCGCGAAGCCTACCCCGCAACACGCGGCCGTCCTAAGATGGCGCTGAGTGGGTATCGAGAGGATATCTCGGTGCCACCAGCGCCTTTCGCGCGTCTGGCACCTAACAAGGAGTCAGACGATGACGAAGCTCAACGCGCTCAAGCAGGCGGCGATCGAAGCACGCGGCGCCCGGCTCGGGCTCCGAGACGCCCAGAGCGAGGCCAAGGCCAAGGTGGCCGGCCTGCTCGAGCTGGCAGCGGCCGGCAACCTTCCAGAGGACAGGCAGGGCGAGCTCTCCGACGCCCAGGCCGCGGCGATCGTGGTCGACGGCAAGCTGAGGGCTCAGGAGCAGCTGATCCAGGTCCGCGAGGAAGAGCTCGCAGCCGAGGAGCAGCGGATCGAGGACGAGCGCGCGGAGGCGGTCCGCACCGGAGCGGGACGTGTGGCCTCGGTCAGCGCTCCCAACTTCGAGGCGGACCCGCGCAAGGGGTTCCGGTCGCATTCGGAGTTCCTGCTGTCCGTGATCGCGGACAGCGGCCACAGAAGCCGGGATCAGGTCTCGGACGAGCGGCTGCGCTTCCTGGCCCAGGCGGACGAGCCCGAGCTGGCGTTCATGTTGCCGGTGGCGTTCACTCCGCGCCCGATGTCGGCCGTCGGGTCCGACGAGCAGGGCGAGTACGCCGACACCTACGGCGGCTTCGCGCTCCAGACCACGCGGCTCCCCGGGATGCTCCAGATCTCGCCGGAGGCCGATCCGACCGCGGGCCGCACGCAGCCGGTCCCGATGTCTTCGCCCTCGGTGGAGATCCTGGCCCGCACGGACAAGGACCACAGCTCGGTCGTGTCGGGCGGGTTCACCGTGACCCGTCGGCCGGAGACGGTCGCCGCGACCGCAAGCCGGATGGCCATGGAGATGGTCACGATGAAGGCCACCGGGCTCTTCGGGCTGTCCTACGTGACCGAGGAGCTGCTGGCGGACTCGCCCATCTCGTTCGTGGCGATCCTTCAGAGCGGGTTCCGCGACCAGTTCGCGGCCCACATGCTCAACGAGAAGCTGCGCGGCTTGGGCGGCGCGGAGTACCTCGGCGTGCTGACCGCGCTGGCGTCGGCCAGCCTGGGGCCGACGCTGGCCATCACGAAGGAGGTCGGGCAGGCGGCGGACACCATCGTGACGAACAACGTGGTGAAGATGGCCGCGCGCTGCTACAACTTCGGGAACGCGATCTGGATCGCGAACCACACCTGCAAGCCTCAGCTCTACGTGCTGTCGATCACGGTCGGAGCCGCCGGTGTGCTGATGTACCAGCCTTCGAAGGGGGACGGGTTCCCCGACATGCTGCTCGGCAGGCCGATCTTCTACTCGGAGTTCGCGAGTGCGATCGGTGACGTCGGGGACATCATCCTCGGCGACTGGAGCCAGTACCTCGACGGCCTCTACCAGCCGCTCCAGAGTGCCGAGAGCGTCCACGTCCGCTTCACGACTCACGAGCGGGCATTCAAGTTCTGGTTGAGGAACTGCGGCGCGCCCTGGTGGAGGTCCGCACTGACCCCGAACAAGGGCGACACGCTGAGCCCGTTCGTCGTCGTGGCCGCCCGCTAGGGCTGCGAGAGGAAAGGAGTAGAGCATGGTAGCGCAATACGGAGCAGAGCATCTGTTCTCGCGATCCGAGCGGCGGATGGTCGAGTACGACCAGGACGGTGCGTTGAACCTCGTCGACCTCGGCCAGCCGCAGGCGGCCGGCGCAACGGCCTGCCTTCCGATCGCCAACTTCAGGCGGTTCGCCGGCGGACTGTTTCGGTCCGTCGGGACGGGTTCGGTCACGGCGTTCTCGATCATCGCGGCCACGTCGGCCGCGGGGGCTGGGGTCACGGCCGTGAAGAGTCACGCGGTCGGCAGCGCGCCGAACCTCGTCAACGACACGATCTGGCTCGAGTGCGATGTCGAGCAGGTCAAGGAAGTGCTGGCCGCGGCAACCCATGTCGGCCTGCAGGTCGATCTGGTCACCGCTGGGGACGAGTGCGTGTTTTTCTTCGAGCGCGCAGAGCCTCGCTGGCCGGTGGCTGGGCTGACGGCCGACTACATCGGGTAGAGGGTTTGCCAAGAGGTGGCCGGGTCGCGCTGATGGCCGGCCGGGTCACTCAAAGAAGGAGAGAGCGATGAAGAGGATTCTGGCCTTCGTGGCGGTCCTGGCATTCCTGGCCGCGGGCACGTGGGCGAGCAAGACGGAGCTGTTCGTGCGGACGCAGCCTGGCGGGGTGTTCACCGTCACCAACGAGGGCCTCACGACCGGGAACATCTGGTGGGTCGACTCGGGCTCAACCACGGGCGCAGACGCGGCGGGCTACGGACAGAACCCCGACGCGCCGACCCTGACGATCGACTACGCCGTGGGCCTGTCGACCGCGAGCAACGGGGATCGCATCTATGCGATGCCGGGGCACGTAGAGTCCGTCGTCGAAGCGGGTGGGCTGACCCTGGATCAGGCGGGCATCGAGATCATCTTCATGGGCGAAGGCGCGAACCGTGCACGGATCAGCTACAGCACGGCCGTCGGCGCCGATGTCGAGGTCGACGCGGCCAATGTCACGCTGAGAAACCCGCTCTTCGTGGCGGCGATTGACGCGCTCACCGGGCCGATCGACGTGGACGCCGCGGACTTCACGATCATCAACGGCGAGTACAGGGACGGGGGCACGATCGACACGACCGATGCGATCGTGGCTGACGCCAACGCGGACCGAATGCGGATCCTCGGGTGGCGTTACGTGCGTGGCGACGAGGGCGGGACCGCGAAGCAAAGCCACATCCAGATCGCCGCCGCGGCCGATGTGGTCCTCAAGGACATCCAGGTGACTGGTGCCTTCGGGACCGGGATCATCGAAAACGGCACGGCTTGGGATGAGGTGCTGATCGAGGGCGCGGTGCTCGACAACACGAATGCGGGCCCCGTGGTGGCGATGCTGCTGCAGGCCGGGTCCGAGGGGTGGATGGTCAGCTCTCACATGCGGGTCGTGAGCGGCACGACCTGCGCCACTGCGGCCTCGGACATGCAGTACTCCGAGGCTTGGTGTACCGGCACTGACGCGAGTCGAGCCGCACCGTTCGGGGTTGCGCTGGCTGGCGACGCTTCGGCGCAGGCTCTCAAGATCGACGGCGCCGCGCTGGTGGCGGCCCCGACGTCCGATAGCTTGGCGGCCTTCATCGCATCTGGTGGAACCGCTCTCGGGACGGAACTGGGCGATTCGGTGTCGCTCATCGATGCTGTCGGGTTCGACGGTGTGGCGCGAGTCACGGCCACGGCCGGGATGCTGTCGGCTGCGAATGGGTCTCAGTTCTTGACCGTTAGCGCGGTCACCTCGAGCTCGATTCCGAGCAATACCCAGACCGCCGCCGAGATCACGGCGGCTTCGACTGGCGGGCTCCTGATCCTGCACGAGGTCGTGACCCAGTGTGATAACCCGGGGTTCGCCAACGGCACGAACATCGAGATCACGGTCGACAACGCCAACGGGTTGACCGGGGCCGCTGCGCCGATCGTGCTTGAGATCCTGGCGAGCTTCGGCTCGTTGACCATGATGGTTGCCTCCGCCGACGCAACCACCGCCAGGTTCCCGCTGATCCTCGAGACCGGGAAGAAAGTGTTCCTCCACGGGGACGACGCTGCCGGCACGGGCGGTGGGATCTGCCAGGTCTACCTGTTCTGGGAGAGGGGCGCCGACGGCGCGAACATCGTAGCGGCTGATCTGCCGTAGGGGTGAGCATGAGGCGGACTATTCTGGTGGGGGCGCTGGCGCTGGCGCTGGCGTCCCCGGCCGGAGCGGTCGGCACGCTCACGGTCACGGACGTGGATGTCGGCGGTGGGGTCACCAAGCACACGATTGCGTGGGTAGCGGATGCGTCGGGAGACGTGTCCGGCGAAACCCTCGCGATCAGTCGCGGCCGAATCGTGCAGATGCGGCTGTGTCCTGCCGTGGGCGGCACGCAGCCGGACCAGGGCTATGACGTGATGCTGCATTCGTCGCAGGACGTTGACTTGCTCGAGCGCAACGGCGAGGACCTGGACGAGACGGAAACCAGGCTGCTCGTGTTCGATCCCGCGTACTACCACGACACGGTGGCGGCGCTCGATCTGATCGTGGCGAATGCGGGCAACGCCAACGGCGGAACCGTGGATCTGTGGGTGCAACGGTGAGAATCGCACTCGCCGGCCTGGTGCTCGGTGCCCTCGCCAGCTCGGTGGCGGGCCAGACGATCGAGGTGGTTCCGCGGCGGGACGTGATCCTGTCGGATCGCGCGCATTTCCACGCGAGATTGAATCCCATCGGCGGCCTCCAGGTCGATCAGCCGTTCCGGCTTGTGGGTGTGCCGTTCGAGGGTGCGACGGTCGACTCCAACTTCTGGGCGGCCATCGCCAACGGTGCGGCGAGTGCTGCGGGCCAGGCCAACTCGATCGCGACCGTCACCAGCGGGACGGCGAACAGCGGCTACGGTCAGATCAGCACGACGCAGAAGGCGCGGTTCATGTCCGCTCATCCTCATATGTTCAGGGGCGCGATCCGGATCCCGGACACGACCGAGGCCGCGGTCACTCGGCGGTGGGGATCCTTCAGCGTCTCGACCGTCGCTCCGCAGGACGGCGTCTACTTCGAGGTCTCGGCCGCTGGCGTGCTATCGGTGGTCACGGTCACGGGCGCCACACCCACGGCGGTAGCGTCTGGCTCCTTCAACGGCGACGTGGAGAGCTGGACGCTCGACACCGATGTCCATGCCTACGAGATCGTCCACTTCACGATGGGGGCCTGGTACTTCATCGATAACATCTTGATCCACGAGGTGATCCCGACGACGGCGCCGCTGGCAGCGACCCTGAGCGTCCCGGCCACCATCACGGCGGTCAACGGTGCCGGCGGGACCGAGAGCGGGAGCGTCGAGGTCTGGAACGTTGTGGTCAACCGGCTGGGCCGGGCCGTCACGCAGTCGACGTCTTATCATCACGCCGTGGGCACAACGGCCGGCGTGATTCTCAAGCGCGGGCCGGGGCAGCTCCACTCAATCCAGTTGCACAGCATCACGAACAATAGCGTGATGACGATCTACGACAACACGGCGGCGAGCGGCACCGTTCTCTGGTCGAGCGGGAGCCTGCCGGCGATCGCTACGCCGTTCGATGTCCTGATGCGGATCCCTTTCCAGATCGGCCTGACGCTGGTCGTGGCCACGCAGAACCTGGGCGCGGTGGTCGCCTACGAATGAGGCTCACGCTCACCACCGCCACAGCCGCGCCCGCCCTCGACTGGGGGGCCGAACTCGTGACGCACCTACGCCTTGACTCGGAGCTCGAGCGGACGCGGGTCGAGAACATCCTGGTTCCGGCAGCGGAGGCGTGGGTCGAGGCTCTCACGAACAGGCAGTTGATCACGGCGACGTGGACGCTCAAGCTGGATAGGTTCCCGGCGTTCGATATCGTCCTGCCGAAGCCGCCGCTCCAGAGCGTGACCTCGGTCAAGTATGTCGACCAAGACGGCACGCAGCAGACGTGGGCGGACACCAACTACTCGGTCGACGCGCCCGCCGGACCCTACGCGCTACGCGGCCGGATCATGCCG
>Ga0114923_10003610_pt1 | contig 10420 bp, 6 predicted proteins | sample SumtaG_FD_89578 | JGI IMG/M metagenome (GOLD analysis project Ga0114923, IMG submission 89578) | Deep subsurface microbial communities from Indian Ocean to uncover new lineages of life (NeLLi) - Sumatra_00157 metaG | ecosystem: Environmental > Aquatic > Marine > Oceanic > Sediment | place: near...
AAAGCAGGATGGGGCAAATTGGGACAGTCGTATTGGGAGAATTATAAAAAAAATATCAACCACTTTTTATAGAAATCCCCTGAATATGTTCAATGTGACTTTTTAAAATTAGAATTGCTGAAAAAGGTGCCAGGCAAGAATGTGGCGTAGGTATAAAAATTAGCACAACACCGTTAACCTTCCCGGGATTACCGAAACCTCAAATTCCTCCACCCCTTCGATGATCTCGCCATCCACCTGGATGTCGATAACCTTTTCCAAAAGAACTTTAAATGAAGTAGACCGGAGCAGCATAAACTCTTTTCTTCCCACATGCCTGCCCTTTTGCACCTTCATTCCAATCTTAAAAGTATTTAAAAAAGATGTGGTATGGATGACACAGCAATCCAACAAACCGTCGAATAATGTGAGCGCAGGAGAGGCATTGACCTCTATCAATTTCAAGCCATTGGCATAGTAAGGAGTATTCATAAAAGCCAGCAAAGAAAATTCGATTTCTTTTACTATTTTTTTACCGCTATTCGCATCGGTGTAGTAAATTTCTCCTTTAAGGGGCAATCTTTTTAATGAAAAAGAATCGTAAATTCCATACAGTCCGGCGATAGTTTGATTCAAGTTAAAGAGTTTGATCTTCGATACCAGTTTGTGTTTCTGATGAAATTGTTCAACGTATCGATTCACCGTGGTGCCCAACCCGGCACTGAGGGTACCCAGGAAAAAATAGTCCCCCGCGCCGCGGGGTAGTTTAAGGCATCCCACATCCATCTTTCTAGTGTTTCCCTTTTTGATGGCTTTACAGGCATCTGCTATTTTGTGGATTCCCAGGCCGCGGACAATGTCGTTGGCTGAACCGGTGCCAATCATTCCCATTGTGGGGGCCGGGTTTTGTTTTAAAATTTTCGCGGCCACGATATTAAAGGTGGTGTCACCCCCGACTGCGACAATGACAGGGTATTTGGGGTATTTGCCCGCGGCCCCGGCAGCTAATAATCTAAGATGTTCTTCACTCTCTGAGACAAATAAATCATAATCGATGCCGGTGGCGGTGAGGATATTTTCAATTTTTTTCTTTTCCTTTAAGGACCGCCCCTTCCCCGAAGACGGATTGAATAATATAGCGATCTTATCCATCCGCCTACTGCCCACTGCCCACTGCCCACTGCCTACTGTCCACTGTCCGCTGTCCGCTGTCCGCTGTCCACTGTCCGCTGTCCACTGTCACTTGATCTCTTCCACGTGTAGTTCCCACTCCTCTTCGTCTTCATTTTCCAGCAGGTAGTATAATTTGTTGGCATAAAGAGGAAAAACGGGACAGAAAAAAAATCCCTTTTTCGTGGACGTTTGTTATACTTAGTTACTTTCATACTCAATAATTAATAAATAGTACACAAATTATATTTACCAAACGTATATTCGTAATTAGATATTGGCGGACACAACGTATTATAAACACAACTTCTGCAGGGGGCTACATTCTTTCTAATCCTGCCCCAAGATCTTCCTTTGCTCAGTTCCTTCCTTATTATATTGAAAACACTATCGGTACCCAATTTACCAATTTTTCTGTGATTTAAATTGGCAAAAACATCTTTATTACTCATCACAGTTAAACGCCTAAAATTAAGAGAATTAACAACCGTGTTTGTGAAGATTTTCTTCATAGTTGGTCTGCTTTCTATCACTGATTCTTTATCAATAAAAACATTTTCTTCAAAAAAATGTTGATTGTTCCCATTGAAATAAGGATGAAAAAATATATCCTCTAAGCTGTATTCTGATGTCAGTTCCTCGATGGGGGCCATATCTTCCTCTTTTTCTAGCACAAAGTGAAATCGACGATTAACACTGAAACATTCCAAAATATCCAGCACTTTTGATAGAATATTTTTTTTTACCGGTATATTAATGAGAATTTGGATTGTATTTAATTTGTTTTGGCCCAACAATTCGAGCCATTTCATATTTTCTTCAAAATTTAAATAGTGGATGTAATAGTCTTTCTTAGCAGGGAGGTTATTTAATGATCCGGTTAACTGCAATAGTTGAGAATGTTTGAGTAAATTACCTCCCAAGATGTTCAATTGATAAATAGGACTAATTTCAACTTCAACAAGTAATCGGTTTATAGCAGCAAGATCAAGCTCACTTTTTTTGACCCCATGTGCAGTGCAATAAAGGAACTGTTTATGAGCACCATTACAGATCGTACAATTTTGACCGCACTCATTATTAATATAGAGATCAACAACCTCCAGGTATTCCTCGATATCGTCCTTTTGCAGTAATTTGACTTTTGGTTTAAAGGTCAAACGGCGTACTGTTTCTTGCAAGTGAAGGATCGGTTTAAATTGTACGGGTTTCTTAGTGCTCCATGCCGCATCGATAATATCGCCGGAATAGCTGTCCCTGATATCACTGATGAACTTATCGATTCTATATGTTATTTCCGCCTCTTTTAAACGAACAACATACAAATTTTTATCATTATCCAGCTTTCTTAAAATTTGCATGACTTTACTATTCCCCTGGTACTCAAGCAATGTGCCGTTTCGACTATTGTACAAAACGGCAAAGTCTTTCTTTATTTTTAAATGGACATAGGGATTTAGATACAACCAATAAGATTTCTTCGTATACTTTCGCGTATCTCTTTTTCCAATATTTTCTTCCCCTTTTCTTTTACCTTTCAAAATACTGCTGTATAATAGGGGGGCATCTTCAAGCATGGAGATAGACTCCTCTAATTTTTTTCTGTGAGAAGTAGCGCTTACAAATTTCCTACAGTTACAATTGACTGCCTCCAGGTCCAATTGCAGGATACATTGATCACACTTTTGGCTATTATCGCAAACATTGCACAATTTACTCATTTTCTCATACCAGCGGTTGTATTTGTATGCTATTTCCTGGAAATCGATTTTAACTCCTGTATCATCAACTTTGCCCAAATAATATAAATGTGGAATACGTTCACAGGGTAGAATTTTACCGTTTACAGTTAGAAAAACCTTGTTTTCTAAGGGATTGCAAGTATCGGTTTGTACTCTGATTACCTCCTCTAACTCACTGCGCAATTGTGAATACTTTTTTATGATATAAAAAGAATTTGCAAATATGAAGTCATTCAAATGAACTCTCCAGGGATGGCGAAATAGATCTGTTGTGTCAATATCTCCTGGTTCCAGGTCTTCTAATATACGTCTATGCATTTCAACAAATTCTTTCGCTCTTTCCTGGTTGACTCCAACAGTGGACAAACCTGTTATCATAGGATATTTATTAAAATTTTCCCCAAAGAATTTATCGATTTTTTTTAGAGAGGATTTTTTATGAAATACAGTGAAAAAGGAGACATTTTTCTTGAAAAAATCCGGGTATTTGTCTTTGAGTTTTTCTGCGTTTTTAAAAACAAGAGGAAAGGATGGCTTGCCGTTTTTTAACATCCGAAAATCATTGCACTCCTGGTCGCCGTCCAAGCTTATTCCGATATCGAAATCATTTTCCACCAAGAAATCCATATATCTATCCAGCAGTACCCCATTGGTGGTTATTGAAAATTTGAGGCCACTGCCTGGTTTTTTTCTTATTTTTGAATATTCTACGATTTCCTCAACAAATGGGAAATTGAGCAGTGGTTCACCACCATAAAACCCAATATAATTGTATTTGAAGTGATTTATGTTTAATTTCTTTTCTCTCACTTCTTTGATGTAATCCAACAAGTTTTTGGCGGTTTGAATACTTAGATTTTTCCCTTTTCTTTCATCATAATCGCGGTAAAAATCTCCATAACCGCAATATTTGCATTCCATGTTGCAGGAATCAGTGACTTCAAAAAGGATTTGTGCGACATTAGTAAGGTGGTTTTCTATCCTCTCTTTGGTATACCGATTCACGTCCAGAGGATATCTTTTAGGTTTTTTAAAATAGTTAATCTGTAACAAAAAAAGGTAATATTTGAAATAATAATGAAGTTCCTTTTTCGTTGCGGTAGTGGTTTCGTTAATTGCAATTTTTTTATCTTTAAGATTATTTATCCATTCTCGGAGATCAGTACCTTTTTCTTCCAGTTGAATCAAATAATTTAGAATAGGATGAATTAATAGTATTTGGGGAATACTCCTGCTTACTAGGTAATGGTTATTGGCATTTGAATTTATAACTAAATTTTTATTCATTTTTCCAAAAACATCCAGAGACTTTCCTCTTTTTTAAAAGCCAATGATGTGCGGGTTCAAAAAAACCACCTGCTTTTTAACCGGAATTTAACCTAAGTTTAAATATTATAACGCATGAAATCAAATCCGAGGATAATAGGATAACAGGAACTAGCACATCGCCAAGGTGCAGGACCCACATCCGGCGGTAGACCTTCACCGCCTTTGATCTCTTCCATTGCTGCAGTCGAAGTTTTCTCAACTTTTTTTTCTAAAGCCGCTAAGTTTAATTTCTTAGGCATTTTTTACCTCCTTTTTTTATTTGATTTTGTTAAATATTGTCGCGAAACCGTCTGCCTTCTCTTTGACATTTATTGTCTCCTAATATGTTGCCAATTAACTTTGTCTAATTCCAATAAAAAATAGGATATATAACTATATCATAAAACGTAAAAAAGTCAATACTTGAACTTTAAATTTAACAATTAAACAATTGATCATTGACAATTAAATTGATCATACATCTACTACCTACTGTCCACTGTCTACTGCCCACTGCCCACTGTCACCTGATCTCTTCCACGTGCAGTTCCCACTCCTCTTCGTCTTCGTTTTCCAGCAGGTAGTATAATTTGTCGTTGTAAAGAGTATGTAGTTTGGCGCCTAGAATTTGCGCCAACATCGGTGTATTCTCAAACCTGGCCAAATAGACCGTTTTGATGATTTTACCCTTTAAATCCATGATGATATTTTCCGATTTGTTTTCTTTTACTTTAAAGGTCTGCACATAGAGTTTTTCACCGAAGATTTCCAGGTTTTTAATGGCAGGAAAAGTGTCCTGGAATTTCATGGTAAACAGTTTTTTTACCCCCTCCCATCCACCATGATTTTGCATTTGAAATTTTATAACGGGATCTTCTTTAAATCGCTCGATGATTTCTTTTTTATGATCATCGGTGACTTTAATTTTCTCGTATTCTTTACTTATTTGGTACAGGTTTTTTCCCTGGCTGTCAAAAGCTTCGATAATAAACCCTTTGGAACTTGCATCGACAAATATGTTATCGTCGTAGACTTTCACACTTACAAAATCCATAACCATATCTAGTTTAACTGAACCCAGTGCTCCCTGCTGAACAAACTTCTGGCGGTAAAGTTCTTTTATTTTCTCCATTTCGGAGTTATAAAGGGCGATGACACTATAAGTTATCCCGTCATCACCAATGGTAAGCTTTTTAACAACAAAATTTTTGCCCACAGGTAAGATTTGAGAAATTAAAAAACTTTTCTTTTTCTCTTTAAGAAACGTCCCTTCTTTTGAAAAGAAAACAAACCTATCGAAGCTCACCAGCAAAATGTAACCCGGGAAAACGCTTATCTTGTTGTAAAAACCGGGAAGTACTTTAAGTTCGCCCGGGCCATCGCCTTTTTTCCCGAATTTTCGTACCAAGCTCAAATCGTCGAGCGAATAAACAGAGATTTCAGCACCTTCCACCACGTAAAGCTCATTGCCATAAACCGTGATATTGTCCGGTTTCATTACCTCCGCCAGCGTGCCTACTTTGGTTGGAAAAGCCAAACTTGCCATCATTAACACGAATACTAATAACTTAAATTTTTTCATTATACCGTCTCCTTATTTTTTCATTTTACAATAGATAAGGGATATTGTAAAGGGTAGAATTAGGCTCGAAGACTTCCTAAACAGCCCTTAAGAAATACAGCATCTTATGTTTAGCAAAAGCATATTGAAGATATCCCAATAGAAACAATCACTGTAAGAAGTCTTCCGGATGGCCCGAAGGGACTTAATAGGGTGTGGACGCCGTCCACCTTTGACAATTGGGGGGGGATTTGATATGATTGTGGAAATGATCGATCTAAAATTAAAAGCCGCTGCGATTTCCCTTATTTTGTTTATTAATGGCGCACTCCCGGTTTTTACTGCAAATACGGGCAGTGCCCACAATAAATACCGCGTTCTTGAAAACGGCTTGAGAATCTACCTGGAAAAAAGAGACAATATCCCCCTGGCCAATATTGTTTTTGCTATAAATGTGGGCTCAAAAGATGAGAGCACCGAAACCAGCGGCATGGTTCATCTTCTTGAACATTTAATTCTTTTGGGTGAGACCGAGTACCACACCTTTACTGATATTAACCTGGAAATGAGACGCCACGGCGTGGATTTTAATGCCCATACCAGCCATGACCTGATGACCTTTGAAATCTCTTTGCCGACCCAATACTGGGAATTCGGACTCAATATTTTAAAAGAGAAACTCTTTCATCTCAAGTTTTCCCAACAGAAATTGGCTAAAGAGAAAGAAATCATCTTTAAAGAAATCGCTCAAGACCAGGACAGACCATTGACAACGGGAACTCTCCTGGTGCTTCAAAACCTGTTTAAAAATCACCCCTATGAACGGCCGATTTCCGGCGATCAAAAAGTCATTGAAAACACTAGGGTCGAAGAGTTAAACAGGTTTTATAAACGTTATTTTGTTCCCTCGAACTGTTCATTGGCAGTGGTGGGAGACATCGATATCCTTGATATCGATAATAAAATCCGGCAGGTTTTTGGAACATTGGAAAAAAAAGAAAAACCGCCGTCGGATTTTAAGAAAACACAGCCCCTGAAAAAAAACGTCAAAGTAAAAGAACAAATGGACATCACCCAGTCTTATTTGATCCTAGGGTTTTATGCTCCCCCCTCGCTTCATCCCGATCAATTGACCATAGGCATTTTAAACCGGGTCCTGGGAAAAGGAATCGATCCGCTGCTGGGAAGAATGTTGGTGCAAAGAAGGAAACGCCTGGCTTACACTATTTCGACCCGTTATATTGCGCTGGAGTACGGGGGGGCTTTTTTAATATACCTCACACTGGAACCGAAAAACATATCCTCTGCCCGAAGGGAGTTGATAAAATTCTTTAAAACTTCCTGGTCTTTCAACTATTCAAAAAAAGATTTCCCTCTGGGACGACGGACCCATGTCACCGATTACCTGGAAACGGCAAAAAACAGTATAAAATTCTCTCATCAACAATTCCAGGAACAGGGACTGAACGCGGCCATTTCCTACGCCGGGTATATCCTTTTCCATAAAATTCATCAAACTGAGGGGGAACCCTACATGACTAAAGTAGAAAAAATAAAGTCTGCGGATTTGCGGGACGCAGCGTCCCGGTATCTCAGCGGAAAACATTACGTGATGGTTTCCATCCGGCCTGAGAAAAAAGAGAAGGACAAAAAGACAGAAGGTAAGAAGATAGGAAGGTAGGAAGATGAAATGCAAAAATCACTCGTTGCACTTTGTGTTTTGTGCTGTGTTCTTTACCCTTTGCATTTGCTTATGGGCACAGCCGGAGGTCTGGAAACATCAGCCGGAAAAAATCCAACTAAAGGTTAATAATGATGATAATAATTATTTATCCTTTATCTTTCAACAGGACCCCTCTTCTGAGATCACGGTTATCCAGATTCTTATAAAGGGCGGAAAACGGGCTGCCCCGGTTTCCCAAAGGGGTCTTGCCGTTATAACCACCCGCCTGTCGGTTGAAATGACCACGGCCACCAGTGTTAGAGAATTAATGCACCTGGGTTCAACCTTTTTATATCATGTTGAAGGCGATTATTCCACCATTACCGTCAAAAGTTTATCTGAAAATCTTGAAGAAACCCTGGCAATTATTACAAAAGTTATAAAAAAACCGCTGTTTTCCGGGCTGCGCATCCGGAATATTAAAAAATTTATGGAGCACCGGAAAAAAAGAGAAGAGGATTCCCCGGAACAGTTAATGGAACTGACCTGCTTTAAAGCTTTTTTTGCCGGTACCGGTAAAAATGATAGAGACCATGGGTATGCCGGCTCTATATTCGGTGACCCGGATTCCCGCAAGAAAATAAAAAAAAAAGACATTGTTCATTTTTACAACCGTTTTTTTAATCGTTCCCATATGGTTATCTCCGTGTCTTCCAATTTAGCAAAAGCAGAAATGGAAACGATCATCAAAAAATATTTTGCCGGGTTTCCCCCGGGAAAACCCTTTGAATTTCAGCCGGTTCAATCGTCTATTCCAACGGAAAAAGAGTTTTTTTTAAAAAGAGATAATCAACAGGTGCTTATCTCTTTTGCCGCGTTACTGCCCGGGATGAGCCGGGAGAATTATGTCTTGATCTATATGCTGGAGAATATCCTGGGCAAAGGCATTGGCTCAAAACTCTGGCCTTTGCGTGCCCAAAAGGACCTGGCCTATAATTTAAACAGCCGCTTTAGACAGTTGAAAGATGCGGGACTTTTGATCATTTATTTAAAAACAGATGCGGAAAAAAAACAAGAGGCTTACCTGGCCTTAAAAGAATTGATTACCGACTTTTATAAAACCGGGATAACTAAAGAGGAACTTGACATAACCAAAGTGCGTGCACGGGCGGATTTTTTGAGAGAAAACGAAACAAAAGTGGGAAAAGCACAGAGCCTGGGCTATTTTGATGCCTCGGGATTGGGTTTCGACTTTATAGAAGCCTTTTTTTCTTATGTTGAGAACGTAACCGTTGATGATTTTAACGGTTACCTGAAAAAAGTATTAAACCCGGATCGTCTAATAGAAGTAACCATCGGGCCGGAAGACCAATGATTCACCTGCTATGAAAATAACCACTTTCGTAAGATAAATTCGCTCGTAGGGGTTTGATTCATCAAACCCCTAGGGACGAATTGCACTGGGATAGGGCTTGATAAATCAAGCCCCTACAATAGACCATGTGTTATTTTTATCGTCTTTGGGTGGGGCCTGTTTAAAATCGCCAACCCAGGGTTAAGCGGATACTCCTGGGAATCTGCAATTCCACTGCATCCCGTGAACCACCGGAAAAAACATATTCGGAAAGTTCTGCCCCGAAATCCACGATATTAAATAACGAAAGACTTAATACCGCTTCCCGGTTAAAGAGTTTAAAATTATAATTGAACTTCACACTGATATCGGCAACATAATCTTCCCGGGGACCGCCTTTAACGCCTTTTTCGTTTTCAGCTTTAATGGTTTGATAATAAATCACCTGCTGGTCATGGCGGGACAGCGTATTGAAAAATGCGAAGGGATTGCCGTCCCGGTATTTCAGGCTGACTCCCATGAATAACTTTTTGCTAAGATAATATCCAAAATAACTTTTTGCCACAAATCCCCGATCGCCGTCTACCCTGCCGAAACCGTTGATCCAGGAATTGGGATTGGCCTGGCTTTCATCGATTATACCGATATCATTGGACCCGGGACCGTTGCCAAAAGCCGTATTCCCCATGCCCATGTGCGCCATAAAAGAGAAGGCAAAAACCCATTTATCGGCCCGTCTCCCCTTTATGTTAAAATGAAACTGCGCGTAAAAGGGGTCCTTTTCATAACCACCGTTGGCAAGATAATAATCCCCGAAGGGATTGGCCGGATCGAAAAAATAGAAATTATGGCCTTCATGCTGCTCATAAAAACCATACTCTTGATCAAATCTAACCCGGAAATTGTTTTTTATTTTTTTGTAAATCCCTTTGATATTCAATACAAAGTGCTTTGACAGCCGGGTGGAAAAATTCAATAAAAGCCGCTCTTTCAGGGGGGCGGATATGTTTTCATCAACATAATGGTACATCCCACCGGTATAACCGAAAATGCCGCCTTCTTCTCCCGGCTGGTAAACCGAGTCCCCACTGCTGTCATCCCACCGGTAAATGGTGCCGTAAGGCCGGGCTGTCTCCAGGAAGAAATTGGTGTTTTCCTGAATATCGTAGGGAAGGATACCGTAAGAGAATAATATGTTTGTTTTTTTATTTTTAAACAACAAAATACCGATATCAAACCCCGGGCTGACAAAACTTAAATTATTCCGGCTCTCATCAAATTGCAGCCTGTCGTAATTTACGAATAATTTTGCCAACAGCGACACACTGTTTGAAACATTCACATCTATTTTCATCCCTGCTTTTACATTGGCATTGGAGTTTCGATAGTCTTCTCCCCGGTTCCACAGCACCACCAGGTACGGGTTTTTATCAAAGAGTACGGCATTGTGATCGTGACTGGTTTCATTCCCCTTTATACCGGAATAGCGCAAATCCGCAAAGGCATCGACGGTAACCTCCCGGTTAAATAAACGATAAGTGAAGGGATAGTTAATGTTCAGGTTGATGGTGGCAGCGGTGAATTTCCCGGTTTTGAGCTCCCCGGTCGTTCCAAAGGGAAACAAGCCATCTCCATCATTGTCG
>Ga0114923_10003611_pt1 | contig 10419 bp, 10 predicted proteins | sample SumtaG_FD_89578 | JGI IMG/M metagenome (GOLD analysis project Ga0114923, IMG submission 89578) | Deep subsurface microbial communities from Indian Ocean to uncover new lineages of life (NeLLi) - Sumatra_00157 metaG | ecosystem: Environmental > Aquatic > Marine > Oceanic > Sediment | place: near...
CTGATCACAAAAAAGATTATTGTTGAGATCAGTAAAACTGTAAGCAGCAGGCGGCCGACGCGGCGCAGCACAAAGCTTATAAAATCCATGTTCTTTTATCTTACGGATTAATTCGAGAGAATCAAGTGCTATGCTTTTCTATGGTTTTCACTAACCGGGTTATAGTACGGTTAACAGGAACATCGATGGCCATTTTATCCGCTTCCCTTACAATAGCGCCGTTAATAAAATCAATTTCAGTAACCCGGTTGTTGTCGAAATCCTGGAGCATGGAAGACCTGTTGGCAGCGGTCTGTAAAGCGACTTCATAGACCCTTTCCAGGGGGTCGTCAAGGGTAAGCTGAATGCCTTTAGCCCTGGCAACCTGTAAAGCCTCATTCACCAGGTCGGCCATGATTTCTTTGGTTTCCTTATAGTCCAGCAGCTTGCCATTGGGCAGTGCAGCTAATGCGGTCAAGGCATTGATTCCCACATTTATTATCAACTTGCTCCAGATGAGATTCTCAATGTTTTCTTCAATATGGGCTTCAAAACCTGCCCTGTTGAGCTCCTCAACAAAAGGGACCAGCCTGTTATTTTTCTTATCGGACATACAGAGGTGGGTGGGGCCCCTGCCCGCGTGTCTTATTCTTCCCGCTTCCAGAAAGGTAGCGCCCTGGGAAGTGACCCCTGCCGCGCTCCTGTGCGCGCCAAGGTGTTTCCTGATTATCTCTTCATTTCCCAGGCCGTTCTGCAGGGTAGCTACGATTGTTTCAGGGGCGATATACTCTTCCATATCTCTGATCGCAATCTCTGTTGCCGCGGATTTTACAAAGATGATCATCACCTCAGATCCGCGGAGCGCCTCTTTATCTGAACTGGCCTGCGGACGGGTAGTTTCTTCTCCTTCCGGCTCTTCAATAATCAGGCCGTGATTCCGGATTTTATCTATATGTTCCCGGTTTATGTCATAGAGCAGGACCTGGCTGCCGCTCAAAGAAAGTTTGCCGCCGTAGAGGGAGCCCATGGCGCCGGCGCCGATTATTGATATCTTCATTAATCTTACCTCCGCTTTATATCTGCGGCTGCGGGCAGCCCGAAGAGAGAAGCGCTCTTCTTTACCGCGTTGATGACAGCCGAGGCCATTACTTCGGCCGCCAGCGCACAAACAGCATTCAATTCACTCTCCGCTTTCCGCGCTCCTGCACCAACTTCTGCCCCTGTGGACATGCAGAAAACAGTATCGCCGTCAAATATGGTATGGGCCGGGTTCATAGTCCTGGCATAGCCATCCTGACCAGCCATGGCAACGCGCAGAGCGCCTGCCTTATCCATAACGGCATTGGTGGCGATAACCCCGATAGTGGTATTGGTGGAAACCCCTTTAGCTTTTTTTTCAGGATGTTCGGTAATTATTTTGATTGAGTTGGCAAAAGTGCTCTTATCTTCGGTGAGTGTGCCGGCAATTATATCTCCCGTTGCCGGGTCAATAACATCGCCGAAACAGTTTACTGCAACAATTGCCCCCACAACAAGAGAGCCCCAGCAGATGCTTGCCGTTCCCAGGCCGCTCTTCATGCAGAATGAAGTACCCAGGGCTTTGCCCACAGTAGCGCCGGTGCCGGCCCCCACATTGCCCTGCCGGGTGTTGTTCTCAGAGGCCGCAAGGCAAGCGCGGTAACCCATTTCCCCATCCGGTCTTACCTTTGGGTCGCCCACTACCAGATCATTGAGCACTGCCCCTGGCACAATAGGCACTACAGCCACGCCGGTATCAAAACCGATACCTTTTTTTTCCAGGTATTTCATTACGCCTGCGGCCCCGTCCAGGCCAAAGGCGCTGCCGCCGCTTAAGTAAACCCCATGTGCCTTGGGCACTGAATTGGCGGGGTGCAGGCAATCCGTTTCCCTGGTTCCCGGAGAGCCGCCGCGTACATCCACTGCAGTAACTGCGCCCTCTTCACAGAGAACAACGGTACAACCGGTGCCCGCTGCCAGGTTCTGAGCATGGCCAACCTTAATGCCGGGTACATCGGTTATGGCGTTTTTCATCAGGCTTCCCCCTGTAGATATCTGAAAGCAGTAATAGCATATATTCTGGCCGCTTCATAGAGCTCGTCGATCTCCACATATTCATCGTTCTGGTGTGGCATGTGTCGTGGGCCGGGACCATTGACCAGGCAGGGGATATCTTTCCAGGCCCTTAAAAAGGTGCCGTCAGTTGCCCCGGGAACGCCATTGTAGAGAGGATCTCTGCCGGTGATGTCCCTATAGGCGGTGGCTGCGGACCTGACAATTGCTTCATCTCTGTCAGTGGTAACCACGGGCCGCTCCTCAATAAAGTCGATCTCTGCATTGAAATCGGGATCAGCCGCGGCCAGATTTTTAAGTATCTCCCTTAAATCCGAGCGTAGCGAACGTAGCTGATCATGGCTCTGCGCGGGTGTGGTGCGGATATCCAGGTAAGCAACCGCCTCTCCGGGCATAACGTTCAGCTGGGCCACGGAGCCTTCGGGCGGCGACTGGATAACGGTAAAGGTCAGCGATGGATAACCCAGAAATTCATCTTTACCGCACCTCTGTTTTTCCCGCCCCTCATACTCTTCTACTTTTAGAATAATTCGGGCCAGCCTGGTGTTGGGATTGATGCCGCTTAAAGGCATGCAGCCGTGAGCCATCTTCCCTTTAACCCGCACCACTGCCCTGATCGCCCCCTTCATGGAAACACATAGCTGGTTTTCTTCGGGCTCAGGAATAAGCGCTGCATCTACATCATCCGCCCATCCCCGGTTTATGAAGTCTTTAATGCCGGTCATCATACCCTCTTCATCGCAAACAAACCCTAAGCGTATCTTGCCCTTAAAGCCAACCCCTGATTTAAGCAGGGCTTTCAGGGTTACCAGGTTGACGGCCAAGCCCGCCTTCATATCGCAGGAGCCGCGGCCGTAGATCCTGCCCCCTTCAACCTGGCCGCCGAAGGGATTATAGCGCCAGCTTTGGCGCTCGCCTTCGGAAACCACATCGGTGTGTCCCTCGAGCATTAAGCAGGGACCCTCTGCCTTAGAGTCTATGGTAGCCACCAGGTTCTCCCGTCCGGGAGATACTTCGTAGACCAGGGGTTCAATGGAGAGCTCACTCTTAAGCCAATTTTCGATAAATTTTACTACTTCATGCTCTGTATTGCCCTTTTCAGGGCGGATAACGGAATCGATTTTAACCAGGTTGCCGGTTAGAGAAATGAGTTCCTTGCGGTCGATAGAGGAGAGCAGTTTTTCTTCGGTCGGAGTGATCATCCCTGATTATTAACCTGCTCTCTCTGTATGTCAATAAGCGGGTATAACAGATTTAATTGTGCTCACCTGAAAATGGCATCAAAAAGGATCTGGATTTCTTTCCTGCTGTTGCTATTTTAGGACCCCGCCAGAGCGGTAAGTCAACATTAGCAAAAACTGTCGTAGGCAGCCTGCCAGCCTGCAAAGGTTAATCGATCGCTTTCAATCCCTATCAACTTTTGTCCGCCGGTCAATCTCTGTTAACTGATACCATCTCCTTGCACTGAAAAGAATTAGGCTTAAGTCCCCATACTTTCCGCCTTGCCGCTGAATAAAAGTTAATGCAGATTTCTCCGGCAGAGTTTTTTCCTAACTCCTTTAATCACAAAGAGATATCACTCGGACTCACGATGGCACGGTTCTTGCTTTTTTAATGTATGAAATCTATTTTGCATGGAGGCAAATCATGAAGAAAACAGTGTGCATCATTCTACTCGCCGTTGTGGCAACGGCATCCTGGACCGGCGGCGCGGCGGAAGAATCCTCGGCCGAGCGAAGCGAGTACCTGGCAGAGCGGGGATTAATCACCCCGGCGCAGGAGATCTTTGAGAGCTCCTTCATCGGAAAGGTCGATTATGCCTATCCCCAGCCTGAAGGACAATTCGGGGTAACCGCCTATGCCGGACATCGCCAGGTCTCCGCTTCTGGCCAGGAGGAGCTCATTGTTATCGGCCTGCAGGGCAGAAAAGTCCAGTTCGAAGAGCTTCCCCCCCTGAATATAGCCTTTGTTATCGACAAGAGCGGTTCCATGAGTGACGCAAACAAGATGGATTGGGTTAAGCAATCCTTCGAAATCTTCATCGAACAGGTCAGGAGCGACGACTTCGTATCCCTGGTAGTGTTCGATTCTTCTGCTCGGGTCATTTTCAAATCGACACGCATCAGAGGCAACCGGGAGCGATTTCGTAAGGTGGTTCGTTCGATCAGTCCGGATGGTGGTACCAATCTATCCGCCGGTCTGAAGCTGGGTTACGAACAGGTGATGGCCAACTTTCGCAAGGAATACGTGAACCGTGTTCTTTTCCTCACCGACGGTGTCGGCGATTCCGCCGATATTTTCGAAATGGCCGAATCGTACAAAAAGCTTGGGATCAACGTCTCCACTATCGGGCTGGGACGAGATTTCGACCTGAACCTTATGCGTAAGCTCGCTGAACACGGAGGCGGCAGCTCGCGGTTCATTTCCGACCGTGAACGAATGGTGGAGACTTTTGGCGCCGGGCTCAGCCGCATGGCTGTGCCTGTGGCAAAGAATGTATCTTTAGAGATGGAGCTTCTCAATGGGGTTCGGCTGGTAAACACCTGGGCCTACGATCACCAGCAGGCGGGCTCAAAGGTGCGTTACTCCTTTCCCACAATCCACCTCGGGGACTACGAGACCATTGTCCTGAAGGTGGCCATTGCTCCTCAGAAGAAAAAAGGTCAGCTCACCCTGGGCCGGATTCGAACATCCTACACCGACGCCAACGGGGAGCGGGTCAAAATGGGGCCCCAGGATCTGAAGGTAGACGTTGTCACTATGGAAAACCCGGTGGATGGGATCTCGAATGCCATTGTCCTGAGGGCCGGTACGATGCTGCACTTTGCGCAAGGGTTGAAGGATATCGGCCGGAAATACTACGATGACAAGCACCTGGCAGGCCAGGAGGGGCGCGACCTCATCAAGTTTCTGCTCTCCAGGACCAACAACATCAAAAAGGAAGTGTTGAATGCCCGGCAGAGGCTCGATTTTCAAGGATTCGACGAAGAACTGGCGGTGTTGGACAATTATATCAAGATCTTCGGTGGTAAGCTCGAGATGGAATCCTCTGAGCTGGAAGCGCTTCGGAGGGACACGGAGCTAGAACCCGTGACTCTTAAGCGGAGCTTCCTGGAGCGAGCGGGCGCGCTTTTCCGGGAGATGTCCCTGGACTTACAGAGCCGCAAGGCCGGCAATATAGCTGTTTCCGGGTTTGCCGTAAGCGATGGCCGGGAGGCGGGTATTACAGATCTCCTGGACGAGATGGCCCAGTCGTTCTTAGCTGCTAGTTTTACCGTAGTTGAGCGTCAGAGGATCGATGCGGTCCTGCAAGAACAGGAGATGGCCCTCTCTGATCTTATGGAAACTACCGAGGCCATCAAGCTCGGCCAGTTCCTCTCGGCAGACTACATCCTCACCGGCACGGTGATCCCCATGAACAGCTCGGTGATCATTTTCAGCCGTATTATCAACACCAGGACCACGGCAGTGGAGTCCGCCGCCCAGGTAGTCGTGCCCATCGACAAAGAGGTGCGCACTCTATTGTAGAGCGCCAAGAAGCATTGGGAACTGTACAGGAGCCGCACGCCTGCCGATACAGCAGGTATGAGGCTCCTGACCCATTATTCCGGGGTATGAACTTTGGCTTCCGGAGCAATGAAAGAAACATTTAACAAGGCGTAAGCCACTCCTGATTTGTTCAATTCTGTCTCTGGTACTGATAAGGAAGGTTCGTTTTACTTCAAAACAAGTCCAGGCTGAACCGTTGCATCCTCTCCTGAAGAAAATGGTAAGGGGATTCTATCTTCCGATGTTTTGCTTATGTCGGAATTCTGGCCAATATTCTCTTGCTTGTTGGTGACGTTAGCACAGGATTGACTTACTCGAACATATTCGCCATCATCCTATGTATTGGGTACGTACTTTTTATAATATGGTGCTTACGTCTTGGTTGAAGATTAATTTATCTTAGATGTAATTGAGGAAGGAGAACTATGAAAAGAGTATTTGTATTTGCTTTTATGGTAATAGTATTATTGTCATTTGCCGCATGTGCTGCAGGTCCCAATGTAATGACAAATTCAGAAAATCAGGAAGGGGAGGTTGCGGGATTCTGGCAGGGATTCTGGCACGGAATAATCTCACCTGTAACTTTCATCATCTCCTTATTTAATAAAAACGTCAGTATTTACGAAGTACATAACAGCGGCGGATGGTACAATTTTGGATTTATTTTTGGGGTAATGATCATTTTTGGCGGAAGCAGCGGCGGAGCAGGCAAAGCGGCCCGTTCGCGGCATAGAAAGTAGAAATTTCAGGGATGAACTGCCGCTGTTGATTACCAAAATTATCATTTTTCTACCTCCTTTCAAGCGGAAAAACGCAATATTTTCTTGCTCAGAGCTTCCATTTACTATACACTAATTCTGATCAATATTCAATTAATTATTAAAATAATATTTGAAGTATGTGAGGAAAAAATGAATGAGCAGGGTGCGGAAATAAAAAAGCTTTTAATATCTGACCTGTGGAAAATGAAGAGTGAGGGTAAAAAGATTACCATGCTAACCGCCTATTCCTATCCGCAAGGGCTGATAGTGGATGAAGCGGGAATTGACATTATCCTGGTGGGCGATTCCCTGGGTATGGTGGAGTTGGGTTACCGGGATACGGTGCCGGTTACCATGGCTGAAATGCTCAGCCATACAAAGGCGGTAGTCCGGGCGGTGAAGAGGGCCCACATTGTTGGTGATATGCCCTTTATGTCTTACAATATTTCCATTGAACAGGCGGTGACCAATGCCGGTATTCTCTACAAGGATGGCGGCGCGGATTCGATAAAGCTGGAAGGGGGGCAGGAAATGGTTGATAAGGTAGCGGCCATTCATAAAGCAGGGATCCCGGTTTTCGGCCATATCGGTCTGACCCCGCAGACAGCCGCCCTGCTGGGAGGCTTCAAGGTACAGGGGAAATCAATAGATGATGCCAGGAAGGTAGTTGACGATGCCTTAGCCCTGGAAGATGCGGGAGCTTTCGCAATTATTCTGGAGGCCATTCCCCAACAGCTAGCAGAAGTTATCACTGAAAGATTAAGCATACCCACCGTGGGCATCGGAGGCGGTGTAAAGTGCGACGGTCAGGTTCTGGTGCTGCATGATATGGTCGGTCTTTTTAAACGCTTTACCCCTAAATTTGTAAAGGTCTATCTTGATTCCTACAGCGCTCAAGTTGGTGCGGTAAAAGAATATATCAATGATGTACAGCAGGGGAGTTTTCCCGGGGATGAGCACTCTTTTAATATGCCAAAAGAGGCGGTCGAGGAATTGAAAGAGGTATCGGACCATTAGAGGTATCGGACCATTAATAGATAATAAGGAGCATCAAAGTGGCAAGAGGAAATCCAGAGGTTGACCAGGAAAGGTGCAAGGGCTGTGAGCTCTGCATTGGCGTCTGTCCGGAAGAGATACTGAAGATGTCAGATACCTTTAACCGGCAGGGACAGAGATATGCTGTCTGTTTTGAGCCGGATAGATGTACTGCCTGCACCTTCTGTGCCGTTATTTGTCCGGAGAGCGCCATTAGAATATGGCGTTATGCCCAGGTGAAAGGGGGAAAAAATGGCTGAAAAAGTATTAATGAAGGGCAATGAGGCACTGGCAGAGTCGGCCATTATTGCCGGCTGCCGTCATTACTTTGCCTACCCAATAACCCCGCAGAATGAAATTCCGGCTTATATGGCGCGCAGAATGCCTCAGATTGACGGTACCTTTATCCAGGCAGAGAGTGAAATAGCGGCCATTAACATGGTCTTCGGCGCTTCAGCTGCCGGGGCCAGGGCTATGACCTCATCATCTTCTCCGGGTATAAGCTTGAAACAGGAGGGGATATCATATCTTTCCGGCGCGGGACTGCCTGCAGTGGTGGTCAATATAATGCGCGGCGGGCCGGGGCTGGGCAATATCAGCGGTTCCCAGGCTGATTATTCCCAGGCTACCAGGGGAGGCGGCCACGGCGACTACCGGATGATTGTGCTGGCCCCCTCTTCGGTTCAGGAAATGGCCAATCTGACTATTAAGGCCTTTGACCTGGCTGATGAGTACCGGATTGTGGTAATGATATTGGGGGATGGCTTTTTAGGCCAGATATCTGAGCCGCTCACCCTGCCGAATCCTTCAGGAAGAAGCTTTAACAAAGCGTCCTGGGCTTTGACCGGTGCAGCGGGGCGTGAGCCTCACCTGGTAATGTCTTTGAGATTATCACCGGAAGAGGCTTTAGAGAAAGTAAACTTGGCGCTTCAGGAAAAGTACAGGGTTATTACCGAGCGGGAGAAACGTTTTGAGACTTACCTTGGTGATGATGCCGACTATCTGCTGGTGGGCTTCGGTACCGCGGCCAGGATCTGCAAGGGAGCGGTGAACTCTCTGCGCCGCCAGGGTGTAAAAGCCGGTCTTTTCCGGCCTATTTCCCTCTGGCCTTTTCCCCATGAAGAGCTGAAAGCAGCCTCAAGGCGGGTAAAAAAACTCCTGGTGGTAGAGATGAATTCAGGGCAGATGTTGGAGGATATAAGGCTGGCCCTTTATGCTTCCGGGGATGCAGATAGCAGCCCGAGCAGCGCCGAGATCGATTTTTACGGCAAAATGGGAGGTACGGTACCGCAAATAGAAGAGATTATAGAGAGGGTGATCAGCTATGAAAAGTGAAGAAGTTATGGAGAAAAAACTGGTTTATGGCCGTCCGAAGGCACTGGCGGATTGCCCAATGCATTACTGTCCTGGCTGCGGCCATAGCATAGTGCACAAACTGCTGGCCCAGCTTATCGATGAGCTGGAGATACGGGAAAAATGTATCCTCGTAGCGCCCGTAGGATGTTCGGTGCTGGCCTATTTCTATTTCAAGGTTGATGGCTGTGAGGCGGCCCATGGACGGGCGCCGGCCGTAGCCACCGGTCTTAAGCGGGTCCATCCTGATAAGATGATCATTGCCTATCAGGGAGATGGCGATCTACTGGCCATCGGCACTGCCGAGACTGTTCACGCTGCCAACCGGGGAGAGAAAATATCAGTAATTTTTATCAATAATGCTATCTATGGAATGACCGGCGGCCAGATGGCGCCCACCTCTTTGGCAAGACAGAAAACAGCTACCTCGCCCTATGGCCGTGATCCGGCGGATGTGGGCCAGCCCATCAGGGCCTGTGAACTGCTTAATACCCTGGAGGCGCCGCTCTTTATCGAGCGCTGTGCGGTTAATAATGTAAAGAATACCATCAAAACCAAAAGGGCGCTTAAAAAGGTTTTAATGAACCAGATCTCGGGCAAGGGTTATTCCTTTGTGGAGATCCTTTCCATGTGCCCCACTGGTTGGGGGGTAACCCCGCAGCAGGGTGCTGACTGGGTGGAAGAGGCTATGATTCCTTATTACCCTCTGGGTAATATTCGGGACAGGTAAGGGAGGAGAGAGTATGCACCAAGGAATTATTATCGCCGGTTTCGGCGGACAGGGAATTATACTTGCCGGGAAGATGATCTGTCTTGCGGCTATGCATGAGGGTAAATTTGTTTCCCATATTCCCTCCTACGGGGCTGAGATGCGGGGAGGAACTGCAAACTGCTCGGTCGTAGTCTCCGATGAAGAGATTACTTCTCCTTTAGTTCCTAAACCCTCAATATGTATTATGATGAATAAACCCTCGCTTCTAAAGTTTGAGGGCCGCCTGCAGGAGGGCGGACTGCTTATCTACAATACCACGCTGATCGATCTGGAGCCGTCACGCAGTGATATCGAGGCGGTTCCGATTGCGGCCAATGACCTGGCTTTAGAAGCGGGCAATATAAAAGCGGCGAATATGGTTGTTTTAGGGCTGCTGCTGAAACTGAAGCCGGAGATTGCCGTTTTAGATTCAGTGATTGCTGCCCTGGATATGGCGGTTTCAGCGCGCAATAAAGCGCTCAACGCTATTAATGTAGAGGCTTTGAAGCTGGGCCATTCTTAACTTGAGGTTTATTTCTATCAGTGCTTGAAACTTCTCTGGCCGGTAAAGACCATGGCAACGCCTGCTTCATTGCAGGCCTCTATACTCTCAAAATCCCTCTCTGAACCGCCCGGCTGAATAACCGCGCTTACCCCCTCTTTAATGCCTACTTCCACCCCATCTTTGAAGGGGAAGAAGGCATCGGATATCATGCAGCTTCCTTTAAGGCCGCCCCTTTCCTTTTTTATCAGCTCATCGATGCCGGCAAGCAGTGACGGATCGGTGATCCGGCTGTAGGGCTGCTGATAATCCCGGAAGGCTATGCGGTCAGCCGTTTTCTTATAGGCCTTATCCCGCGCTATCTCGGCCACACCCACCCGGTCCTGCTCGCCGGTGCC
>Ga0114923_10003613_pt1 | contig 10414 bp, 7 predicted proteins | sample SumtaG_FD_89578 | JGI IMG/M metagenome (GOLD analysis project Ga0114923, IMG submission 89578) | Deep subsurface microbial communities from Indian Ocean to uncover new lineages of life (NeLLi) - Sumatra_00157 metaG | ecosystem: Environmental > Aquatic > Marine > Oceanic > Sediment | place: near...
TGGTTATTGATTAGAGCTGTGGCAGCAGCATTTGCAGTTCCGAATTTACTTGTAGATAAAAATATAGCAAATACTGCTTTTGAACTACATCTAGATATAATAGAATTAATCCTCAAAGAGAAAAATAGAATGCAGCATAAATTTAGATCTGCTCGTAAAGGATTTGCTTATACTTTTAGTATTGTCGTAACAGCACTACCTGAAAAAGGATTTGAATTTTTTGAATCTCTGACTTTGATTGATGATACTGATATTCGGTGGATTCTCAAACAAAATCTTAGGAAGAATCGTTTAAAAAATAGATTTCCTAAGAAAGTTGAATATCTTCTCTCACAAATAAAAAAGTGATCAAAACTACAAGAGAAACTTCTTCTGAGATACGTATCAAGTTTTGCTGTAATTCTTCTTGAACCATTCCAATGTTTCTTGTATTGCTTCTTCATGTGGTGTGTAGTCTGATCTTCCAGTTGCTTCTTTGAATCGTGTTCCATCTATTACGAACGGTTTTTCCCATTGACCCAGTAATTCCTTTATTTCTCTTACTATGGGCACAATAGGGCTTAGGATGAGTATCGTTCTTTTTGTTAATGATTTATGGGTTGATTAGTACATTATCTTAGATCCTAGGAAGGGATTTTTGGAATTGAAAATCGACAAAAAAAAAGCATTGAGGAACTAAATTTGTGTTTATTCCTTTTACAGACTTTTTTGAGAAAAACCTAAATGCTTTAGTGTCTAATTATACGCGAGTCATTTAACTCGGGAGGGTGATAACCTGTGACTCGTAAATTTAATGTAATTATTGTGATGTTAATTGCTTCAATATTAGTAACTCCTTTTGCAGCTTATGCTCTTATTTCTGATGAAGAACCTGAATTGACTCCAACTGCTTTAGGAGTAACAAAACTATGGGATTATACAACCGGTGGTTATGTAATTACTTCTCCTGCAGTAGTCGACCTTGACAAAGATGGAACAAACGAAATAATCATTTGTTCTCAAGATTCCAAGGTTTATTGTCTTAGCCATTTGGGAGCAGTAGAATGGTCATTTACATCCATTGGTCCTGTAGCGGGATCACCAACGATAATTGACCTAGATGATGATGGTACTTTAGAAATTCTAGTTACTGATATGGATTATAATGTAATTTGTATAAGTCACACAGGAACTCAAGAATGGGTTTACACAACTGGTGGAGTGCTATTTTGTTCAGTTTCTGTTGGTGATTTAGATGCCGATGGAACGCTCGAAATACTAATTGGTTCTTTTGACAACAAAACTTATTGTTTAGATCATGAAGGCAATTATGAATGGTCCTATGAAACTGGTGGTCCAATTGTAGCTGTACCCGCATTAGCAGACCTTGATGATGATGGAACATTAGAAGTTATATTCGGTTCAGGAGATAATAACACTTATTGCCTAAGCCATACCGGCACAGTAGAATGGTACTATACTTCTGATCATTGGGCTTTTTACTCGTCAGCAATAGCTGATCTTGACAATGACAATGATTTAGAAATTGTTTTTGGTTCAATAGATCACAAAGTCTATTGTCTAAACCATACTGGTGGTTCTGAATGGAACTTTACAACAGGAGCTTTGATACAAGCTTCTCCTGTAGTTGCAGATCTTGATAATGATAATACTCTTGAGGTTCTTATTGGATCATATGATGGTTATATGTATTGTTTAAGTCATACAGGTACAAAAGAATGGGATTATACTTCTAGCTTTCAACTTTGGAGTGTTCCCGCTCTTGTTGATTTAGATGATGATAATACTTTAGAAGTTATTTATGGCGATTGTTTTGATGAGCTCATTTGCTTAAGTCATACTGGAGCATTGGAATTTTCTTATATTGGTTGTGACATAGTTTATACTTCACCAACATGTGCTGACATAAATAATGATGGAGTAATGGAAATAATATTTGGCAGCTATGATTCCGACGTTTATTGCTTAGAATTGACTGATACTACAGCATCTGGCGATGCTCCATGGTATACTTATCAAGGTTCTTATTTCAGAACGGGTTGTATTGATTCTGATAGTGACCTCATTGATGACACTACCGAGGATTTCTATGGAACAAATCCTGATGTAGAAGATACAGATGAAGATGATATTGATGATGGTGATGAAGTCTTCTTCTATGGTACTGATCCATCACAACCAGATACTGATGACGATAGTCTCACAGATGGCGAGGAAATAAACACCTATGGCACTGATCCTACTGATACTGATACGGACGGAGACGGTCTAGCAGATGGTGATGAAGTTTTTCTTTACTTCACCGATCCTTTGGTTGCAGATACAGACCTTGATTCAGATAACGATGGTTTAACAAATGTTGAAGAAGTAGAAACCTATGGAACAGATCCCACTGACAATGACACAGACGGGGATGGTTATTCCGATGGCGACGAAGTTGGTAATAGTACTGATCCTCTAGATCCTTTAGATCATCCTACTCCTGTAGAAACAAGTCCTGGTTGGTTTTCAACAGCTATGGGCATTGGCGATCTTGCATTAATTGCCATTACAATTGCAGTAATTGTTAAATTTAATAAAAAGAGGAAACACAACTAGTAAAATGATGTTTTGATTTTTAGAATTGATACACTAATTTCTTTTAGTGTATTCTTCTTTATTTTTTTTACTGAATAGATGATTAGTGTTTTAGTCAGATGATTCCTCAGATTTCTCCTCAGAACTCTCTTCTTTCTTTTCTTGTAGTTTCTTGATTTCTTCTAGTTCCTTGACTATTTCCTGGGCAATGTTGTCAAAGTTATCCGTTGGTTTGAAGTTAATTTTTTGTACTTGGCTTAAATTCTCGACGTGTTCAGCGGGAATATCTTCCCATTTGTATTTCTCAGTTCTGGGGAATTCCTTCTTTTTCTTGCATTTCGCTAATCTTACTTTGACTTCCTTATTGGAATCTATTAATCGTATGATTGCGTAGCCCCACAATCCACCAATGGAATAGAATCTTAGTTTTGTAAACTCACTTTTGTATTTTTGTTGTTCTTCTTCACTCATGGTATTTCACTGAATCTTTTTTCTTTTTATATTTAAAAAAGATATTCGTACTAATTATACACATGTTTGAGCACCAAAAGTTCATTACAAAAAAGTTTATTTCCCTCTAACGAACTAGTGAACCAAGTTGAGTATTGTTTAGTTTGTGATTTCAATGAAGAAAACACCAAAATTACTGAAAAGATTGTTGAGAAACAGAAACGGTTTTTGTTTGTTACCGGTAGGCCTAAAGATCGCATTTTACAAGATTATCCTTAAGCGTGAGTCTGCACAACAAGAAGCCGCACAATGCTGCTGTAATTGCTGTTGTGACGCTTTTTGCCAGGACACTTGTGGTAGAAGACGGTCTTGTATTAGATGTAGCTAGTTTCCAGCTCGCTACTTTGAGCTTCAAAGATTCGAGCTATCTATATAAATAAGCATGAATATTATCGTTGTAGATTTTTCAAAAATTCGGCTTGAGATGATACTAAATGAAAGCAGTTACCAGAAAACAAAGAAGATTGGTGAAGAAATATACTGATCCCTCTTATTCTCTTCTTGATGAGAGATGGAGAAAACAGAGGAATGGTTATATTTGGCTCATTGTTTTAATGAATTTGTTTTTGTTTCTTACCGGTTTTGTGTTTTTGATATTTTATTATCAAATCAAACGCTCGTATCTGTATGCGAAAGAGCTTTACGAGGAAGGTAACACAATGAAACTCCTCGAAATGGCTCGGTGGGGTGGTGCGTTTGGGAATCAATCTATGGGATTATATTCACGAATGTTTAGTATTTACGCTCTCGTTGATCTCAAAAATGCTGATGTTGCTCAAATACTTCAGGAGCGATTACATGAGTTGCGTTTTTACGCTAAAATAATTCAGAAGCCATATCGTTATCCATTAGAGGTTCTTGCGTTTAAACTTGATTACTCCACACCAGAACAACTACTTTCAAAAATAGAAAGTGTTAAAGAAACTCTAGAGGACACCATTCCAATAACTAAAGTCTACTTCGTCAAAAAAATACCCAAAGGAACCAAGTGTATGGTTTCCAATTTGTTAGTGGATATTGATGAAGATGACATTATTGCTTGTCCTTTCTGTGGCAACATGGCTCAGAGAGAGCATTTGAGTGGTTGGCTTGCGACTAACAACCATTGTCCTGTTTGTCGAAGAACCATAAAAATTGTTGACTGTCCAATTGTGAAAATAAGCTAGAAATAATAAGCAATTATTTTTTCTCAAATACAGCGTCAAAAACTGTCCCAATAAGTCTGCGATCAGTTAATTGTGATTGTACCTCAATCATTCCTGCTTTACTCATCAGTTCTCTTACTTCGGCTTCCGGCATCCCGTGATCAGCTTTTATTGGTTCTCGAAGAATGATTCTTCCTTTCTTTTTCAATCTTTTAACCATAGCTTTTACGACTGCTTCTCGATGCTCTTGTGAGACATCGTGCAGAACCACATGAATAACCACTTTGTCGTAGTAGTTCTCCTTCATTTCTAATTCGTATATCATTCCACAGTAAAAATCGATGTTCGGATACCTCTTAAATTTCTTTCGAGCAACATCGTTCCATTTTTCTGAGATTTCCACGCAACTAATCCAACTCTCTCTACCCACTAATTCTTTTGACATTAGATTAGCGAGATAGCCTGTTCCTGATCCGAATTCCATTATTTTATCGTTTGGTTGTAACTTGAGTATTTTCACAAATTGTTTATAGTATTTTCTCAACAGAAAATGACTGATCCTTGTTAATGTTATTTCCAGTTTGCTGGGGTCGTAAATTGTCATAGGAATCGCTTTGTTATTGGTTGATTTCTTATAAAAAGGCATTTTTTCTAATTTTCTAATGGTATAATCTTAATAAATTACTGAGCTAAATTATTCAGTAGAAGAGTTGTGTGATTAAAATGAAAGTTTTGATAATAATCAATGATGCTTCGTATGGAACGGAAAAAGCATTCAACGCTATGCGGTTAACCATGACTTTGCAAAAAGAACACAAAGATGTTGCGGTTAATGTTTTTCTGCTTGCTGATGCTGTTACCTGTGCAATCCCCGATCAACAAACACCTGATGGGTACTACAATTTAGAGCGGATGTTGAAATCTGTTATTCGGAAAGGCGGAGAGGTCAAGGCTTGCGGGGGATGTCTTATTGCTCGAGGATTAAAAGAAGTAACATTGATTGAAGGTGTTGAAAGTAGTACCATGAAGCAATTAACGCAATGGACATATGATGCTGATAAAGTCGTCTCATTCTGAATACGTAAACAAACCAAAATCGGAATAGAAAAAATAACTGAAGTAGGAGGAAACCTACTGGTTTGTCCTACTTTTTTGAGACTTCAAATTGTTGTATGTTTTATTAGTTTAACCAGTCGCTTTCAAAAGCTCCAACGTAACTAAGAGAAACAGTATCTGGTCCGGTATAAGCCCCTAAAATCGCACAGGCTTCAGAATAGTGTATTGTTGTACTCTCTTTCTTGTTATCCATTAGAACCTTGTAAATAGCATCTGCTGCTTTTTTGTTATTTATATGACTTAGAAAGATATCATCTGTTTCGTTTACTTCACAGATCTTCTTCGCAAAAGCAGACATACGTTTAATGAGGTCTTGAGTGTTGTTAAAAATCGTTACTGGTTTCAAGATGCCTTCAATTGTTTGTATCACCGGAATGACTTCTGGGTTTTTATCTCTGATTTGTTCTATTGGTCCGAGTCGTCCTTGTTTTTCCAGGAAATCCAAATCTTTCATTGCAAATATGTGTCTTGTTTTCGGTCTAATGTCCTCAAGTTTTTTGAGGATGTTTTCTTTGCTTTCGCCTTTTTGCGCCATTTTTGCAGCTTCTAGAGCATGATTTGCAATTCCAGTCATGGTATGTTTTGAATCAAAGACTGTGATATCTTTTTCTTTGTAGAGATTCTCTACTACTCCATTAGCTGCTTGAAATGCTCCAGACATACCAGAGGTTAGAGTAATAGCAATCACACTATCTGATTTTTCGAATGCTTCATCTATTGCTTTTGAAAAATCTCCAGGTGAGGGTACAGAAGTTCGCGGAAAATTGTCTTTTGTTACTGTTTTCAATCTTTCAATGAATTCCTCTGTTGTTAATTCAACTTCATCATTATTTTTGATATAGAATGCTTCATCACCAAAAATAATCCTGTAGGGAACAGTCACTACATTATATTGTTCTATAAGGTCCTTCGTCAACTCTGAAAGACCAGCTGTAACTATCGTTATTTTAGACATAGAAATTACACCATATAGTTTCAATAGATAGGAATATTATGTTTCACAGTTGGGAGGATGCATATATTTGTTTTCCATACAATCAAGAAATGAGCACTTAAATGGAAAATTACTCTTTTTCTGTCGATGGTTACTCCCTCTTTGCTAAACTAGATAATCTTTTAATTAATGTCGACTTATATTTCTTTTATAGAAAAAACATTTTGAGGTTCTAAAATGGATTCTAGAAAATTGAAACTATTAATTGTTGTAAGTCTTTTTCTGTCCTTTCCATTAGCATTACTCCCAACGAGTAATGTTTTTGCTAATCAATCGATTTTTAGCAATCAAGTTTTTTCCATTAATGCAATGGGTGGATATGTAGAAAGCTTTACGAATCAGGTCTTTAAGAGTGCTGCTACTTCAGCTTGGGGCTGGGGTGGTGGACAATTAACAAGTGAAAGAAACTTCTCGTTTGTTTCGCAAGATTTCTATGCGACCTCTGGAAACTGTAGAGGTATAGATATTCAAGGTAGAAAAGCCTATGTTGTTGTTGACTTTCCTGGTCCAGCAGCGACAGATAGTTTGGAGATTTTGGATATAACAAGTCCAGCGTTTATAACTCAATTGAGTTCGCGAAACTCATATCCTGGTATGATTTCCATTGCAATTCACGGTGATTATCTTTATGCTGGAGGTAATGATTCAACTAAACGAATGAATGTATATAATGCAACTGATCCAACCGCACTAGGTGTAGCACCTAATTTCATTGATAGTCAAATCGTTGACGGAGAAGTAACTGATATTGCTACCTACGGTCATTTGATATTCTTCACTGCTTTTAACTCTACTAGTGACAGATCACTTAGAGTGCTTGATGCTTCAGATCCTAGTAATACGGATTTAATTACTAATGATTGGGTGAGTAAGAAAGCACATGGGTTAGACATTCAAGGACAATTAGCATATATTGCTGCAGCTGAGGAAGGATTCTATGTACTAAATATTTCTGACAAATATAGTGCTATTGAATACGATTATATTCCAGTACCTGGTTTTGCAGGTGATGTTGTAGTTGATGGACGTTACGCATATGTTGCTGCTGGTGCAGCAGGAGTGCATGTAATCGATGTCTTAGATCCACAAAACATTGCTCTGATTGGAACTATTGATACCCTGGGTTACGCTCGAAACTTAGTGAAACAAGGAAACACTGTCTACGTTGCCTGTATGACTGCAGGGTTCTATACTTTAGATGTAGCAGATCCAAGCAATCCTTCATATACAACAATGATGCAGTTCGGTTCTGAGAAGGTTTGGGACGTTGATACTTTTGGAAACTACGTTTTTGTTGCTACAGACGCAGGTGTTCGTTCGGTTCGTGCTTCTTCAGATGGTGGAGGATTAATGGATTTTGGAGCTAACGCTTATCGTAGTACTTTTGATGGATTCCAATGCTGGGATGTACAAGTTCAAGGTGACATAGCCTATGTCGCAGGTGGAACAGATGGGTTCTACACATTGAACGTAAGAGATCCATTGAACCCTATCTTACTTGATCATTATCCTCTAGTTGGTAAAGATCTCAAGAAAATAGATGTTGAAGGACAGTACGCCTATTGTGTTGATGTCGATGGTGTCTACATATTTGATATCATGGATCCAAACAATATCATTTTCAAAGCGCTTGAAGGTGGTTCGACTCTGAGAGACGTAGATGTCGAAGGAGAACTGATGTACATATCATTTGGTGCTGGTAGCGGAGGTTTTGGCACTGTGAATAACTCTGATCTAAATAATCCTGTTTTCCAATCGAATGTTTGGTTTGAAACAAATATTACTGCGATTGATGTCCAAGGACACCACGTATATTCAGTTAATAATGTTGGTGTAGGCTTCGCTGAAGGAATGCATTGCCACGATCTAATTCCGGATGTTTTTAACCCAGATCTCTTAGGAAGCGAATCCAGAAACGCCCAATTCAGAGATCTTTTTGTAGATGGTGATTTAGCTTTTTGCAGTGATAACAACTGGTTAGTAGTAGAAGATATAACTGATCCAACCAATCCAACTTTCATTTTAGATGTAGATTGGAATTTTGATACAAGCTACATAAAATCATGGGGTGTGTGCACCTTTGGCACTAACATAATTAATGCTGGTGCAGATGAAGGAGTTCATTTCCTAGATGGAATCGATATTACACCTCTTTTCTTCGCTGGAACAAATTATCCTAACGCTACAGCAGCTACAAGAGTAACAACACACGGTGACTACACCTACGTTGCCAACCAGTCTTCCTTAATCATTCTTCGCCATTTTGAAAGTCCTGGTGATACTTATGTTGCTGGTAATTACATTGGTGAGTCAACTGCAGTTGATGTTGTCCCTGAATTGATTCATTATGCTACCTTGAATGTTAATGACTACGTTCCAGATGGTACTGCTGTTGATTATTATCTCTCTGCTAATGGTGGAGCTGATTGGGAATTAGTTACATTAGGCGTCCAACACGATTTCATTAATGTTGGTAGCGATCTCCAATGGCGTGCAGAATTCTCAGGTCCAAACGATAGAAGCGTTCACATCTTCGATCTTTCTATTGATTACTTCTACAATTTAGAACCATCTATTCCTCTCCTCAATGATCCTGGAAATGTTAGCACAAGTAGCAGTGTCCTAGTTGGTTGGACTTCGAGTGCAGATGATGTTGGCATTGACCACTATGAATTACAAATTGACGAGACAAATGGTTTTGCTACTCCAATAAATACCTACAATGTTTCTGATACATCTCGAACAGTTACTGGTCTAACAAATGGTACGTATTACTTCCGTGTACGAGCAGTCGATGACTATGACTTAGCTAGTGGTTGGAGTAATGTAGAAGATATTACGGTCGAAATTACTGGCTTGGATCTGCCATGGTACGTCTATGTTGCTGTTGGCGGTGGCTTAGTACTTCTGATACTGGTCATTGTTATTGTTGTCAGAGTTAGAAAGCGGAAAGCAGTAGCTACGCGATAAACTTTGAAATGACGCTTTTCAAGCGTCTTCTTTTTCTTTTTTTTTTATCTCTTATAAACCTCAGAATGCACTACTAGATACTCTTTTATCTTGTATCGACAATTGTTTTTTTTATAGAAATAACATTTTGAGGTTTTGAAATGGATTCTAGAAAATTCAAACTTATTATTATAGTAAGTCTCATAGGATCTTTCCCATTAACTTTACTGGCTACTAGCAAGGTTTTTGCAACTAATCCAAATTTTGGCAATCAATCATTGTCAACTGATGGTTTAGGATTCTACTATGAAGACTTTTTTGATACAACATATAAAAATGCTGCAACTTCAGCCTGGGGTTGGGGTGCAGGGCAATTAACAAGTGAGAGAAATTTTTCGTTTGTTAATCAAGATTTTCACGCAACTCTTGCTCCTTGTAAAGGCATTGATATTCAAGGTAGGAAAGCTTACATCGTAACAGATCATCCTTCAGCTACTAACAGTTTAGAGATTCTTGATATCACTAGTCCAGCTTTTATAACTTCTATGAGTACACGTAACTCTTATGATGATATGATTTCTATAGCTATTCACGGCGATTACCTCTATGCTGGGGTAAATATGTCTTGGCAGCAGATCAACGTGTATAATGCAACAGACCCATTAGCATTAGGTGTTCCAAGTAGTTACCTCGATGATGAAAATGTTGATGGAGCGGTGACTGATATTGCTCCTTGGGGTCATTTAATCTACTTTACAGTTTATGATTCCGCAAGTGACAGATCTCTCAGAGTTCTTGATGCTTCAGACCCTGCCAACACTCAACTAATTACTAATGTTTGGTCTAGCAATAAATCATATGGATTAGACATTGCTGGGCAATTGGCTTATGTCGCTGCGAGTGATGAAGGCTTCTATGTATTAAATATCTCTGACAAATATAATGCCATAGAATACGATTTTCTCGCGACACCGGGTTTTGCTAGTGATGTTGTAGTTGACGGTCGATTCGCTTACCTCGCTGCTGGAGATGCAGGAGTACATGTTATCGACGTTTTTGATCCAACAAATATCGTCTTACTAGGAACCTATGACACTCCGGGTTTTGCTCGAAACCTAAAGAA
>Ga0114923_10003614_pt1 | contig 10414 bp, 7 predicted proteins | sample SumtaG_FD_89578 | JGI IMG/M metagenome (GOLD analysis project Ga0114923, IMG submission 89578) | Deep subsurface microbial communities from Indian Ocean to uncover new lineages of life (NeLLi) - Sumatra_00157 metaG | ecosystem: Environmental > Aquatic > Marine > Oceanic > Sediment | place: near...
CGATGACTATAAGGAGAATGAAATACCACAGTGGTCTCTTCACGAGCCTGTACCCGGATGGTTCGGCCTCACCCCAAAGCATCTCCCTCTGGCGGAACAAGGCCGGCACTAGCACGCTCGAAGTCGAACGGTCAGGGTTGTCCCCTGGTCCGCCCCAGAGAAGACATCAATGACACCATCATGCATCTGGACGATCCGGTAAACCATGGAGAGACCGATTCCACTGCCACCCGGTTTCGTCGTGTAATAGAGCCGAAATATCTTGTCAAGATCTTCAGGCGCGATCCCGACCCCTGTGTCGGTGATACTCACATTGACAAACCCATCCTCCCGTTCCGTCGACATCTTGACCTTTCCTCCATCCGGCATGGCCTGACAGGCGTTCAGCAGGATGTTCAGGAAGGCCTGGCGGAGAAGCTCCTCATCGGCAGGAATAAGGGGGAGGGTGGGATCGAACTGAAAGGTGAACGCGACCCCCCCCTCTCTCCATTCGGCCTCTAAGAGAGACGCAATATCTGTCAAGAGAGCGTTCAGGTCGAGCAGTTTCACGCTCAGTTCCTCAGGGCGGATAAACCTCAAAAACCGTTGGACCACCCGATCCAATCTCCGGATCTCGCTCCCGATGACGTCCAGGCTCTGTTGAACCTCCTCAGGAGAACCGTCCAGCTTCTCCTTGAGGAGTTCGAGATGGATCGTCATGGCGTTGAGGGGGTTCTTGACCTCGTGGGCCACCCCTGAAGTGAGCCTCCCAAGCGCAGTAAGTTTGGCGGAATAGCTGACCAAGGACTGGAGCGTCTTGATCGATTCAAGGTCTTTCAAGAGAACCATGGCTCCCATTGTCTCTTGGGCATCCGTCACAAAAAAGACAGAGACCAGAAACTCTTTGGAGCTTCCATCGTTGGGGAGTGCCATGGGCGCATTATGAAAACCGGACTTTTGTTCAAAGGCTTGCTCGAGCAGGAGGCCAAGAGGATGGGATGGGACCAGCATCTCCTCCCACGGCCATCCGATGACCTGCTCAAGAGGCCTCCCCACGACACCCTCGGCCACTTTGTTAAAAAACAGAACCCGGCGGTCTTGCGTGAACAGGATAATCCCGTCCTCCAGGTGATCCACGACCTGTTGCAGTTGCTCCTTTTCACTCAACATTTTCAGACGGTCTGACTGTAGCTGCTGGCCAAGGAGCTGGAGCTGCGAGGCCAGCTCTCCAAACTCGTCCTCCCGGCCAAGGTGGCCTCCAACCTCGAAGTCACCCCGTCTGAGCCGGTCCATCTCCTGCGTGAGTTTCCGGATTGGCCTGAGGACCAGGTTGCCCAAACCCATCGCGAAGAGCCAAGCCACGGGCAGGGCAAAACCAGCCAGGTAGAGACTATTTATCAAAGAGGTGTTCAGCTCTCGCCTCAACAGGCTGGTGGCGATCCCAAGTTGGATGTTCCCGAAGGGTTTGCCGTCGAGACTCAGAGGCAGTGTGTCCTCGTAGATTTCCCCTCCCCCGTACAGGACTTGGAAGAGCTGGAAGCGACCGAGGGAAAGGAGCGCTTGGAGTCCCGGTCTCTCGGGGGCAAATGAGCCCTCTTTTACCCGCTCGCTATGGAGGACCACCTCGCCCTCTCGGTCGGCGATGAGCGCGTACAGGAGGTGAGGCGAGTATCCTACACTGGCGTCAAGGAGGCTTCTCAGTTCTTGATCGCTTCGTAAGATATCCCAGTGACTTCCGCCTCGGACACGGGAGAGGGAACGGCTGCTCTGAGCATATATCTGCTTCGCAATCAGCTCAGTCTGTCGTAAGGCTTCCTGGACGACGACCTTGGTCAATTGCGACAGGTGGATGAACGTCGTGGTGGCCACCACCAGGAAGGTGAGAAGGGTGATGGCTAAGGCCTCCTTGCCTCTGACGCCGAAGCGCATCCTACGCACCGTATCGATGGAGCTTGTTATGCAATGTTTTTAAGCTGATTCCTAAGATCTCGGCGGCTTTTGTCTTATTGTTGTTCACGGAAGCGAGTGTCCTACGGATGAGGTCCTTTTCCGCCTCCTCGAGGGAGATCCCGAACGGGACCGTGATGGAATCGGGACCGTCGCCCTTTGTCTCGCTTGCAATGCTCGGGGGGAGGTGTCTTGAGGCAACGAGGTCGGTTTCGCAGACGATCATCGCCCGCTCGATGGTGTTCCTGAGTTCTCTGACATTTCCCGGCCATGGATGCCGCAACAAGGCCTGCAGCGCTGTCTCGTCGACCGATTTGATCCGCTTCTCGTACTTGACATTCAACTCCTCGACGAAGGCCTGGATGAGCAGGGGAATGTCCTCACCTTTCTCCCTGAGCGCGGGGAGGGGGAGAGTAAAGACGTTTAGGCGGTAGTAGAGATCCTCTCTCAGGGCCCCATCCTTTATCGCCTTCAAGGGATCCTTGTTGGTCGCAGCCAATACCCGCACATCGATCTTGATCTCTTGCTTCCCCCCGAGGCGCCTCACCGTGCCATCCTCGAGGATCCTGAGGAACTTCGCCTGGGTCGCGGTGCTCATCTCGGCAATTTCATCGAGGAAGATCGTTCCCTCATTCGCCAGCTCGAAACAGCCAACTCTCCGCTCCATCGCGCCGGTGAACGCTCCCCTCTCATGACCGAAAATCTCACTTTCTAATAGGCTCTCTGGGATGGCCGAGCAGTTGACCGCAACGAAGGCTCTCTGACCCCGGGGCGACAGCTCGTGGAGGATGTGCGCTACCAGCTCCTTACCAGTCCCGCTTTCTCCCGAGATCAGGACGGGGGCAGATGTTGGGGCTGCGAGGTCAATGAGCCGGTACACCTCCTGCATGGCCTTGCTTTTCCCCACCAGCTTCCCAAACCCCCACACCTTTTTCAGCCGCCGCCGAAGGAGAGTCACCTCCCGAACCGCTTCCCCCTTCTCCAGGGCTCTCTGGATCAGGATCCTGAGCCGTGGAACGTCCACTGGCTTTGTTGCATAGTCGTAGGCCCCGTGCTTCATGGCGTCGACGGCTGTTTCGATCGTCCCATGGCCAGTGAGGATGATGACCGTGGCGAAAGGTAACTCCTCTTGGATGGCCTTCAAGAGCCCTAGCCCGTCGAGCTTGGGCATGACCAGATCGGCGACTACGACGGCTGGGAGGAAGGCGACGGCCCGCTGCAAGGCCTCCTCCCCGTCGGAGGCTTCCTCGACCTCATAGCCCCAGTTTGAAAGGAGCGCCTTCAACCCCTTCCGCGAAGCTGCTTCATCGTCGGCGACCAAGATCCGATGCTTCATCGCGTCTCCCTAAACCTCTTATGGCCACACATTCCAGAAGAGACCTGGCGGCCTCCTCAGGCCTTCCTTCGCCCGAGACGACGTCCCGTTTTCTGTGCACTGAGTCGGGACCCCTGGTCCCGCATCTTACGCGCAGGGCCCAAGTATCCTCCGACGAACATGTGCTGTCAAGCGTCGCAGACCGACCCAGGAAGATCTGTGAACACGCCTTTCAGGAGCCTGGTTTCGAAGAAATTGCGAGAAGCCGGGTCTGTTCGGTCCACATGCGGCGACGGGTTGCGGGGGTCGAATCGTCGTAGCCCACGAGGTGCAGGATGCCGTGGATCAAGAGCAGCGCTACTTCGTGGGCAAGGGAATGGTCGTGTTCTTTGGCCTGGCGAGCAGCGGTCTCGACCGAGATGACCACATCGCCGAGGAGATGGGGTTGGGGCGAAGGGAGACCCTGCTGTTGCGGAAAGGCCAGGACGTCGGTGGGACGATCGTGGTTCAAGTACACCTTATTGAGGCGCCGGATGGCCCGATCATCGACGAGTAGCACCGAGACCTCATCACTCGGTCTGCCCAAGACGCTTAATGTCTTCTCCCCCACCCTTTTTAGTTGCGACAGGTCGACCCGCCGCCTCCTTTGCCGGTTTCGGACCGGTATCCCCATCCCCTTTCCTTTCTCCTTCCTTCTTTTTCACCTCTTCAAACTTGTACCCTGGATAGTCGACCCGGTGGTGGTGGCTGGCGGTGAGGACGCGGACAAAGGCCTTGGCAATCTGGTGGAGATCCTTCAGGGTGAGATCACATTCGGACAGTTCCCCCTCGATAAAGATGCTATTCGCCAACCGCTGGACAAGGCCCTGGATCCGGGCCGGTGTGGGATCGTTCAGCGTCCTCGCCGCGGCCTCGACTGCATCAGCTAACATCAGGATCGCCGCCTCCCTGGTCTGGGGTTTGGGCCCGGGGTAGCGATAATCCTCGTCCTTGACCTCGCTCAGGTCGGGATCCTGAGACTCCTTAGCCTTCTCGTAAAAATAGGTCACCAGGCGGGTGCCGTGGTGCTGCGGGATGAGATCGACGATGGCAGGGGGCAGCCGGTGTTCCAGTGCCAACTCGATTCCTTCCTTGACGTGGGACACAACGATAAGGCTGCTCAGGTGTGGGGAAAGCTTCTCGTGCTTCTTCAGGGCGTCCATGTGGTTCTCGATGAAGTAGACCGGCTTCTTCACCTTGCCGATATCGTGGTAGTACGCCCCCACCCGACACAAGAGTGGATTGGCACCGATGGCCTCGGCTGCCGCCTCCGACAGCTCCCCCATCATTAAGCTATGGTGGTACGTCCCGGGTGCAGTCCTCATCAGCTGCTTGAGCAGGGGCCGGTTCAAGTTGGAGAGCTCGAGGAGCTTCAGATCGGTGGCGGTCTCAAAGAGATACTCCAGCACGGGGAGAAGCGTCGAGGCGAAGAGGGCAACTAACACCCCGTTCACGAGGGAGGCTCCCAGGTCAAACGGGAGCGTCATTGCTGACCGGCCATAGATCGGGATGAATGTAAGGACAGTAACGCAATTGGCGATGGCCACCCAGAACCCTGCCTTGAAGAAGGTGATTCGATCCTGGGTCGGCCGGACGCTAAAGGCACCGACGACCGCACCAACCAACCCGAACAGGAGGAAAGCGACGTCATCCGTCACGAGGAACTTGGTGAGGAGGCTCAGAGCGACGGCCCCTCCAAAGGCTATCCGGGTGTTGAAGAGGACGGTGAGCAGCACACTCCCCAGGGCCACGGGAATGGTATAGTAGAAAGATTGCAGCGGAATAAAGGGAAAACTTTGGCTTAAGGACTGAAGGATGATCAGGAGAAAGCGATTGATCAGGATGCTCAGGAGGATCACCGTCCCCAAAAGATACAGGTTCTTCGAGGATATGACCGGGCGGGGCTCGAGGAACCGAGCATAAAAGTAGACCGCGCCGAGCGCGAAAAGGACAAAGAGCAGAATTGCCAAAACCGAAAAGGGCCCGAGGGGGAGCGGTCGATAGGAGGCGATCACTGCCGTGATGGCCACCACCAACACGACCCCCAAGGTGAAGCGAATAGGTGGCCGCTCCTCAGAGGCCCGAAAGATGTAACCCATCGGGGAAAGGCGGTAGCGGTAGGCCGGCAGGGTTGTCGGCTTACTCCCCGCCTTGTTGTTGTTAACCTTCTTCTTCCCTGATGAAAGCCACTCGAAAATCTTCATCATCCCCCCGAAAGGGATTCCGGTGAAGCCAAATTATCGCTGGAAGGTCATGGGGGTGGACTCGCAGTCGACTCCTCAGCGTCCCTGAGCTGTTTGCGGGCTCTCATCTGTTCGAGTGGGGTCTTCCGAGGACGAGGGTGAGGTTTGGAACTGCTCATAGGCATGAATGATCTGCTGGACCAACTCGTGACGAACGACGTCCTTCTGGCCAAGGTAGACGAAATCAATCCCCTCAACATCCCTCAGGACCGACCGCACCTCGATGAGCCCTGAGATCTTTCCGGGGGGAAGATCCACCTGGGTGATGTCGCCTGTGATCACCGCTTTCGAGCTGAGCCCGATCCGGGTGAGAAACATCTTCATCTGCTCGGACGTGGTATTCTGCGCCTCATCCAGGATAATGAAGGCATCATTCAAGGTCCGCCCCCTCATGAATGCGAGCGGGGCGATCTCGATCACGCCCATCTCGATTAGGCGGTTCACTCGCTCGGTCTCGAGCATGTCGTAGAGCGCATCGTAGAGGGGACGGAGGTACGGGTGAATTTTCTCGTACAGGGTTCCGGGGAGAAACCCGAGACGCTCCCCCGCCTCCACAGCTGGGCGGGTGAGGATGATCCGGCTCACCTCCCGCCGCAGATGGGCCGAGACAGCCATCGCCATCGCCAGGTAGGTCTTGCCGGTCCCAGCGGGGCCAATGCCAAAGACGATATCGTAGTTCCGGATGGCGTCGATGTAGCGCTGCTGGCCGAGGCTCTTGGGTCGGACCGGACGCTTCTTGGGAGAGACCTCAATTACCTCGCCCTGGATCTTCCGGAAGGCCTCATCCTCATGCTGGGCAAGGTGCCGGAGGGCCAGCTTTACGTCGTGGGTTCCGACGGTGCGTCCCCCCTCCAGGAGGGTGGTGAGCTCGCCGATCACCTTCTCGGCAATACCGATCTGCTCCTCAGGCCCGCTGATGGTCAAGAGCCCGTTTCGGGCCACTATCCGGATGTGGAGAGAATCCTCCACCATTCGGATATGCTCATCGTTTCGACCGAAGAGGGCCTGCATCTGGAGCCCGGGAGGTAGCGGGAGTTGCCTTTGAACCGTTGCTCGCTCGCCTTTCATTCGCTGTGGGACGCTTCCCCTCCTGAGAGGCATTCGGGGACGGTTGTGACCGTCCCCGGCAGTTCGTTAGTAGAATCGTACTCCCCTGATCCTCCCAGTGTCAACCTGAAAAAGCTTTCGGTTTTCGCAAGAATTCCGAAAAGTTAGCTGCCATCAAGTTTGAGGCGCAGCTCCTTGAGTTGAACCGTGTCCACTACCGTCGGGGCACCCGTCATGAGGCATTGGGCTCGCTGGGTCTTGGGAAAGGCAATCACCTCGCGGATCGACTCGGCCCCCGTCAGCAGCATGATGAGCCGGTCGAACCCAAAGGCGATCCCGCCGTGGGGTGGGGTACCGAACTCGAGTGCGTCCAGGAGGAATCCGAACCGCTGCCGGGCCTGATCTGAACTAAACCCGAGGGCATCGAACATCTTCTGCTGAATCTCCCGGTTATGGTTCCGTATGCTTCCACCCCCCACTTCCTGGCCGTTGATAACCAGGTCGTAGGCCTTGGCCCGCATCTTCTCAGGGCTGCCTTCGAAGAGGGAGAGGTCCTCGTCAAGGGGGGCGGTGAAAGGGTGGTGGACTGCCACGTACCGCTTTTCCTCCTCGCTATACTCCAGGAGAGGAAAATCTGTGACCCACACCGGCCGGATGAGGGCCTCGTCTATCAAGCCCAGTTCATACCCCAGCTTTACCCGAAGGCGCCCGAGGGCCTCGGCGACCACCATCGGGCTGTCACCGATCACAAGAGCCAGATCTCCATCCTTGAGATCGAATCGTCGAGTGATCCCCTCCAAGGTCGCAGGATCGAGGAACTTCGCCACCGGAGATTGAGGTCCCTCTTTTGTCATCCGAAAGGGAGCGAGGCCTTTTGCTCCAAAGCCTTTGACAAATTCGGTGAGATCGTCGATCACCTTGCGAGAGAAGGCTTCGGCCTTCCCCTTCACTTTGATTCCCTTGACCTGTCCCCCTCTGGCAAGGGCTTCGGCAAAGGGACGGAAGGCCGTCTCCTGGCAGACGTCGCTGATCTCCACGAGAAACATCTCAAAGCGCACGTCGGGATTGTCCAGACCGTAAATCGCCATGGCCTCCACATAGGGAAGGCGAGGGAAAGGTCGGTGGAGTTCCACTCCCTTCACCTCGCGGAAGATGGCCGCGATGAGTTCCTCCATGAGGCCCAAGACATCCTCCCGATCTACAAAAGACATCTCGACATCAATCTGCGTAAACTCTGGTTGGCGATCAGCCCGGAGGTCCTCGTCCCGGAAGCACTTGACGATCTGGAAATAGCGGTCGAAGCCGGCCACCATGAGCAGCTGTTTGAAGAGCTGGGGGGACTGCGGGAGCGCAAAGAACTGGCCGGCGTAGAGACGGGACGGAACTAGGTAGTCTCTGGCCCCCTCGGGCGTGCTGCGGGTAAGGGCCGGGGTTTCCACCTCGATGAAGCCATGCCTGTCGCAGAACGCCCGGACCACCTGGTACCCCCGATGTCGGATCCGTAAGTTCTCTTGGAGAGACGAGCGGCGGAGGTCCAGATACCGGTATGTGAGGCGGAGCTCCTCGCTCACCGGCCGATCATCGTCCAAGGGGAACACCGGGGTCCGGGCCTCGTTCAGGATCAATGCTTCGACGGCCGGGACCTCCACCTCGCCGGTTTTGAGGTCCACATTCTCGGTCCCAGGGGGGCGTCGTCGAACCTCACCCCTGATGGCGATGACATATTCTGATCGCAACCGCCTGGCGGTCTCATAGGCTTCCACCCCATGCTCCGGGTCAAACACCACCTGGACAATTCCCTCTCGGTCCCGGAGATCCACAAAGATAAGACCGCCGTGGTCCCTTCTCCGGTGAACCCACCCCATCAAGGTTACGGCCTCTCCTACCTTCTCGGCCGTGACCTCTCCGCAATAGCAGCTTCGCCTCATGCTTTCTTTGTCATCCCCACCGAGATTCTGGCGCGCGACCCGCCATACGCTGGTCCGTCAGGTTGCTACCCTACTCCGCCCTTCCTCGAGACTCCTGACTCACTAGCCGATCTACCACCTCCCGCAGGGGGATCTGCTCTTGGTCCCCCTTGGCCATGTCTTTCAGCGTAGCCAGGCCAGTCTTGAGCTCCTCGTCACCCAAGATAAGCGTGTAGCGGTACCGCTCTTTGTGGGCGAGACGCATCTGGCTTTTCAGGGAGCGCCCCTCCAGGTCCAGACTGGCCCGAACGCCCTGCCGTCGAAGCCCCTGGACGATCTGCAGGGCCAGCTGAGATGCTTCCTTCCCCAGGGTCGCCGCGAAGACGCCTATCCACATCTCTCCTTGTTCCTCTTGCGGGAGGGAGATCAGAAGCCGCTCCATGCCGATGGCAAAGCCGATCCCGGGCATCGGGGGACCTCCCATCTCGTCCACCAGCCTGTCATACCTCCCCCCGCCGGCGATGGCATTCTGCGCGCCCAGCGCTGGGTTCACAAACTCAAAGGCAGTTCGGGTGTAATAGTCGAGGCCTCGGACCAAGTGCTCATTCACGCTGTAGTCGATCTTAAGAAGCCCTAAGAGCTCTTGGAGCCGATGGAAGTGAGTCTTACAATCCTTACACAGCGATTCGAGCGGGGAGGGGGCTTGAGCGACAAGACTCCGGCATCCCTCCTCCTTACAGTCTAGGATGCGAAGCGGGTTCCGCTCCAAACGTACGCGGCAATCAGGACACAGCTTTTCCTTTTTGGCCTGTACATAGCGGGTGAACTGTTCCCGGAAGACCGGACGACAGGCTTCATCGCCGATACTGTTGAGATGCAGTTTCCACCCGCTGACCCCCAAGGTATCGAAGAGGTGACAGAGTAAGTCGAGCACCTCGGCATCAAGAGCGGGATCCTCTATCCCAATCGCCTCAGCCCCGATCTGGTGGAATTGTCGAAACCGGCCCGCCTGAGGGCGTTCGTGGCGGAACATCGGGCCAGTGTAGTAGACCTTATAGAGCCCCCCCCTGGTCAAGAGGTGGTGTTCGAGACAGGCCCGGATCACGGGAGCAGTTCCCTCGGGACGCAATGTGAGGCTTTCTTTTCCTCTGTCTTCGAAGGTGTACATCTGTTTTTCAACGATATCGGTCCCCTCCCCGATCCCCCGGACAAAAAGCTCGGTCCGTTCAAAGATAGGCGTGCGAATTTCCTGGTAGCCATAGTCTTGAAGGATCCGCCGGGCCTCGGCCTCGACCCGCTGCCAGCGACCGACCTCACCCGGCAGAATATCCGGTGCACCCCGAACCCCTTTGAATATAGGCTTCATCTCACTCATCCAACGTCCTAGTCGGCTCCCAAGATTCCAAACCTCTGGAACGCGAAGGTATCATACCTGTTACGGGGGAAGCGGAGAAGGATTAGTAGATGGGATTACGATCAAAGCGGTGGATCGCATCAATGAACCGGACCGTTCCCGATTTGGCCCGCATCAGCAGCGAGTGGGTCTTGGCCCCCCCGCCAAAGAATCGGACCCCTTTGAGGAAATCGCCATCGGTGACCCCGGTGGTGGTAAACATGACCTCTCGACCCCTGGCGAGATCGGTGATCGTCAGGACCTCTTGAATTTCCTTCACTCCTGCCTGACGAATACGTTCCACGTCCTCATCGCTCGCCGGTTTAAATTGGGCCTGCATGTCGCCACCCAGGCATCTCAGGGCTGCCGCCGCCAACACCCCCTCGGGTGCCCTGCCACTCCCCATGAGGACATCAACGCCGGAATCCTCTAAAGCGGTCGCGATGGCGGCAGAGAGGTCGCCACCCTGGATCAGCTTGATTCGAGCACCCATCCCCCGGACCGCTTTGATGAGGCCGACGTGACGCGGTCGGTCGAGCATGAC
>Ga0114923_10003615_pt1 | contig 10414 bp, 18 predicted proteins | sample SumtaG_FD_89578 | JGI IMG/M metagenome (GOLD analysis project Ga0114923, IMG submission 89578) | Deep subsurface microbial communities from Indian Ocean to uncover new lineages of life (NeLLi) - Sumatra_00157 metaG | ecosystem: Environmental > Aquatic > Marine > Oceanic > Sediment | place: near...
CACCATCTCCCGACCACACACCTATTTTACCAGATATTTAAATAAATTACAAGTGTTATTTTAAATTAAATAGTGTTTGACTTGTTGCCATTTATTGGGTATAATGTCTACTGTTGAATTAATGGAATATTGCGTTATGGCTTTATTCAAAACCAAAAACCTATTGTCTGTTTCAGCAGACGCAAAAACCATCAAAGGCGAAAAAATGGGATACCTGACTGGTATCTTGTACCTTGCGCCTAATGATCTATCGGGTTTTCAAGTATGTGCAAAGGCAACAGACGGTTGCAAAAAAGCATGTTTGTATACTTCCGGTCAGGGTCGTTTTTCTAATGTCCAACAGGCACGTATCAATAAAACTAGATGGTTTTTCTTGCATCGGGTTTCATTCATGGCGCAAATGGTTAAGAACATTAAAAGCTTGATACGTAAAGCTTTAAAGGGGAATATGATACCAGTAGTGCGATTGAATGGTACTAGTGATATCCCATTTGAGAAAATCAAATGTGTTAGGAATGGTGTAACTTATAATTCTCCCATGGAAGCATTTTCTGATATTCAATTCTATGATTACACCAAAATTCTAGGTCGGAAAAAAGTCGATACATTGCCCAATTATCATTTGACATTTTCCATGGCCGAATCTAATGATGACGATTGTCTTACTGCCTTGGCAAACGGTTTGAATGTTGCGGTAGTTATGGCGGTAGGCAAAAACACGCCAAAGCCTAAAACGTGGAAAGGGTATCCGGTAGTGGATGGCGACAAAAATGATCTACGTTTTTTAGACTCCACAAATGGTGGGCACATTGTGTCACTGTATGCAAAGGCAGACGCCAAAAAAGATACAAGCGGATTTGTTAGAAAAGCAAACTGCGAATAGAATTATTCGCGATCAATATTCTAGATCGCGATTTTTTTCGGCCCAACTACGAAGACCGTCGTAGTAATCCCCATACTATCATAAAGTGAGACTAGCAGCATTGACCGGTCAAAATTTGGGCCGAAATTTTCCGCTCCTTCCCGTCCACCATAACCCCATTTTACAGGATTATCAACCGAATGTCAAAACATTTAATTTATTTAATTTTCAAAAAACTATTGACTTAGATACGCCATTGTGGTATATTATGTGGAGGCGAATTAATGATTGAAGGTTTTAATGTGGTAAAAATGAGACACGTGGTAAATAAACCACAACTGTGGTAAAAATGAGACATATACGATTCTTCTAATGTAGAAGCTTCTAATGGAGGAGGATCTAATATAGGGATCTCTAATGTAGTCAAAAATGATATGGTCTATTGATCTATTGGTCAAATCGCTGAAAATGTGTTGTAAAGCAGGAAAGGGTATGGTAGAGTTGGCTCACAACATAGGAGATTGAAATGCAAGACGTATGTAATGATGTAACAGGACGAGTCATGAGTGATGCTGATACAAATATGGTAGATCACTTTGAACAAGCATGTAATTTACAGAGAGATCCAGAAAAGCAAGCTGAGAGGTATCTGGAGGAGTGTCCTGATGATGATTGGATGAAGTATATTCTCAAAGCGGTAAGCCTACGGGTTCGCGTGAGACCAGTGTTCAATCGTTGGATTGGCCTTGCCTCAGATAAGGCTCTTGAGATGGGCATTAAGTCCTAACGCATGCATTAGTTAAAGGAGTATGGGGGTGCAATTCCCCCTACTTAAGAGGTTGTTTAAGAGGTTATTTAAACGTTATCTAAGGAACCATTTGACACCGTGTTTAAAGTGTTATATAATGGCTCCATTAAATTGCTGTTAACTACTCACTAAGCGGAGTATCTAAATGAAAACAGGTATCCAACGAACCACAGTTGAGATAAGCGGGGTCGCTAACTCACCAACACAATTCGGCATTGACATCAATGCTAAGTCTTTTAGAGTCTTATCTGATACATTGTATTCGGATAAGATTGGTTCAATGATCAGGGAGATTAGTTCAAACGCTGCTGACTCCCACGTTGAGGCTGGCATTCCAGATGAACAATTCATTCTCCATCTCCCATCCAAACTTGAGCCGTGGTTTTCAGTTCAAGATTTTGGTGTTGGCTTGAGTGCCGATGGGGTTGAATCTACTTTCACAACCTACTTCAAATCTACTCGGGACGAATCCAACAATTGCATGGGTGGTTTTGGATTAGGATCGAAGACGCCGTTTGCCTATACCGATCAATTTCAGATTTGTGCCATTCAAGATGGTATGAAACGTTTGTACAATTGTTTTCTGGATGAAGGTCAGCTTCCGCAACTGGTTAAAACTGCTGAGGCTGAAACCGATGACGGTAATGGTGTAACTATTACTGTTGCAGTTGATGAGGAAGACATAAGGGAATTTGCCACTAAGGCTGCTGATCAGTTGAGGTTTTTTAGTGTGCAACCCAAGGTCACTAACCACCATGAGTTCAAAGTGAAAACTATTCAAGTTGCATTGACTAGTCCATTGATTGATGTGTTGGTTCGTCAAGAGATTAAAACCTCATGGGGAACTAAGAAACTGGAAGATGCAAAAATATGGATTAAACAGGGTGAGGTTGGTTATGTCTTGAAATCGAATGAAGTGAGTGATTCTTTGACTTCTAAAACAAAAGAATTGTTAAGCTATCTTGGACAGCATGGGGCGATCCTTAAATTCAATATTGGTGAAGTTGAAGTGCAACCAAACCGGGAAGGTATCTCATATACCAAACGGACTATCGCTAACATTGTGGCAATGCTTGAAGATAGTCGTGAGGCACTATTTACTGAATTGAGAAATCTTCTTGATAATATGGAATGTGATTGGGATCGCGCTTTGTATTTGAATGAAAACAAAATGGTTAGGGGTGCGAAAATTCTTGATTATAAATTTGTTGATGGGTTGGAATATGGATCGTATGGCAATGCAATACGGTTTGATGGTGATCAACTAACCCACAATACCAAATCGCAATTACAAGTTGCTAGCTTAATCAAGTATGTCAGCCCGCAAACTGGTGAATGTGTCATTAGCAGGCAACGAGCAGCAAAGACCACTTCGACCATTGAAATTAAGAAAGACTTACACGTGTTTGTACGAGACACCAAGAAAAAACCTGTCGCCCGGTTGAAGTTTTTTGCAGAGAATAATCATTGGCAGGCTTTGTATATGATCGAAAAAACACACAATGATATTGAATTTTCTGATAAGGAAATTCGGAAGTTGTGTAAAACAATGGGAGGGTTCAAAGTAAGACGGTTGAGCAGTCTTGACGAGCCGCCTAGACCTACATATGCTGGTCGTGGTAGTACGACGCAACCAACAGGGTATTATATGCCGCCTGTGCTGTCGCATAACTCCTTTTATGTTGCGGATTGGCAACGCATGTATGAACCATTGGATCAAATCGTGGATGAGATGATTTATTTTCCAGTTCACCGGTTTGATATGGTTAATCCTTTGGGTGCGAATGTTAAAGAATTGATGATATATTTGTCCAACCACAATGATGATGTGACTGTTGTTGGGTTGAACGTGCGTAATTCCAAAAAGGTTGCTGATTTGAATAATTGGACTTTAGTGGAAGATTATATTGCACAATACGTTAAGAATTTTGATACTTCAATTTTGGATAATTTGGCAATACTGAAAGCGTGGAATAAAATTGGCGCAGCGGCCCAACCGATTGCCCCCAGCGATTATCAAAATTTCTTTTCTGGGGAAGCGTACAGATTGCCATACGATTTTAATAGTCTGGAACGGTTACGTGAGATTGCTATTTTTAAAGGTGAAAAAGCCAATAAAAAACTCAATGGGATTCCTGTGGATCTTATGTTGGGAATTCTTGAAACCGATTCCGATGAGTATAATATTCCACAATGGGCAACCGTTGTAATAACTCGCATCAACGCAATACAAGAATCTGTCCAATTCCTAAAATCGATGCGAAGTGATTACTACAATACATTTGACGATGATAAAGCAGAACATGCGATAGATTATATCAACGCAATGCTAAACTAGGGGTTGACCACCAACCCTTAGTGTGGTATTATGTATTTCAACTTAAGAGTTAAGTTTTAAATTTTACGGAGAGTCAAGATGAATAATATTAGTTTTATTAATACAACTCGCGGGATTACGGTTTCGATTGATTTTAAAACCTATCCCATCGCTAGTTCCAATTCTCGCTACGATGATGTAGTTGCCGCATGTATTGCTAATGATTTGCCGCGACTGCGGGATTTGGTTGATGTGAAACAACGTATCGTGGATGAAGCGGAAGCGACAGCTACTGGTGAAATTACTTTGGTCGATGGAGAAATTTTGTATCAAGGTGTTCCTGTTCACAATACGATAACTGACCGTGTTCTCACTATGATTAGGGAAGGGGCGAACGGTATCCAACCGTTGCTCAAGTTTCTGAACAATCTGATGGAGAATCCTTCTTTTGCTGCCGTAAATGAACTTTACGGTTTCTTGGAATCATCCGATTTGCCCATTACGCCTGACGGTTATTTTCAGGCTTATAAAATGGTTAAGAAGGATTACACTTCCATCTATGATGGTAAGACTGATAACAGTATCCGTTCAACTCCTACGATGGCTCGTAATTTGGTTAACGATGACCGTAACCAGACTTGTTCTAAGGGATTGCACTTTTGTTCGCAAGAGTATCTAGGTTCTTATGGTACAGCAAAGGGAACGCGGTGTGTGGTTTTGAAAATCAATCCTCGGGATGTTGTATCTATCCCAACCGACTATAACAACAGTAAAGGCCGTGCCTGCCAGTACGAGGTTATTGGTGAACTGGACAATTGGGATGTTACTCGGTTGGAGAATGATTACACCGAACAGTTTACCGATGGTGCTACCAAACTTGTTGAACCTCGGGAGAAAACGCCAAAATCTGAACCCAAAACTCAGAATGGTGCGGGTAATCCTGCTGCCAAGTTGGACGATAACAAAGTACGAGAGATTCGTAACATGGCCGCTGATGGATGGACCCGAACGGCGATTGCACTCTCAATCGGTATTAGCCGCCGTCAAGTCGGTAGGATTCTGGATGGTAAAGCATGGACCCACGTTACCTGACCTCCTTAATGTGAGTCCAACCCGAAGGGGGGCGCGAAGCGTCCCCCTTCTCCCGTTTAACTGAGAAATGATTTATGGAAGTCCTTATACAAGAACGAAAAACTAAAACCAATTATGAAACTAGTGGTATGTACATAGAAGCTACTAGAATCATTTTTGAAAATTGTTTACCTGACTACCTACTGTCTTCCGAATTTTATGAAAACTTAACTGTATTCTTAAAGCTTATGACAACCGAAGAAGGCAGTTTTTTCATTGAAATTGAGAAAGGGGTTATAACAATCTTTCTTCCCAAAGGAAAAGACCCATTAACTATCCTTTCGTTTCTTGCTCATGAGATAGTCCATGTAAGGCAATATTTGACTGGGGACTTAGAAGAAATGGGGGATGGAACCTCTATGAGATGGAAGGGTAATTTATTTCTTGACTTTGAAACCAATTACGAGTATAATTTATTACCTTGGGAAGTGGAGGCTTTCCAAACTGAAAAGGAGTTGCTTAAAATAGTTGTAGATTTATTGATAGAGGGATTTGTTTATGGACATGAATCGATTTAAAAAGATTCAACATTTATCCAAACAGTTGACGGAAAGCACTGATTGGCAAGAAAGACAAACGCTGGAAGATGAGATTGAAAGATTGGAAGATGAGATTGAAGCTGAATCTGAAGCTGAATATGCCGACAACAGGGGTGGGCATTACTTTATATAGGAAATAATTATGTATAATACTACACCGGGTAAACTATATGGACCGTTTAATCTTAGACCGGAAAATTATCGGGAGTATGAATTTGGCCCAGAAGGTGAACGAATAGTTTACAGGATTGATAACCCTGTAAGCCTTTTTTATCGTAGAAACGGGACAACCCATCGAGTGGTCGATGCTAAGTTAGTTACACACGTAGTGCCAGCACCCGGATATCATGGTTGCGTCATTCGTTGGGAACAATATGGTGACCCGGAATATTAATTGTGGAACATATGACTTCTGTTGAACTCATAAATTCTATTTTTGCTATTATAATATTATTTGTCTGTATTCGGGGGCTTTGGAAAAATCGCCCCTAAATTCGGTTGCAATAGAGTTAACACACATATATAATATATACCAATAAGAGAATAATACAATGGATGAACAAGAACGTAAGAAAGCTTTAATAGATGATATTCAAACACTTTATGAAAGTAATGGAGTTGAAACTTCACCTAACTTTAAATTCATGTTGATGATGAGATCACGGTTGTTAGAAGAAGACATTCCTCTTGAGGCAGTAAATACAATTCTTTCTGTGATAGAATTTGATTTCACTGAATTGAATGAAGAAGATGATTTCTTGGGTGATGTTGCTTCTGAATATGCTCCAGTACTCAAAAAAGTATTTGATGTTTTTAATCGAAACGGTTTTGAAGATTTGACACCAGTCAAAGAACATTTCAACTTGATGACACTTCGCCTCGTGGACATTATACCGGTTTTTGATGTTCCTGATGAGGGACTGCTTGGAGACACCTTTAAGGAAGATCTTAAAAAGGGTGGATATTCCGATGAGGAAATTGAGGAAATTGTAAACGATGATACGTTAGAAGAATTTCCTGAAAAAATTCCTGAAGATCTTGAAGTAGTTGAGGGTGAAATCGTAGAGTAAACAATTGCCCGGATGGCCAAATTGGTAAAGGCACTGGACTTAAAATCCAGCGGGGGAAACCCCTTGAGAGTTCGAGTCTCTCTCCGGGCACCAACCATTTGACATTCGTCAGATACCCTGTTATACTAGTTTTTTTAAATAAATAGGATAACTCAAATGAAATTTTTCGCAACATTATTTGCATCAAGTGGTATTTTGTACGTCGTATTCTGGGTGGGTGTGGCAGTTGGTTGGGTGATGAACGTGATGTATCTCATACAGTTAGAAAGTTTCACTCCTTTTACCGGTGAACTCGCGATGCGACTTATTGGTATTTTTATTGTTCCCCTCGGTGGACTGATGGGATTATTTTTCTGATAGGAGATCGACATGAGTTTGATTCATGGGAAAATTATTATCTTCGAAAATAACAGTTGTCAAATAATTGAAAAATCGGGTACGTTTTATTTGAATGTCTGTGATCAATTACGGCTTATTAAAGAACAAACAGTAATTGTGGATTTGAAGGGAATTGATTGGTCTGTATCACTTCCTGAGTTTATTACTGATTTGCGTTTTCACGAATCGAAACTAATAGATGAGCAGAGTGCTGTAAAAAATTTGGGTATGGAGATTGAACTGGATTCATATGAAGGAAGTTATGAGATAGAATGTTCGATGACTTATTATACTGTTGAATCCAAAAAATCATATCTCCAAAGAACAGCAAGAAATAGTAAGATTGCTAAAACTCAAAGAATGATTGCTCGGGAAAGGAAAGTCAAAACAGAACTAAAAGAACGTGCTGAACTTAAAAGATTGAAAAAGAAATATGATTGACAAGCCTTAAAAAATTTGGTATGATATATTTTTGTCCTTGGGGGGACTTCGGTCCCCTCCTTTTTTGGAGAATAACATGAAAATTGTAATTTTCATATGTTCACTTTTCTTAATTGGGTGTAGTACCCTTGGGGGTAATAAAAGTACAACTCCCCCAGACTACGTTTCCCATACATATCCTACTCCTCAAAACAATCCTTCGAGATGTGTTACGGGGAAAATTGATCTTATGATCAATGGTCCATTGGCCACAACCATTTGGTATGTTGATCCCCAAAACCAAATGGTAAATCTGAGACTTGCACACGGAAAGTCATTGACAATCCGGTTCGCTGGTGATACATTTTGCTTTGATTATTTTGAAGTTGCCACCAATAAGTAATAACTTTGCCACCTATTTGGCATAAATATTACTGGACAGAGGGAAAAATAATGAATAAATTAGGCACGATGTTAGTCGGTTTAGGGTTCCTATACCCTTCATTTGTTGGATCAAGTCTCAATGAATCTCTTGAGGTGGAAATGGTCCCTCAAATTACTATTCAAAAAGAATATGTTCCTACCTCGGAAGCGTCTTATCTTGAAGGCGCAAGCCCTACTCTGGAACAAGATATCAAAAACGAAAAAAAGGCAATGATCGCTTTAGATAAAATTCGAATGACAATTGTTCGGTTGATGGCCCAGTACGATGAAGAGCTACATTGTATGCAATTAAATATTTACTGGGAAGCTCGAAATCAAGATCTTGCTGGGAAAACTGCCATTGCTGCCGTTACCCTGAACCGTGTAAAGTCAAAGCGCTTCCCTGACAGTGTCTGTGGCGTCGTGTACCAGTCTCATCAGTTCTCATGGTATTGGGATGGTCTAATTGACCGACCCAGCCTTGACAATCGATTTGAGGTGGAAGCATGGAAAGAATCTAAACGCATTGCCACCTTGGCTCTTAACAATAAACTTAAGTCTGAAGTTGGAAATGCTACACACTACCACCATACTGATATCAACCCATGGTGGAGTGCTAAGCTGGTTCGTTTGGTCACCATTGAAGACCATATTTTTTATAATCTCTAAGGAGAATCAACAATGTTTATTCTATGTAATAGAGGATCACACTTCTCTTTTAATCCTTATACTATGCTTTCTGATCCAAGAAATAAAACGGTACGCTATCAATTAGATATTCAAATTGAGTTTGTCCGGGAAGCGGATGATCCAGCCGTGTACATTTTGAATGATGCTGGAAAGGTTCATGAATTCTAATATCATGAATATCTTCGGACTAAACTTACCTCGGACTGAAAGGCTCCTTCATACCCGGTATAACTTGATATCAAGTATCGATGGGGAAATGATAGGGCAACTACAATTGCATCCTCAATCGAATCGTGTTATACTTCGTTTTGGTAAGATTGATACACGTTCTAAAATAAACATAGAGATCTAAAATCATGGGTATAAGAATTGATACACACGACATTATTCTCAGGTTCTCCCCTACCTCGATAGGTTGGACTGTTAAAATAAACGGGACACTTTTACGAGGGGAACAAATTGGGCGTGGGAGAAAAAATGTAAGGCTATTTAAGACCCCAACTGAAGCTAAGGACTTTCTAGCTACTTATGATCTAAAGGAATCTGAAGAGCCGTTTGGTCCATAAACCATGAACCAAGAAATAACTTCAGCGGCGACAACCCGTAACTCTGTAAGTGCTATCGTCCGTTTGGGAGATAAGCTCGGACTGTGGGATTATTTGAAAAAGGTTTTGGATATTGGGGGCGGTAAGTGGAACAAAACTACTGAGGCTCTAGCTACGCGGGGAGTGGAGTCAAAAGTATATGACCCCTATAACCGCACCGATGAAGAAAACCACGACGCAATTGAGTGGGCTTTCGATCACGCTGAAGCTGTAATAATTAGTAACGTATTAAATGTGATTACCTCGATACCCCTTCGATATAAGCTCCTCCAATCCGCCACAAAAATTGCACCCATCGCACTGATTACAGTATACGAAGGTGACAAAAGTGGTAAGGGAAAACAAACACGGGATGGGTGGCAAGAAAATCGACGTATATCAACTTACATCGATGAGCTTGCTCCTCACTATAGAAAAATTAATAAACATAACAATATATTGATTTGCACCAAACATCCTAATGTGTTATAATAGGTTTTGAATTGTAAGAGAGGAGATTATGATTATAACAATTGAAACACTATCAATAATGCTACTTCTCACATGTTTTCTTGTAATACCGTTTGTGCTATTATTAGAACGCTTCGAAAAACCGACGTGGGGAAGGGTGTTCTGTTTTATTGGGGGTATATATGGTATCCCATTATATGTTTTATGGGCAGTAGGAATATTCAAATGACTATGGGAAAAAACACACTTTACCTACTGGTTACCCTCAGCACACTACTAACCATGGTGGGGATTATATCCGTCATGATTTTACTGGGATACTCATTGGGTTAATAGGAAATTTAAATGAACAATTTATACGAAATGACTGTAGCATTATTTTTTCTGGGTGGGGTATATGGAATTATAATCAATAGAATGTCTTCTAGTATTAGAATGTCTTCTAATATTACTCTCTCTGAATCCATTACTTCATTTGGGTACACGGGTTTATATGTCATGAGTTTAGGTTTGTTGGCTTTTTATGATATTGAAGAATTTAAATATGTGGTTGGTCTGTATGAACATATCATATTATTTGCATGTGTTATGGGAATATACGGCGTATCAACCTTGAACAAAAACAAAGTACTAAAAGCAATTGATAAAATGTCTGCTAAGGAACAAGAGCAATTTAAATCTAATAAGCGGGTCATAACTTCATTTAAACTTAAATGGTGGA
>Ga0114923_10003616_pt1 | contig 10411 bp, 12 predicted proteins | sample SumtaG_FD_89578 | JGI IMG/M metagenome (GOLD analysis project Ga0114923, IMG submission 89578) | Deep subsurface microbial communities from Indian Ocean to uncover new lineages of life (NeLLi) - Sumatra_00157 metaG | ecosystem: Environmental > Aquatic > Marine > Oceanic > Sediment | place: near...
AGCCCTTCGCACCCGACTTCGGGGCGTCGACGGCGGCATAATGCGGGTTTTGCCGTCTCCCTGGCGCGGGCGTGGGGCGTGGCACTGGACGGTCCGGATAGCGTTATGCAAAAAAGAGCTACGACTCGGCCTGGATGGTTCAGGGATCGAGATCAGCAGACGAAACGGAGTTTCTGCCGGCCGACAGTGAGGTGACGATGCCGGATTTCGCAGGCCAGAAGGGGGCTTCTGACGTGAAGGGGACTTCCGAGGTACCGATTCCGAGGAAGTTCGCTCTCGGGACCGTGGCGATCATGCGCCGCGCCCTCGATCCGGCACAGGTCGCTCGAGTGCTGGGAGAGCAGCGCAAGTTTCCCAAAAAACGCTTCGGCGAGATCGCGGTCGAGCTGGATTACATAACGGAAGCACAGCTGGACGACCTCCTTGAAGCTCAGAAGGCCGGGCTGTTCACTGAGGAGGAGATCCAGGGCGCACGCCAGAGTCTCGAGACGTTCCGTCGGAACGTCTCCGCCGCCGCAATTTAGCAGCCTAGCGACTGAGGCGGGCCGAGAGCGATCTCGGCATCCGCTCCCGATCGCCGAGGGGCGAGCTCTCCGGCACGAATCCATCCTCCGTCAAGACCGCCCGTGCATCATCGCCAAGCAGGAATGCGATGAAGTCGCCCCCCGCCTCTGAGTCGCGGGCGTTGAGCGGTACCGTAGCGGCGTAGGCAATGGGGGCGCCCCGAAAGTCACGTCCGTCGGCGGTCCGATGCTGAAGCCTGCCCAGGGCTTCCGTGTCACGCGGATCACCTTGGCCGAGCATGTGCGGCAGGCGAACGACTCTCAGGCCGTGGGCCCTCGCTTCTGCCAGGTAGAAGACGCCGGCGTCCAGGCTTCCCGTCTGAACCCGGGCGCTCAGATGCGCCTCGGGAAACACGCTCTCTCTTCCGGCCGGCCCGGCCAGAAGGCTGTCCGCCAACCCCGGAAGCCGGTACTGCTGCTCGGCGAGCCGAAAGGCGAAGAGCGCGCGGTAGCCCTTTGGATCCAGGTCCGGATCGGTGCGGCCGAGCCGGAAACCATCGCGAAGCGCCACCTTCTGCCAGGCCAGCTCCCCGCGCCCCGCGCTGTCCAGCGCCGATGAGAAGCGGCTCTCCGACGAGTAGGCGATGACGATCTCACTCCGTGCGAAGACCACGGCCCAGCCCGGGTCATGGGGACCGAGCAGCCGAAGGGTGGCGGGATCGGCCGTGATGTACACATCGCGGCGCCACACGCCCTCGCGGATGAGGTGGGCGCCGGCCACGGAGCCCCTCGGGTCGCCGCGCACGGCCCGCCCGCTCCTTTCACGGAACCCCTGTTCGAGCTGCGCCATCGTCGCGGTTAGCGACGCGGCATAGGTCACGTCCACGGCATCGCTCTCGGCGACCACTCGCCGGCAGCCGGGCCCGCTCGCCACCGACATCACCGCTATCGCGATCCCCAACCGTAGGACCCTCAACAGGCCCTCATTTCCTACCTCTTCGCTCATCCTTGCCTCGGTCCCGGATCGCGCGACGGTAGTCCGCGGGCGTGTCAATGTCGACCGGAGCCTTCAGGTCGATGTGGACCGGTAGGAAGCCTAGTCCCCGTCGGTCGAGAACCGAGCTGAGCCCGCGGTCACCCTCGCCGCCCTGGAGCATGGGGAAGAGCGAGCGATCCACAATGACCGGGTGTCCCGGGCGGTCACGATAAACAGCCCGCGCGACGGGCGCTCCGCCGCCGCGCCACGCGTCGGCGACATCGCGGATGACGGCGGGCGACACGCCCGGCTCGTCGCCGAGAAGGATCGCGGCGGCCTCTATGTCTGACTGGGCCGCCAGATGGCGAATCCCGGCCGACAATGAGCCGGCAACTCCCTCTCGGTAACGCGGGTTCTCGACAAGTTCGACCTCCTCCTCGCCCACGGCCGCGCGGACCTCCTCCGCCCGATGACCGACCACGACCACGATCGGCCGGAGACCTGCCGTTACCGGGGCGCACACCGACGCGCGGACGACCGTGATGCCGTCGAAGGGGAGAAGGAGCTTCAAGCCACCCCGATGCCGGACGGAGGCTCCCGCCGCCAGCACGAGACCGGCGATGAGGCCTCGGTCGCTCACGCTCGACCGTGCTGAACCGCGACCACCTCGGCCAGGATGGCGAGTGCGATCTCTTCGGGAGTATCGGAGCCGATATCGAGACCCACCGGCCCGCGGACCCTCGCGATCTCCGACTCCTCCATGCCCAGATCGGCCAGTGCCTCCCGACGGAGCCGCTGGGTTCGCTTTCCGCCGATCTGGCCGACGAAGCGGCATCCGGCGCGCAAGGCGGCCTCGAGCGCGGGCAGATCGAGCTTGCGGTCGTGAGCCAGCACGACGACGCTCGCGAATCGGTCCAGCCCCACCTCCTCGAGGCCCTCATCGGGCCACGCCTCGAGGATGCGAGCCGCGTCGGGGAAAGCCTCCGGCGAGAGAAAAGCTCCACGGGGATCGATCACGAACACCTCGAAGCCCACGAAGGCCGCAAGGTGGCAGAGAGAAGCGGCGACGGGAGACGCTCCCACGATCGCCAGTCGCGGCGGCGGGAGCACCGGCTCCACGAAGACGGCGGCGGACTCCCCTCCGTCGACGATCTCGAGCAGATCCGTTGATCCGGAGTCGAGCAGAGGCCTGGCACGCTCGATAAGCCCCGCACCTGCCTGGTCGGATTCGAGGGTCCCGACCGGTTCGTCACCCTCGACGGCCAGCAGACGCCGACCCTCCAGCCGTCCGGATATGCCGGTCATCAGGAGCGCCGGACGGGAGCGCTCTATCGCCTCGCGCAGGGCCGCCCAGGTCGGATCGTCGGCGACGTACCTGTCGGCAAAGACCTCGATCTCGCCGCCGCAGGCGAGGCCGACCTCCGCCGCCATCTCGTCGGTGATGCCGTAACTCAGCAGGCGGGGCTGCCCTCCGGCCAGAATCTGCCGCAGGTGCTCATGGAGATCCCCCTCGATGCAGCCGCTCGAAACCGAGCCCGCCAGCTCGCCGGCGTCGTTCACGGCGAAGCGAGCACCAGGCCGGCGGGGGGCGGATCGCTGAGCTCGGACGAGCGTCGCAAGACCGGCCGGCACCCCGTCCCGGCTCCAGCGGCCGAGCGGTTCCAGGACCTCCAGCAGGCTCATCCTGCTCATCGCAGCAGGTCGTCGAGCGGCGCTAGTGGGCCACGCTGCGAGCGCCGTCGGGGTCGCCGCGGCGGGTCATCCCCCGGCGCGGACCCGGCGGATCTCGGCAGCCAGCGCGGGAACGACCTCGAACAGGTCGCCCACGAGGCCGTAGTCCGCGACGCTGAAGATCGGCGCCTCGGCATCCCGGTTGATCGCCACGATCGTCTTGGCGGTTCTCATGCCGGCCAGGTGCTGGATCGCACCGCTGATGCCGACGGCGAAGTACAAACTGGGCGAGACTACCTTGCCCGTCTGTCCGACCTGCTCGGAGTGCGGGCGCCAACCCGCATCCACAACCGCGCGACTGGCCCCCAGCGTCGCGTCGTCGCCGAGCGCCTCCACGAGGTCCTCCAGGACCGACCAGTTCTCCGGATCCTTCATACCTCGTCCGCCGGAGATAACGATGTTCGCTTCCGAGACATCCAGGGCTTCCCGGTCCCCGGTCTCGATCCCCGTCACGCGTTGAGCCGTGGGCTCGCTGGCGATCTCCACGACTTCGACGGATCCGTCGGCGGGACGCTCCTTTGGTCGAAAGACGTTCGGGCGAACGCTGATCAGCGCCGGCAGCTCCGAGAACGCGACGGTGGCGATCGCCTTGCCGGCGAACATCGGTCGGGTCGCCACCGGCCGACCGTCGTCGACGCCTACCGAGACCACCTCCGTCGCCAGCCCTCGGTCGAGCCGCGCGGCCGTTCTCGGGGCGAGGTCCTTGCCCTGGGCCGAGGCGGGAAAGACCACGGCGTCGTAAGCCTCCCGCCCGACCAGATCCTCGCAGAATCGCACCGCAGCTTCCGCCGCGTAGCTGGAGAACGATTGATCTTCGGCCACGAAGATTCGATCGGCCCCGTATCGCCCCAGGTCGGCGGCCCGCTGCGCCATTCCGGGCGGGCCGAGCAGGAAGACATCCACCGATCCGCCGAGCTGCTCGGCCAGATCTCCCCCCGCCGTCACCGTCTCGGAAGCCACCGGGCGGAGCTCGCCGTCCCGAGTTTCGGCGTAAACGAGTACTCTTGCCATCCTATGTCACCCTAACTGGAACCCGATCTCAGATGAGTGCCCGATCGCGGAGTCGGCGCACCAACTCCGGCACCGCTTTCGGGCCTTCGCCGACGATCTCCCCCCCGGCCCTCGGCGGCGGCTCCTGCAGCGCCACGATCCGGACCTTGGGCTCGGTAAAGCTGATTTCCTTCACGTCGAGGGGCTTTTTCTTCGCGGCCATGATGCCCTTCAAGCTGGGATACCGCGGCTCGTTCAGCCCCTTCTGGGCACCGACGACCGCCGGGAGGTCGAACTCGACGATCTCGTGTCCGCCCTCGACCTCCCGGTGTGCCACCGCATGCCGCCCTTCTATCTCGAGCTCCACGACGACGCTGGCGCACGGCAATCCCAGCAGCTCAGCGACCATGGCCGGGACCTGCATGTTGTCATCGTCGATCGCCTGCTTGCCGAAGAGGATCAGATCGTACTCCCGGTCGACGATCTCCTCCGCCAGAGCCCGTGCGATCACGAGCCCGTCCGCCGATCCCGGCGAGGCGAGCAACAAGGCAGCGTCCGCTCCCATGGCGAGGGCGGTGCGCAGGATCTCCTTCGACTCCTCCGGCCCCACCGAGAGTACCGTCACGAGGCCGTCGCCCGCCTCCTCCTTGAGCCGGATCGCCTCCTCGAGGGCAAACTCGTCGTACGGGTTCATGACGTACTTCACGCCGGCCGGATCGATGCCCACGCCGTCTCCGCCGACCCGGATTCGGGCTTCGCTGTCGGGTACACGCTTGATGCAAACGATCGACTTCACGTTTCGGCACGCTCGGCTTTGATGGTGTCTGCGTCGATGCGCCGAGGAGTCAGAGGATCTGGATCTCCTCGATCTCATCGGAGGTCAAGGAGTAGAGACGATAGGCGATCAAGTCGATCAGCTCATCCGTGACCTGCAGCTCGCGACGGATGCGCGAGTGGTCACCGTTGCCCGAGACCTTGGCGTTGCGAAGGCCGACGAGCCGCGCCGCGAGCCAGAGCAGGAAATCATGCGCGACGTCCCGGTGCTCCCGCTTCCGGTCCGGCTCGCCGCTCTCGCCGCTCGGCAGAAGCGCGTCTATGAAGGCGAGAAGACCCGGAAAAACCATCTCGGTGAGCTCCCGATCACCGATCATCTCCTCGTCGGTGGTCTCCTCCCAGCTCAGCTCGTTCCAGTATAGCTCGCACGCCTCCTCGAACAGGTGCTTCCGGGATGCCGGACTCGTTCCGCGAACGACGACGTCGCGCGGCCCGACGTTACGGCCCAAGGCACGTCTCAGGGCGCGCAATCGCTCGGTGACGAGGGTCTCGGCCGCCATCCGCATTCCGCCTTCCGGCAGGGCGGTTTCAGGGAGCGCGGAGAGTTGGGCGTCTTCGGACATCGGAGTTCTCCTTGTGACCTCCATCGATCAGTTCGAAGAAGATGAAGGTCGGGTCGCGGGAGAACAAGCCGGAGACGAAAGCGGGTGAGTAGCCTGGCGCAGAGAGTTCAAGATCCGGCGAGCCGCCGGAGTGTCGCCAGGTTGCGCCGGTCGGCCCCGATCGGATCTCCACCCTTCGGCGTCTCCAGCACTCGCGGAACCGTGCGGAGACGTGGATCCTGCATCAGGTCGCGGAATACCCCCTCTCCGAGCTCACCATCGCCGATGTCGGCGTGCCGGTCACGGCGACTCCCCAGTGCGCCGAGCGAGTCGTTGCAGTGGATCAGCTCCAGGCGACCGAGGCCGATCACCTCATCGAAGCTCTCCACGACAGCGTCGTAGTCACCTCGGAGATCGTAGCCTGCTGCGAATACGTGCGCCGTGTCGAAGCATACGCCGAGCCGCTCTCGCACCTCTGGCGGCTGGCCGTCGATCAGCGCCGCGATCTCCTCGAAGCGGCAGCCGAGCGACGAGCCGCTCCCTGCGGTCGTTTCGATGAGCACGCGGGTCCGGCCGGGCACGTCCTGCAACACCTGCCCGATCAGCTCCGCGTTCTGCCGCAGAGCGGTTTCGCGATTTCCTGCCGTCGCGTTTCCGGGGTGCGTAACGAGGAACTCGAGGCCCAATCGCTCGCAGCGCTCGAGCTCGGCTCGGAAAGCTCGCACGGACTTGTCCCGCAGGAGCCGGTCCGGCGTGGCGAGATTGATCAGATAGCTGTCGTGAGAGGCGGCCACGACGATCCCGGCCTCGCGGCGCGCGCGACCGAACTCTAGCACCGCATCCGCCGTCAAGACGCGCTCCGCCCACTGCTGTGGTGACTTCGTGAACAGCTGAAGGGCGTCGGCGCCAAGTCGTCCGGCGCGAGAGGGCGCCCGCTGCAGCCCGCCCGCCGTCGAGACGTGAGCTCCGAGCGGCGGCAGCGAGGGGTCTCGGGCGATCGGTCGCGCGCTTGCGCCTATGGCCGTGGCGGTGTCCGGTCGGGAACGGTCCGCTGCTCGGCTGCAGGAGGCGGCCGGCGGTCCCGCGGGATCTGGTTGTTTCGGCGCCCTTCCTGGCCCCGCTGGCGCGCTTGCTGAAGGAAGCGCTGCCTGAGCCACAGGAGCCGCGCCCGCTCCAGCGGCGCCATGAACTCCGAGAGCCGGCGCTGCTCGTCCACGTTGATCTCGGCCTCCAGAACCTGCGTTCGTAGCACCTCGTCCAGCAGCTGCGCCACGCGCTCCTGGTCCACCCGGTCGCCTCGGGCCACCTTGGCGAGCTCGCTGAAGAGGGAGCGCCGACGCGCCGCGAGATCCTGCCGCTCCTCCCGGCTTCGCTGGAGCGTCGACCTCAGCCTCTCGGCGCGGCTCTCATCGAGATGGAGCGCCTGAGCGACGCGATCGGAGAAGCGATCCGCCAGCTCGGCCGCATTGGCTCCCTGCTCGGCCTCCTGGGCGAGCGCGCGCCCGGCCTCTACCGGCAAGCCGCCCAGGACCAGAAAGCCCGCCAGGACACGGAAAGCGACGCAGCGAAACCGAATCACAGCTCTAGCTCCTCCGACGGCCCGTCCAATCCGTCCAAATCGTTCAAGGCCTCGCCCTCGAGTTCCAACCAGGCCGGTCCACCGACCCCCCCGAGCGCGGCTCGCAGCTCCATCTCGCCGGGATGCAGCTCGGCAAGATCCGTTTCCCAGCCGGCGAGCGCCTCGTCAGCGGACCACGTGCCGTCGACCTCTCCGTCCGTTCGGCTGGCGAGCCAGACCGCATAGCTCGTGAGCACGACCGCTATCCCCGCCGCGGCGCGCCACACGCCGGCCCTCCACGCCGTCCGACCGGGCGACGGAAGAGGCGTGTAGAGGCGCTCCATCTCGGAGGGCTCCAAGCGGGGCTCGGGCGCCGCCAGCAGTGTCTCCAGGATCTGAAGCTCCTCCCCGCACGCCGGGCACGTTGCGAGGTGGGCCTCGACGTCCGCCCGCTCGTCGTCGGAAAGCCGGCCCCGCACGTACTCCGGCAGCCGGTCCGTGGCGTGAAGCTCGTTAACGCTCCGATCCTCCAAGCTCATTGCACTCCTCTTCGTGCTCGGGGCCGTGGCTCTCAGCCGCGGGTTCCACTCCGAAATGCTCTCTGAGCTTACGGATGGCGTGGTGGTAGCTCACCCTCACCGATCCCTCGCTCGTTCGCAGCGCCTTGGCGATCTCGCCGTACGTTAACCCCTCGGTCGTGCGGAGGATCAGCGCATCTCGCTGCTGGGGGGGAAGCGTGCGCGCGAAGGCCAGGGCGCGCTCGGCCATGTCGCGGCGCGCCGCCACCTCGTCGGGCCGGTCACCGGCCGCAACGTGATCCGCCCTCTCGATCGCCAGCTCCCGGCGCCGCGCCCGCTGGCGGACCCAGTTGGTCGTCTCGTTGATGGCGATCCTGGCGAGCCAGCTCCGAAAGCTCGACTCGCCCCGAAAGCGGCCGATGCCGGCTGCCGCCCTCGCGAACGTCTCTTGAACCACATCCAACGCCGCCGCCCTATCCTCAGTCGTGCGCACCGCCAGGCGGAAAACAAAACCCGCATGGCCCTCGTAAAGATACCGCCAGGCCGCCTCGTGGCCGCGGCGTGCTTGCTCGACCGCTTGTCGCTCGTCTAGCATCTGTCGCAGCCATTAGAAAGACCTGGACGGTTCCGCGGGCCGCCGAGCGTACCCACGGGCCCGTCGATCATTGGACGGCGCGGGACCGCAAGACGTTAACGCAACGTTTGCACGACGGGGCCGCATCGTCCAGCATACCGGGAGAAACGGTAAGGGAAGCCTGCCTCAGAACCGGGCGTCCAAAGAGCGGGAAGCTCGCAACCCGGCAGGCTGGTCCGTCAGAGAGTCGAGGGGGAGGAAGCGATGAAACGCGAGTGGTTCGTGGCCGTCACCTGTGCGGCCGTGTCTCTGGCATCGGCCGCTCCGGCGTCGGGCCAGGATAGGGATCAGTATAGGGATGTGACGGTCATCGGGTCGGATTCGGTGCGCCAGGTGACTCTCGGCCAGGCTGTCAGGATCGCGCGCGCTCTCAACCCCGAGCTTCGGGTCGCCGAGACGAACGTGGATGTCGCCGAGTTCAACCGGCTCGACGCGTGGGGCAACTTCCTCCCGACGTTCGATGCGGGCTTCGGCTACACGAACTCGAGCACGGGCCGCCTGGATCAGACGGGACAGGCGATCGTCGCGACCAGCTATTTCTTCCAGCTCACGGGACGCTATAACCTGTTCGAGGGCTTCAGGAAATTCACGCAGTTGAACAGCGCCCAGCTGGATCTGAGCGCTCAGCAGGCGAGGTTCCGGCGGGACGAGTTCTCGCTCCTCCTGGCCGTCAAGCAGGCGTACTACGACGCGCTCGCCTTCCGCGATCTCGTCGCCGTTGAAGGGGACCGGGTCGAACGCCAGGAGCTTCAGCTGGAGTTCGTCACCCAGCAGCTCGAGCTCGGCCGATCGACGCGATCGGACGTCCTCCGGTCGCAGGTGGACCTGAATAACGCCAAGATCGCCCTTCTCAACGCCGAAAACGATTCTCGAGCCGCCACCTTCCAGCTCGGACGTACGATCGGCCTCGACGGGAGGGTGGAGCCCTCGCCCGAGGAAACACTCGCGGCCGACCCTCTCCAGATCAGCCGGGATGATGCTTACCGGATCGGACTCCAGACCGCTCCCTCGGTGGTGAGCGCCGAGGCGACAGCTGAAGCGGCGGCGTCCCGTGTATCGACGGCGAAGTCAGCCTATCTGCCGAACCTCGCCTTCACCGGCGGGTGGGCCTGGGCGAACACCGAGTTCCCACCGCAGAGCCGCAGCTGGAGCATCGCCCTGACCGGATCCTACCCCCTCTTTAACGGCTTCAGCCGCGAGACGAACGTGTATCGGGCTCAGGCCGTGGCCGACGCCGCAGTCTCGGAGCAGAGGGGCGCCGAGCTGCAGCTCATCGTGGATCTGGATGCGGCCTACAACACGATCCAGGTGGCTACCGCCTCCATCGAGCTGGCGGAGCAGAGCGTCGAGCTCAGCCGTGAGGACCTGCGGGTCAGCTCGGAGCGCTACCGCCTCGGTCTCGCGACCATCCTGGACCTCCAAACGGCCCAGATCGCGGTCTCACAAGCCGAGGTGGACCTCATCCGCCGTCGCTTCGAGTATCAGATCGGAGTCGCCTCGTTGGAATCTCTTCTCGGCCGGCGGTTGCAGGAGCTGGAAGCGACCCCACAGTAGCTTCCTCGGCTTTTTCGTCCCTCGATCCACGGATTCGTGGACGTTCGGGGCGCGGAGGGAATGGCGAGGGACGAGCCCTTGTCTAAGTGGGGATGAGCCCGGAGCCGGTCTCACGGGTTGAACCTCTTTCCTAAGACGTGGTACTATCCCCGGCCATGCACAGAAGAGCCTCATTTCCGTGCCCGATTCCGTTGGCCATAAGCGCGGTGCTCGCCGCTGCCTGCGGCCAGAGTCCCGCCAGCGAGTCCGTTCCGGAGTTCGAGACCGCGGTCGCCGAAGTGCGCAGCCTCGTGTCGAGCGTGGTGGCGACCGGGACGATCGAGCCCATCCGAATCATCGATGTGAAGTCCCAGGCTTCCGGCGAGATCCTGGAGCTCGCGGTCGAGCTCGGTGATTTCGCTCGACAAGGGCAGCTTCTGGTGCGCATCAATCCGCGTGACGTGCGGAACGAATTCGAGCAGGCGGAGGCGGACCTCGAGGTCGCCCGCGCTCGCTTCCGGATCGCCGAACGGCGACTGGCGCGATCGCAGGCGCTCCACGACTCCTCCATCGTGACCACCGAGGAGCTCGA
>Ga0114923_10003618_pt1 | contig 10410 bp, 12 predicted proteins | sample SumtaG_FD_89578 | JGI IMG/M metagenome (GOLD analysis project Ga0114923, IMG submission 89578) | Deep subsurface microbial communities from Indian Ocean to uncover new lineages of life (NeLLi) - Sumatra_00157 metaG | ecosystem: Environmental > Aquatic > Marine > Oceanic > Sediment | place: near...
CGAAGAGGCTGCTGCTGCTGCCGCTGCCGCCGCTGCCGCCGCTGCTGCCGATGCCGATGACGATGAGGCTGCCGGCGATGATGACGAGAAGGCTGGTGCCGGTGCGGGAAAAGCTAAGATTCGTTTGCAAGCGCGGAAAATAACGACTCTTGAGGAAAGGCTTGCAAACCTCGAATCCGTCAACCAAAAAGGCTCGGAAGAGTTGATGAAACGAGATCGCTTATCGATCGTTGACGCGTCCTTGGACAAAGTGTTAGAGGACGAGGGCCTTGCTTTCATGTCGCCGAACGCACGTGCGTCTGCTCGCGCGCACTTTGACGCCCAGGTAACAGGTGTCGGAAGTGACGAGGAACCATTCCAGATTGCCGGTGCCGATCTTGGTGATACCATCAAGGATGCTTTGCTGGGAAATCAGGGCTTCTTCGTGAAGCAAGCGACCCAGGGCGGAGGTTCAAGTGCCTCGGCTGGAGGGGGAGCGATAAAAAACAAGGGTCCGGAGCTAAGCGACATCACCTCAGACATGACCCCTGAAATGGAAACGAGCGTGCTGGCTGCCATCAAGACCGCTGGCGCGGGACTGAGTTCCGCCTAAACTCGTCACGAGCAACAAGGAGGAAAGGTGCCAGGACTGAAAGGCTTATTTAAGAAGGGTGGCATGTTTGCTGGGAAAATGGCTCTAAGAAAAGTGGGTATCGATGTAGATGGCGCCCGTGGCGGCTTGAGCCAAGTAGAGTTTTCCGAGAAAGGTCAAGAACAACTGGCCGCAGCTTTTTATCGAGCTCTGAAGACCATCTCTAGCGAAGAGTAAGACCTCGCTTAAGAGAAAACGAAGTACAAAGTAAGTTCTTAACGGATTGATTGTTTCAGGAGAAGACTAATGGCGGCTATTACGTCAGCGAATATCGCACAAGCGATTGTGAAGCTTGTTGCGGCAAAAGCTATGCCCGCGTTGCAGAACAGACTCGTTATGGGAAGTTTGGTTAACCGGGATTTCGACGCGGTGATCGCCGCGACTGGTGACACGGTTAACGTTCCGTTGCCTCCGACCATGTCGGCGAACAACATCGCCGAAGGCGGAAGCGTGACTACGCAGAGTCCGTCACTGGGTAACGCACAAGTTGTGCTCAACAAGCATTCGGAGTCGAGTTTTCAGATTCCGGATATCACGAAAGTTCTGGCTCATCCTGATCTGTTGGCCACGTATCTGAAGCCCGCGGTGATTGCCGTGGCAGAGTCTATCGAACAGGATTTGCTCAATCTTTATCCTCTTCTCACGGCAAACACTGCCGTTGGAGCGGCGGCTACTGATATCACGGAAGCAGTTGTCGACGACGCGGAGCGAACTCTGTTCACCGCAAAGGTTCCGTCCGAAGAGCCTCTGTCTCTGGTCGTTACCGCTGCTCAGTATTCTGTGCTGCGCCAGATGGCTCGTTTTACCGAGGCTCAAACCCTTGGTGATGGTGTTGCCATCGCGACCGGCCAAGTTGGAACCTTGAAGGGATTCAGGGTGTTCAGGCATCAGCTTGTCACCACCGTCTCCACCACGGACTACAACCTTGCTTTCGCTCGTGACGCCTTTGTCCTGGTAACTCGCCGCTTGCCCCAGCCTCTTCCCGGCACGGGCGCGATCGCCGAGTACGTTGACATGGGCAACTTCGGATTCCGCGTGGTCATGAGCTACGCGCCGAGTACCTTGGCCCAGCAGTTCACCGTTGATGTTCTCTACGGTGTTGCTTCGCTGCGCAACCAGTTTGGCGTTCAAGTCAAGACCTAGAGCCCAGACATTTCGATTACTTTCCCGGGCGGAGTTTTTCCGCCCGGTTTTGGAGGAAAATGATGCAACAAGGCACACAGCAGGGAGAGACGACGGAGTACTGGGCAGCAGTACATGCAGCCCAAGCAGAGATTATCAGAGATGCCGAACTTGATTCAGACAGCTTGGACACGCCTGTCCACGTCATCTCTATCCAGAAAAGGCGAGATCCTAACCAAGTTCCTGGCCGTGTTTCTCTCGTGACTTTGGGAATTGCCAGGGAACTTCTGGTGAACGAGTCTCACAGGCTGTCGAGTGTCGGCGAAACAAAGCTTTACGAGCAAGGTGAGAAAAAGTCAAGAAACGAATATCAGACGCGTGAGTTGGAGGCCCGAGCACGGAAGCATGGGAGTCTGAACGTTCAGACGGAACTTCAACTTCCCCCTGAGCTGGTGAAGTCTATCCAGCAGGCTGCCACGAAGTAGAAGGCAACTAGCAGCATTTTTAACAGTTTCACTTATTTTGAGAGGAAAAAGCAATGGGTATCACCCGCTCAGATTTTTATCCCAAGGCAACGATTTCCAGTGCGGCCGCTGGTGCGACGGAACTTGATATCTCCGGGATTGACGACGACTGGACAATTTTCATCAAGGTCGCGAAACTCACCGCAGCGTCGGGAACGCCGCAGGCAAGACTTAGCGTCGAGGATTCGGTCAACGCGTTCAGTGCTGATCTGGCAGGTCCTGCAGTAAGTCTTCAGGGTCCGATCGCCACCGCCGAGTCTGAGAGGACTTGGAGCTTCAAGAAAGCCGATTTTCCCAGCTTGCGTACCGGCGATTCTAGTGCAGTTCTCAGGCTCAATGTTCTGGAGCTTGGCGGCACAACGGTCTCGCTCACGGTTCACGGCTTTATCGAGTACTAGACTCGAGGGAGTTTGGGCCGATCAAGGCGAACGACAAACAAGTAACGTAGCCGGAGGTGCCCGCGAAGGGATGCCTCCGGCTGTTTCATTTTGTGGGAGAACATATGCTTTGGACAGACGGTGATTTCGTATCTCAAGCTTCGTTGGATTCTTTGGACGCGGAAGCTACGGCCATAGTGGCGAACGAAAGTCTGACCATTACAGGTGCTAACAGCATTGTCAGGAGAGGTTTGGAGGCTGCTGGCGAGAAGATCTTATCGGCCCAAGGAACTTTCTCTCAGTATGGCTCCGTGGGAGGCATAACCGCGGGACATCTCTCGGCGGTTCTAAACGTAGGTGGCAGCGGTTCCATCTCGTCATCCAGAGTTGCTCTCTCGCAGGTTGTGGTATCTGGTCCAAACACAGGTGTTTGGTCGAGAACCGAGACGTGGGCAAACTGGTTTTGCCTGGCACAACTCTACAGATCTGCCGTGAACAAGAGATCAAATGACCGGTACCTTCTCAAGCTTGAAGAAGCGGAACGGCAGAGGGATGTCGCTTGGGCCCGAATCTTCGAGAGTGGGATACCTACTCTGGTCAGACCGCTCAGTCGCCCGGCCGCATTGTACACGCTTGCACCGGGAACATGGGGAACAGCTAATCTGTCGTCTGTTGGTGGATCTGGGACGGTTGATGACAACGTAAGTGTTGTTGTGACCTTTACCAGCACGGACGTTACGACAAACAACGAGTCGCACCCGAGTGAAGTCGCTGTTCAAGCAACAACCACGGGCAACGTCATCAAGGTTGACATAACCAGCTTGAATCCTCCGGACGGCACTCAATCCTTGGCAGAGCGATCCCAGGCAATCACGGCGCCCTTGCAAGCAACAGGATGGAACGTGTACGCTGTCATAGAAGGGGGCGTGTTGACCTTGCAAAATTCGTCTCCGATCGCTATTGCTACCAAAACCTACACTTTTCCAGATAATCCAACGACTTCCGGAGCCGCGGTCGCCGTCGGGCAAAGTCCCGAGAGAAACCTAGCTTTCCAGAACGTGGCACTCCGAGGTTAAGGTGTCTTTATCGAGAGAGTTTAGACTCCAGGGAGAGGAGTTCGGGGTACAGGTGGATCTGTTCTCTCGAGAGCTCGACAGAATACTAGCGCAAGCTCAAAGAGCGACCTTGGCCGAGGTGGACGAAAAACTTTCTACCGACAGCGTTGGTGTGTTTTTGAGAACCCGGACGAACGTTATCAGAGCCAGGAGAGTGGGTGAGATATTTTCCAGAAACCTGTTTGCTTTTGGTTACTCTGATCTGGTGAACAAGTTCGTGAGCGGTTTTGACGGGCAGTTCAATTCCTTCGGTAGAATCTTGAACGAGTTGAAACCAACACTTAAGTTTTCTCGCCCACCGGTGTTCTCGGCAAAGGACATCGAAATTCTTGTTGTCGAGAAACTCAAGCAGGCAAAGATCCTTGAGGTCGCCGTGAGTGAAGTGGCACAAGACGTCAACCGGAAGATGCTCACAGATTTCGCTGGAAGTAAAAAGACTGCTCTTCAATCAGTGCTAGTAACAGAGTTTGCACGTCTTCCAAGTACGGCCCGCACGATCGCGACAACAGGAATCTCCACCCACTTCAGAACCTTGGCAGACGCGGGATACAGACAGATTGAGAAGGATCTGGGAAGACGTTTGAAGTTTACCTACGACGGCCCGGACGACGTCTTAACAAGACCTTGGTGTCACAGGATGCTCGCCTTAGCTGCTAGTGGCAAAGTGTGGACAAGAGCACAGATTGCCTCCTTGGTTTCTGATAAAGACAGAGGGACGAGTCAACCTCGTAACGTGCTTCTAACGGGCGGTGGTTGGGGTTGCCGGCATCAGTTCTTGCCAGGGAAATAATCAAATGGCGAACAACAGCATAATCGAGTTCTCTGATGTCGGGGGTACGACTATCGAGAAACTTGCCAAAAGGTTCTCTAAGATAAAATCTCTTGCGAGAGAGGTGGACCTCGTTATCGCGATGCAGCACCAAAAATTAAGAATCTTGAAGCGCACGGCCCGCGGTCTAGATTTTGACGGAAAGACGTTTACTCGGTATAATAGAACGCGTCCAGTCTACGTTTATCCGGAGGGTAGCGGGAAAACTAGGACAAAGAGAGCTAGGACGGCGGCTAAAAGATCAAGAGACTCTCTCTTCCTTAAACTTCGCAAACCAGTGAAAGGTCCCAACAAATCAAAACCGGCGAAGACGAGAAAAGGGATAAAGTTTCCTTCGTATGAGGCCATGAAGCGTGCGTTTGGAATCAATGTCGTGGACATGCGTTCCATCAGATCTAGGGCAAGACACATGATGGACGTTCTCGTCGTGAAGGCGGGGGGAAGTACGGTTCGCAAAAGAGGTGGAAACTCCGACCGTCCCGGACTGTCCGTGTCTCTAGTGGTCGAGGGTAGAAAACAATCGCGTAGAATGAGTATACACGGCTTAGGATTGGGCTCTCAACCTGTTCGCAGGGTGATGGCCATGAGTGCCTTGGATCGTGTTGAGTTTCTCAACGACGTGACGCGGAACATCGCGGAAAGACTCACTGGTAAAGGGGAGGTTTAAGCTTTGGCATTTCCTGTTGCAAAGACGGTGCGTGATCTGGTTCGAGGACGACTCTCGGACGCATCGTTGGGCTTTAACGCGGTGCACGCGGCACGAGCGGTTACGTACGGCGTGGACGCTATCAGCATTGATTTCACGGATCCGTCTAAGAATTTTCTGCAAGCTAACATCGACGCCGATGATATCATGCAGAGTTCCATCTACGACTATCCGTTGATGACGCTATACACGATCTCGACTTCTGATGAGGTATTTGAAAAAGCAGAGTTCTCGGGAACGTGCACTGTCATCATTGACGTGTGGTTGTCTTGGGATGAGGGTAACCTTCTCTTTGACATGGAATCCTGGGCTGAGTCAGTGGAAGATACAATGATCTCGATCTTTAACGATCGCACTAACCAAGATTGGGGAGCGACGGTGCACTGGGACAGCAGGATAAAAGCGTCTCGAACAAAGATCGAACAAGCGGGTGACAACTGGCGTCAGCTGGTCTCGTTCACCCTTGTTTTCGAGGTAACATTATGAAACTAGTTTTTTTAGGAACCACAGCATCTGCCGGTTTTCGCAGTTTCGCCATCTACGGTCAAGCACATGAGATTCCCCCCAGGGAAGCTTTTAATTTGATCAAGGCAGGAATCGCGCTTTTGCCGCAAGCTGTCTTCGACACTGCCGGTTTTACGAGAGATGAGCTGAAGAGGTTCTGTCAGTACGGTACGTGGCCGAGCGTTGCTGCGGGAGAGTTCAACGTCAAGAGAAGCAAGATAAGCGGAGTGTTCCAGGTTTTCAAGAACTCCTTGCTCAAGCAAGGAGATTTTAACGAAGCTTTGAAGGCTGTTCTGCCTGTTGAGGGCAACAGCGAGGAGGATTAGGCGGTGGCCTTTTCACTAAGCAGAAACGAGCGGATGTATCTGCAGATTCAGACCGCGATCAGAACGATTCTTAACACAGGTGGTACGGCAGATTTGGCCGCCGCTGATGCTTGCCGACATATTCGGCTGTCGGTTGACAATGATGTAGCGTTGATCGATCGTCCGGATAAGACTGGCTCGCGTAGCGCGACCGCGGGTATTGCCGGCCGGCAGTTTGGCAGATGGTCTGCCGAAGCTTCTCTGGTGACGTCCGGTGTGGCCGGGACAGTCCCCGATTGGGATCCGATCTTGCAGTCTGTTATGGGGAAGGCCGCAACGTCGAACACAGGCACAACGTCTATCGTGTCCACGACAAACGCGACTCCCATCGTGGTTACGGCAACAGCTCATGGTATCACGGATGGCGCCCCCGTGTTCATCGTTGGTTCCGATGATCCTGCAGCCAACGGCGCGTGGATCATAGCCAACGGCGACGCCAACACGTTCGAACTCGTGGGTTCCATAGGTACGGCGATTGGTACCGCGGTTGGAACGGTCGAAGAGGCTGCGAACGTATATGCCCTCGATGACTCAATCCTGTCTTTCTCCATGTGGTCTTTCCGCACGCCCGCAGCGTTGCAGCAACGCGTTGGTTTCGGTAACGTGGTCACCGAGCTTACTTTCTCTCTTGGAGAGGACGTACCTACCTGGAGCGCCAGTGGAGAAGGCGTTTGGGTCTTGGACAGTGAAGCGTTTGCCGCGGCCGGCTTAACCGAGAGAGGTGGTTTGACTGCCTTTCCGTCCGAACCGGCATCTCCTGTCACAGCTGGCGGACTCATTCCTGGGTTTACGGGACGATTCGTGTTGAACGGCACCACGATCGCCAGCGCCAGGACTGCTCAGATCCGGATTCAAACCGGAAACGAGGTGGTCAAGGATACTTTCGGTGAGTATTTTCCAGATAGCGCCGAGGGCGACGAACGCAACGTCGGTGTTTCGTTCAACGTTTACGACACGGACGCGACGGGACTTAAGGCTCTCAAGGCCGCCGCCATCAGCAAGACAGCGCTCGAGGGTATTTTCACTCTCGGAACGGTTGCCGGTAACGCTTACATCTTCCACATGAAGGGCTTGCAGATTGCTGCCCCGACCCTGGACGATGGGCAACGCCGGTACTCTGCTAATTTCCCGGAATCGAGGGCTCATGGGACGTCGATAACTTCTCTGAACGAGATCGTGATCTACGCGCTCTAGTACTTGTAGTAAAGCGGGTCCTGACTTTCAGGGCCCGCTAGTTTAACGGAGGATGTTTTGGCCAAGAATAAGTCTGTTGTCAGCAAGATCGTTTTGTCGTTTGAAACCAAGATTAAGGTTTCGAGCAAAGTCGTTCCCGGAATCGTTTACACCTTGTACAACGTGACCGAGGCTTTGAGGAGAACAATCTCCTTGGAACTCGCGGATCAGTTCGAGACGTTAACGGAGATCGCGCGAACAACGACAAAACTCGCAGCTGAAGAAGAACAGCGGGTTTCTGAAGCAAAATCTCAACTCGCGCAGGATAGGCAATGTCTTGCTGAGGAAATTCCAGACGAGGATGTGTCGGAAGACCTGGCAACCTTGATGGAAGTAAACGAGTTGAATCAACGCGCCGCAGCCCTGGTTGACAACCACATCAATCCGGTGTATGTCGAGCGTGTTGTTGTCAACGTGGCAGGTTTGGAGATTGACGGCAGCAGCGAAGACATCGATGGCAAGAGATTGCTTAAGGATGGTCCGAGAGAGTTGTACGACGAGGCTCTTCAATTTTCTAGGAATCAGTTTGGTCTGGACGCGGAAGAAGCAAGGGACTGACCATCGCCTACCACTTCGATCGGGTGATGTCTCGTCTTGATGAGGAGGTAGGCGTTGAGACATCTTTTGATTGCGATACGTGCAAGCTTAACGGGTTCTATCACAACAGGAACTGTCAGAAGTTTTTTCCGGAATTAGTGAAGGAGGACAGGCAGGTCTCCTGGAAACCTTCTTACAGGACCAGGAAGGGAACGACATACACCATCGATGATGTGGGCAGTGTCGAGTGTCCACAATCTTTGGTGAAGGGCAGACTACGCTGGATGATTAGCCTAGTGGAGACACAGAGAAGTCTTGTTGAGGTTACGCCGGGATCGAGTTTTTTTGGTAGCGACTTGCTGGCCTGGCCAGCATGGGCTGTTGATCTATTCACCTTGGTTCAGCAACAAAGGATTCAGGTGGACAACGCCCGTCACGCGGCTGAGATGGAGGAGTTAGGCTAAGATGCCTGTCCAGTCTTCAGACATTACAGTTAAGCTACGAGAAGAGGGTCTTCCAGAACTCAAAAAAATTGCGCGTGCTTTCAAGGAGATTGACAAGTCTCTAAAGTCTGGCAATATCACGCTTAAGCAGTATGATGCCAGAACCAAGAACATCCGTGGAAGCATTCAGAAACTGTCGAGCGCACTTAGAGAGACCGTACAAGCCCAGCGTCTTCAAGAAAGAGTAACCAAGGAAGCAGCTCGCACGGCTCGAAGTGCCGCTAGCTCTCAGAGAGAGCTTGCTACTTCTTTCACCGGGTCTTTCGTTAAAGCACAGCTTCTCGTTGATGTTCTCCGGAGTGTGATTCGGCACATCTCACAACTTGCTGTCGAGGCTCCTCTCCTGGCGGGCAGGAACAGAACCCTTGCCGTTGTCACGGATACCCTCGCGAAAGCGAATAATCTCAACGTGCGAGCAGTGCGAGAGCAGGCCGTCGCCGTTAAGGAACTAGGTATTACCCGCCGTCAAGCCTTGGACACGGTCAACCAGCTCATCATTTCGGAGCTCGAGGTTGGTCGCGCTGCTGAGTTTGCCCGACTTGCTCAGGACGCGGCGGTCGTTGGTCTGACAGATTCGTCTGACGCTTTGAGACGCATCATTGTTGGTACTGTCACGAGACAGGTTGAGGTCTTGAGACGTATTGGCTTGATCGTGAACTTCGAACTGGAGTTTGCTCGAGCTCAGAAACTTGCTGGTCGAGAGCTCACGGAGGTCGAGAAGAAGCTCGTTGCGCAGAACTTAGTCCTTGGTCAGGCAACCAAGTTGACCGGCGCGTACACGGCAGCCATGACGACCGCCGCCAAGCAGTTGGGTACTCTTGCTCGCTTGGTTGAGAACGCTCAGGTTGCGGTTGGTGATGAGTTCAATCCTGCTTTGTCTGACTCTATCGAGTTGATGTCCGACATGGCGAGAGCGACCGAAAAGAACGCCGAGTCTATCGCTTTGCTTTTGAAGGGTCTCATAGCACTTGCCGCCGGTGCGGGAGCAATCGCGGCTGGTGGTGGCTTGGTTAAGCTTCTTGCTACCCTAGCAAGTTTTTCTCCCGCTGGCAGAGCCGTAAGTCTTGGTGTTGGAGCTGTCGCGGCTGCGGGTACGTTCGCGTTCCTCACCCAAGATCCTATCGAGGACGCTACTGATCGAACCAAGCGGTTGATCTCGAAGATTGACAGGGAACGCGTTCTGCGTGTTCAGCAAACTCGTGGACGATTCGGCGAGGAGGCTAATGCCGGACTTCCCCTGAGAACGGCGGAACTTGCAAAACAAGAGCAGCAGATTCTGACCGCGGCTCGCGCTGCCCAGGATGCTCTCAGACAACAACTTCTTGAGCAGATAGCGAGAGGTTTTTCAACAGACATACTTCTCACTGCTCCCGGAGCGGCAGCCGCGGCTTTGCCGCCTCTTTCTCTGAAAGAGACCTCTGGTCTTAGTGAGAATGAACTTTTCAACCTAGTGACGAAGAGGAAACGGCAGCAGGCCGCCGCCGCGCCACCAGGTGCAGGATTTGAGACGATTGATCTCGGCTTTGGCAAATCTATTTCGTTCGAGGACATTCGCAATCTTCTCAGGAGTAATCTGTTCGCGGCCGGAACCGTGGAGACCGCGGCAGTTGCTCCCCTGTTAGAGAAGAAAACTATTCAGGACGTTCAGCAGTCAACGGAACGGGTCGCGGCACTTGCTAGAAGAACTGCCTTGTCTGAACTTGAGGGCCTGGCAAAAATAAATCAGGAAAGAGAGTTCGCAATAAAACTCTTGACCCTCGAGGCGGATCAACGCAAGCGAGTTGTGGAGACTGCCAAAGAGGCTGAGGCCGTTCTGCTTAATCCTCGTCTTAACGAGCAACAGCAGGCTATCGCGCAAGATCAAATCAAACTTGCGGCGAAGCTCCTGGCAGCGAACCAGAGAAACAGAGCGATAATCGAGCAAACCTTCGACGCCCAGGAGCGAATCTTCAGAGCTAGGACTA
>Ga0114923_10003619_pt1 | contig 10409 bp, 20 predicted proteins | sample SumtaG_FD_89578 | JGI IMG/M metagenome (GOLD analysis project Ga0114923, IMG submission 89578) | Deep subsurface microbial communities from Indian Ocean to uncover new lineages of life (NeLLi) - Sumatra_00157 metaG | ecosystem: Environmental > Aquatic > Marine > Oceanic > Sediment | place: near...
ACTGCATTTAGTTGCATATCAGTCGGTGATGTTGGTGGATGGATTGAAGTAGAAAAAAATCTTAGTCATTATAATAATTGCTGGGTATCCGGCAACGGCAGGGTATCCGGCAACGGCAGGGTATCCGGCAACGGCAGGGTATCCGGCAACGGCTGGGTATCCGACAACGGCTGGGTATCCGACAACGGCTGGGTATTCGGCAACGGCAGGGTATCCGACAACGGCTGGGTATTCGGCAACGGCAGGGTATCCGACAACGGCTGGGTATTCGGCAAGTCAAAATGTACTAAAAGAGCACAAACACTATCAACAAATCACTACCACATCACAATAACCGATAATCATCTAAACATTGGCTGTCAATCCCACACTATTAAACAATGGGGGAAAATGACACATTCAGCAGTTGAAAAAATGGATGGTAAGAAATCGGCTGATGCTTGGTTCAAATATCGTGAATTTATTTTGATGCTGGCTGCGGAGTGAATCATGAGCTTCAACGAACCAGACGGATGCCCCGAAGTACCTGAGTTGAACGATGAGCAGGTTGTAATGTGTCACTGTGGCGCGCAAATGGAAAAGGAATCATTCTGGTCAGTCATTTACTTTTGCCCCGTGTGTGGGTGTGACACTAGCGAAAATTAGGTGTAATCATGAAACTTAGTAAAATAATATTCGGCTTACTCGGCTATAATCACTCAAACAAAATGGCGAGTGATGCGTATCAAGCAGCGTTACGAATGGAGGCTCAGCATGAATTGATGGTTGAAGCACTTGAGCAGATACATTGCTTGCCGTCATCGCGTGAAGATGAGGCGCATTGCATTGCAAAATCAGCACTTATAACTATCATGGGAGAAGCGGCATGAACGATTTAGAAATTTGTAAGCGAATTGCAGAGATTGATGGTGCATTCAAGTCCACCCATGATGGAATTCATGTTACCGCTTACTTTACAGTTGGTTGTGGAGTTCACACTTATGAGTCCACTATACATGGTTATAACCCACTAACTGACGATGCTTTGTGCTTTCAGTTGATTGAGAAGTACAAAGTCTTGATCGACTGGGCAAATTCAAATAACGACTGCATGGCTTCTATATTTATTGATGTTGATAACAATGTTGCTGTTAGATATAGCGATTTAAAACGTGCTGTAGCAATGGTTATTATTAAATCTAAGGATCAATCATGACTTTCCACGGCGGCGGTATACTTGACGATAACACAGCGCCATCAATCAGGCGTAAAAAGCAATCGGATGACGTAGTGCAAGCTAACAAATTAAGACACGTTAGAAAGCGTCTGAGCGATTGGAAACACGCTAGGGAAATTGATGAAATTTACGATGATGAGATAGATTATGAAATTTGACATACTGGTTAGAGCAGCTACGCTTATTGGTATATTCATTTACTTTGGAGCGATATTATGATTAACAGGCTTAAACAGCACATTATTAACAGCGAAACACGTTTAGAGCTAGAAAATAAGCGGCTAACAAAGCAAGTCAGGGCACTCAAGGCGAAAGTTAAACGGCTAAGTGATGATGCTCTGGCATGGCGTGAGTTTAAGGCGGCGTATGCTGATGCTGATAATGTCAAAGAGTACAACCCTAACTGGATGTATAAGCAAGGCGAACAATGTACTGTTAACTCAATGAAATACAAGTTAATTAGGACTACACTGCTTGGATCGATAATGGGTAAACATCCGACAACTTCGCCGCTATATTGGGAGTGGATAAAGTGAAAGAGCGAATCACCGGAATTTGCATGGCAGCTTTGGGCGTGTTGATGTGCGCTGGAGTTGCCGGGGTTTGGGTTGCTTGCTATGTGATAGCGTCATGAGCCGGTATAAGCTGGATGCCATTCTGTTTGAAATATGCCTGATAGCGCTGATAGCTGTGGTGGTGTTCTGGTGATTAAGGATTTTTGCCTAATTGCCAATAGTGTTGAATATGCTCGTAGGCAGCTCGTTAAGCTCACTAATGACAATCCCGGCACCAAGTATCGTCTTAACTGCGTTCCGTGGCAGGATAAGCGCTCTAACCGCGCTAACAGTCAATACTGGGTCTGGGTTCCTGATATTAGTGACTTCATTTGTGAAGACCAGAAAACTACCGCCAACCAGTTAAAGCTCGATTTTGGATTACCTTTGATATTGGCCGATGAAAAAATGGGGCCGAAGTTGCAATATATACTCGAGTCAACTAAGTTTAACTTTATGACTCGAGAGCAGCAAGTTGGCATGATGGAATTCATTCAGGTTACAAGTTTGATGGATACCAAGCAGCATAACAAAATGCGTGATGATATCGTGTATTTTTATAATCAAGCGGGTTTGAATATTGGATATAATGATGAATAAACAAGACGCATTCTGCGAACATGGCATACACGTTAATATAATTTGCATTCAGTGCGCGGCGAAGCGAAAGGCTGATAATGAAAAGAAAGATAGCTGGAAAAAGCCAAGGCTAAAGTGTATAAAGAAGCAAGTAAGATTGATTGGTAAGGAGTAATTATGTTTAGTATTGAAAGAGCGAAAATCTTACTAATGTCAGCAGGTGTGTTTTTTGATGCTGAAGATTTCGATGATATACCAGAAATGGGTAATAAATACTTATTGAATATGAATGATGTGTGGTTTTGGGCGTGTGCTGATTACGAGGAAGTAAAAGAAGAAGAATTGCCTGAAGTTGCTTTATTATTTTATAGGTATGGTTCAATCGGACTATTGTACTGGGTAAGTCAAAAAAGAAACGCCCGCTCTGAGTTCAGTGATATTAATAGGCACATTGACTTTGTTCGCCATGAAGAAGATTTAATAAAAAGTGTTCCAAGTTCTAGCAAGCGAGCATATAAGAAAGTAACGTACAAACTAGGCGAAGATGAAACTTTGCTTGAAAGATTTATAAAGCGGATTAATGGAGCAGCAAAATGATTAGAGTTTACTTTGCGGGGCAAGATGTTCCGGGATATTTAGTATGGAGAGATGATCACACGACTATTAAATTCTCGTCTATATTTACCGTTGTATATAAAAAGGATGGCGATTTTTACATTAATGGGTTTTTTGGTAGTGCTATCATAAAAGCTGTCGGTAAGGATGATTCTTGCTGTGTTCTTAATTTTCATCCACAAACATACATTAGAAAGATAATTTAAGGGCAGCAAAATGGCTAAATCAATTTTCCCAGAGTTATTAGAATCAATGCAGCAAGCAGTCGAAATTAGCAAAGGAAATAAAATGGGCAAGTCAACAGTATTAAATGTAATCCGCAAGGTCGATAATGGCACTCATACACTCTCGCTAATGGGTCATGGCAATACTCCGACCCATGTGCATATAGATAATTATAAAAGTGGCAAGAATAGCGTTATCGTGCCGTTGCGTGATGTGTGCAAGTTATTGGATGCGAATCATGACTAAGTGGTTAGCGGATATTTATGAGCCGTTTGATTATCGTTATTTAGTCGAGTCGAATTTAGATCACCATCCTTGGTTGCCAGGCTTTCACATTGCCGGTATCAGGATGGGAGGCATTGAGCATTACAAGCGCACACCAACATCGTCACTTGAGACGATAACTCTCAGGCTGCAAACGATAACCGCTAATATTATGATATTAAACCTAATCACTAACGAGCGAGCGGCAACAAGTATTGCAAAGAAAGCAATTAAAAGGATGAGAAATGGCTAAAGCAACACCGCGATCTAAATGTTTGGTAGCAATACAATTACTGGCAAGAATAGCAGCAGCAGACGATAACGGATATTGTACGTGCGTTTCATGTGGCAGTCAGTTTCATTACAAGGATGGCGATGGTGGGCATTTTATACCAAAAGGCAACTCGTCTTATTGGAGTCTTGAAATTGAGAACGTCCATCCTCAGTGCAAAGGCTGTAACGGGTTCGGAATGAAGTACGGTATTGCCGCACAACAATATACCGTTTACATGGTCGAGATGTACGGTCAGGACTTTATTGATAATATGTTCGCTACCAAGGCCAACACAAGAAAGCTATACAAGGCTGATTATGTGGCTATGTTAAAAGAGTTTAACGAGTTGATCGCACATCATAAAAATAGAATTGGATGTTAAACAACTAAAACTTGATCTAAATCAAAGAAATTAATTTGTTTTAGTCTATGCTTAAACGTAACGAATAAAACGAGGGTTTATGTAGGTGTTCTGGTGATTACTCTACATAAATGGCAAATTGTACTTAAATGGGGTAAACGATATATGAATGACGTATTGATACCAGTGCAAACTTTAATTAAAAAACTGCAAGATGATAAAAAAGAACTGGAAAAGCAGCGCGACAGATGTTTGGTTATAGCGACAAAACATTGCCCTAGAGATACGCGTGAATGGTATGAACTAATAAACTATTAAACAACACAAGGATAAATGAATATGAGATGCCCAAACCCAAAATGTAAAGATGGACAAGACCAGAATTGCTGCAACCCTGACCACAGCATAAAGCATTATAAAAAGAATGCCACACAAGCTATGCGACCTTATATCGTAGGTGAAGATTTAACAGGTGTTTCAGTAAGTGACGAGGACACACCAGAGTTGGGAGGTATGATTGCTATTGGTGCTGATAATAATGCCCGATGGTACGTGTCGAAAGCTTTCTTCAATGAAAACTATGTAGAAGCATAAATAATTTATTTGAAAGTAGGCTGATATGAATAAATCACGCATGGCGCACTTGCAAAAGTTGATACCAAGAGATTCAAAAGGCGAACAGGTGGAGTTCAGTAAAGATGACTTTATCATGTTTGAAGATAGCCTGAGAATTGCCAAGAAGAGAACCAATATGATATCTCTTGAGTTGGTTTTAGATTTAAGTTTGCGTGATGCTTTGTGTGCTGCTTATATGCAAGGCATGAACGACAAAGTTATTACGGAAAAGTAGAGGTGAGCATGGATTTTGAAACAATAGATGATTGGAATGAAAGAGCTAAGGTGTTTGGTGGTTGGATAGTTAAAACTCACGCCTCAGTTTACCATACTAATATTGATGGTTGTGGAACAAGTGGTGATGGTTGGGATTGGCGGGTATCAACTTGCTTTGTTCCTGATGTAAATCATGAATGGCAACTTACATCAAAGTAGAGGTTGAAATAACTAAAACTTAATCTAAATCAATAAACATTCTGGTATATAGGCTATAGTTAAATAGCCGAAACATAATTAAGGAAGCAAGATGAACAATTTTAAAGTGGGTGATCGGGTTGAGCGGATTATTGAAAACGCATATCGCGTTGATGTAGGTGATATAAACACGGTGCGTGAGTATGATGGCCCTCATCTGTATTTGGTTGGATTTACGGGGCCATATTTACCATCTAGATTCAAAGCCTACCACCCCAAATTCATTAACTCATACATGGTCAACACTCGGGAGCGTCAAGAAGCTTTGTTTGATATGGGGTATCGGTTTGACGATTTTGGTGAGTTGGTTTCCAAGGTCGAAAGCCTAAACATGAAATATTTAACCACAAACGAAGATGGTAGGCTTGGGTGTGGAAGCTGCGCTGATGATATTAATGAAATGGGGTATAAGTTTGACGCAATCGAATTCTCAACACCAGTTGCCACAGTCAAGGTTGATCCAAAACAGACTGAAATCGAAGTGCTTGAAGCTGAAATGCGCGAATCATCAGAGCGACACAAAGACGAAATGAATGCCTTTGCTGATCGCGTTAAAGAGCTTAAGGGAGGCTAAAGTGAACCTAATAAGTTGTGATAATTGCGGTGTAATAATGGACGCAAATAAACTTACCTTTCCTGTCGATGTTTGTGATTATGGTGGTGAAGTTGATAACGATAAGGCTGGTTGGAATGGTAGCGACTACGTACCAAAGGTAAGCTGCCCTGTCTGCAAAGCGCCGATACTTAAAAGTGAAGGAGGCTAAAGTAAAATCATGCTGCTGATGTCATTATCAGCAGCATTGATAATTAATTGACTTCTTGAATTGTCATCCGGCTTAACTGTTGGAATGTCACGTTACTTGGCAAGTCGTTAAATACAGTTAAATCAACACCAGTGTTATTTTCAACGACTATCTCGTAGTTTTCTTTAATCAAATTAACGTCAATCTCGTAAACTCTAAGCCTGACTGCACCGCTCGGCTCTTGAACTCCTGCTCTAAATTGAGCGTTGATAGCGCCTGAGGTTTTATTCCGTAGATATACGCGACATAACTCTGGATCTAAGTCTACAGAATCAGAGCGGCCAACGGTTAAAGACGCATTAATTGTTACCCACCGCCCACCTTTTAAGTTTAAGGTTTTTAAGGGTAGCTCGCCGGTCGATGTGTTATATAGAAGCTGCTTTGTGTATGCTGAATTAAAAGCAGTTTCTTGAGTTAGTTGATTGATCAATACAACTTGTTTCGTGCCAGTTGTTATGCCTGTAATGCTTGCTGATAAGATTGCAACGCAGTAAACGCCCTGAATGTAACTAGCGTCAACAGCACCATTTGTCACTGTATCTCTAATTGTTCCGTAGTAAAGTAGTTCACTTGTTGTAGCGTTAAAATTTGGCTCGCTTACTATTTGATCATTAATCCGGACGCCTTTCACGAAGCAGTTAAAACAACCCTCTTCACGAACAGTAACAACACCCCAGGAGCCGCCATCGAAAGTTATACCTTCACATCCAATTAGATGAATAATGCCTTCGTAAATATGGCAGTTTGTGAATTCTTGAGTTTTAGTATTGATGGCCTCAATAACTAAATTAGTCGTGTTGTGATTTATTTGCAACCCGCTAATAATTCCGTGAGCGTCATTTGTACCAGCACCCAATCTGAACCCTTCGGTGTTATCAGTTACAATTGTGTTATTAAAATTGACATTCCCGGCGATATCTATAATGCCTTGGGTACATCCATGAACATGACCGCCCATAATGTTGAAATACTCGCCGCGCTCCACGAAATTAAGCCCAATGTTACAATCCAAAGCATCAACATTTACAAGGGTTCCGCCAAAAAATTCACCTGTAACAGTTACGGCGGGGAGGAATCCAGAGCCACCAGCATCCCGAAGCTTGACATTCTCAAGAGTTACACCGACCGCTGATGTGGGATCAAATACTAAATTCTGCAACGTGTCGCCAGATGCTTTGCCAGTACCGATTAATTCTACGTTTTTAATCGCGGCATCAGTTGCTAGTGTTATCATGGTTGCATTAGATGTTGTTGCCAGCTTTCCGTCCGATATAGTTTTATTTGTAGGCATTGTGATTGCTGAAACTAAAGGTGGGGATGAGAACTCACCTATAATCGCATTTGTACGTATAGCAAGTAACCTAGTTAAAATCGCAGACGCATCTTGACCAGCAATCGCGCCAAGCGTTTTCATTGTTTCTTCACCCTTCACAATACGAATAGCAAGTGTATCAATACCAGTACAAGCTATGATATCCATTGCGTTAGTCGTAACGCTTGACTCTAAAATAACATTAGCATGAAAGCCGCCACCATTACCAGTTGTGCGGTCAACGAGGTAGATTGTAGCGCCATCGAACATCCGCTCATCATCTTCTTCGATAACAGCATTATTCAAAGTGTCAAATGACCAGACAGCTTCCTTTGTGGCTCTAGCTTTTGATGGCAAAGAGTCATCAGCTAGCTTTTTTGCGTTGGTAGTATCATTTGCATCCGCTTCCGCTGCTGTGGGAAATAGCCACAAATCGTAAGCACCATCAACATGGGGGATGAATAAAGCATTGCCAGCTGTGTGTGGTAAGCCATCACTATTTAACTCAACCTTGGCAACAGTAGTTCCACCGGCTTCATCCGTAGCAATAAGCTTTGGTGTTGTGGTTCCAGGCTCATAAGCTTTCAGCCAGTAGTTGACAAACTGATCTGCATAAAATGGTGATGTATGTGCAATTGCTGCGAATGACATTATTGTTGCTCCTGCGCTGTTATTAGCGGTATTAATGCTGGTGTTGCTTGCGTTAGGCCAGATGGTTTGAGTGGCGTTAGTGATGGCTGCCTAAGTATCGCCCTACCTGATACATCAGATGCGACTAACTCAGTAGCACCACCAAATATACTGTTGATTAACGGGATCCTATTTACAGCTTTTGAAAGGTTTTGCACCGCTTGTGCTGATGGGCCTCTACCCAGTGCAGTGCCCCTCACTGGCTCCCTAAGTTTCGATGTTTTTAGCATGTTAGTTAAAAACTTCCGTTCTTCTTGAGAAAATAACACTCTTAACTTATCACGACCAAATTGATCTAGTGCCTTTTCAAGCCCTGCCCTTGATAGTGCTGGCTCACCTGCAACCTCTTTAAACGCTGTATTTTTAATATGCTCCATTGCTTCAGCCCTTAAATCATTCCAAGCCTGAACACCAGCATCCTTGCCACCTGTTGTATCTAAATGCAAGAATCGCTTTAATTGCTCTAAATCTGCACTTCTCGTTGTTTTTGACAATACAGACTCTTGTAAAAACCTATCAGGATTTATTTTATTTTCTAAAATATCCCTAACGAGGTTCTTTTTGCGTGAGTCGAATTTATTAATCTTTGCTCTTGATAAGTCATCCTCAAATCTGGCTTTTGACGCTCTTGCCTGTGAGAATGAATCGACCCCGAATGCTTTTTCAACATCTGAATCAAGGGCATTTTTAAGGTCTCGTAGCTTTCTTTTGCCTAAAGGCTTTAATGTATCAAACAATGAGTTTAGATCAACTCTAAGTGCCTCTGCCTCGGTAGCGTTTAATAATCTACCTGTATTTTTTGCATTAAGTTCGGCTAACTCTGAGGTTATTTTATTATCAACTTGGCCTAGTGCATTTGTCGCCACTCCTGACTCGTCAATGTTAATGCCCAATCTTTTTGATCTAGACTTCAGCCTTGCTATATCTGATGTGACTTTTTTGCTTGCGGTTATAAGGTTGCCTTGTGCATCAATCAAACCACGCTGCCTTAAGAAGCCCTTTACAGCAGATGGTAATCCACCTGTTGACTTTTCAAAGTCTTTAAGCGAGTTAAGTGTGGATGATAATTTGTCTAGTTGTATTACCTTCTCATTTGGCGCTAACTCTCTCGCTCTTTTATAGGCGGCACTAATTGATTCATCTAAGTCAATTGACCTGTCAGCAATAAAATCTACAACCGGGCTATTTGATTTATTTGCTGATCCACCTGTGGCAGTAACTGCATTTTCAAATCTACTAGATAGTGCAGCCTCTTGGCCTTCAAGCGCCCTTCGAACCCTGCCAGATGTTTTAGCTAGTTCTTGTTGTGCCTGAAATTGAGTTGCATCACCCGTTACTTGCGGCAATGTTGGAGTTATCCCTTGATCCTCTAAAAATGCCTTTCTGGTGACTGATACAGCGTCATCAACATCGCCAACATCGACAAGCCTATTTGCTTCTGATGCAATATCATCGAATGATAAACCAGCTTTATCTAATGCAGTTACAAATTCTTGAGATGGCTGCCCTTGCTTATTTAATAATGGCGTTGTTGGAGTTTTGCCTGTCACATTACGGAAAATTTTACTACCAAGGCGACCAATGATAGGGAAAACCACCTCAAAAGTACCCGCAATAAGGCCTCCCAAACCTGCTGACTTAGTTGTTGTTGCTGCATCTGCACCTTGCCCCCTTGATAATATTCCACCCTCTGCCACGCCTAAACCTGCTGCACCTGCAACCCTGCCAGGTATTGTTGTTGCCTTTGTTATTGCGCCACCAGGCAATAAAAATGGGGCCGTTTCCCCTGCAACCTCACCAGATATTGTTGATATTGGCCTCTGCTCTTTAAGTTCTGCAATCGCGCGGCTTGTTGCTGGATCTTCAGGATCTACCGCACCAACCCCGCGACCTACTGTTGTAAGTCCGCGACCAGCACCGACAAGGAAAGCATCAAGAGCCGACTGTTTCTCAGCTAATTCAGATGCTAATCTTTGTCGTTCCTGTTCTAGATTTGCCGTTGATGCACCCCTGCGATCTAACTCACGCCTAGCAAGCTCTTTTAGTACCTCAGATCTATCAACCATTTAACAAACTCCTGAGTTCATCTTCTGTTAGGTCTGTTAAATCTTCTGGAGTTATACTGTCTGTTATTTCAAGCTGCCTTTGCCCTGTTTCAATATTTTTAACCTTTTGGTCGATAAATGCATCCAATGCAGAAATCTTTTCTTCAGGAGATAAATTTATATCACCTAGAGTTGCCTCAAGCTTTTCACCCTCAATAACTGTAAATTGTGCGCCGAATGTTGGCTTTAAAAGTGGTAAGACTTGGTTCCTAATCATTGATTGAAACTTAGCTCTGGCTGTACCGCCTTGCGTTGCACCAAACCCTAACTCTCTTGCAGCAAAGTTAAACGCTCTGCCACTTAATGTATGCGTAGCAATTGG
>Ga0114923_10003620_pt1 | contig 10408 bp, 11 predicted proteins | sample SumtaG_FD_89578 | JGI IMG/M metagenome (GOLD analysis project Ga0114923, IMG submission 89578) | Deep subsurface microbial communities from Indian Ocean to uncover new lineages of life (NeLLi) - Sumatra_00157 metaG | ecosystem: Environmental > Aquatic > Marine > Oceanic > Sediment | place: near...
CTAGATTGAGTCCTTCAAAGGGACCTGTGCTACCGTTACACCACCCCGCATTATGATTCAGTAATTTCAATTATCGCTAATTCAAGCGGTAATTGAGGTATTGAAGAATATTTCATCTTATTCTGGGCCTCCAAAAAAGTATTGAGAATCTTTCGCAAATCCTGTTCTTCAAAATTGTCTATATGCTTTTTAAGCACTTTTATTTCTTCGTTAGTTAAACCAGTTAAAAATCCTTCTGAGAGTCCGGGATTTTCTCCCTCCCCCATTATTTTTAAAATCAATCCTTGCCTTAAATAATTAATCAGTACTTTTGAAAACTCAAATAAATCTAATCCTTTTTCACTAATTTCATTTAAATAATTTATTGCTCCAAAAGATTTTTTATTAGCTAAAAAATCAGTAAAATCACTCACTAATTTTATTTCAACTAATCCTAATAAATCTTTTATATCTTGGGCTTTAATCTCTTTTTCTGGAGCTCCATAAAAAGTGAAAACTTGGTTGAGTAAACTTTCGCCATCCCGAATTGAACCTTCAGAATTTAGAGCGATTAATTCCAGAGCTGGTTTTTCAATCTTTACTTTTTCTTTTTTAGAAACAGTGCCTAATCTTTGAGTGATTTCTGATAAAGTCAGTTTTCTAAAATCAAACCTCTGGCATCTTGAAATGATGGTTGGAATCATTTTATGAATTTCTGTAGTAGCTAGAATAAAAATGGCGTGAGCTGGAGGCTCTTCCAAAATTTTTAAAAGAGCATTAGCGGCGTCTTTTGAAAGTTGGTGAGCTTCATCTAAAATAAAAACTTTATATTTTGATTTACTGGGAGAAAATTTAATTCCATCTCTTAACTCTCTAATGTCATCAATCCCTCGGTGAGAGGCGGCATCAATTTCAATTAAATCCATGGCTCTACTTCCTACGATTTCAGTACAAGAAGAACATTGATTACAGGGTTCAAATTCTCCTTTTTTCCTATTTTGGCAATTGACAGCTTTCGCCAAAAGTCGGGCTAGAGTTGTTTTTCCAGTGCCCCTGGGACCAGAGAACAAGTAAGCGTGGGAAGTCATCTCTTTTGAAACAGCATTGGTTACAGTTTGTACAATATGCTCTTGGCCTACCATTTCAGCAAAGCTCTGGGGTCGATATTTCCTGTACAAAACCAATGACATAGTTATTTTTTAAAGACAATGAATTTGTATCCTAAAAAGTTCCAAACAGCACCTACTAAAGCCGCTGCAATAGCCCCAATGTTTGCCCACACTTTTAGTGCAATCCCCAGCTGAGGGCCTATTCCATTAACTATTATTGAAGTTATTCCAAGATTGACTCCCAAACCAATCAAAGTAACAATGAAAAATTGAGTAAATTCTTTTTCCACTCCTGTCATTTCAGATTGCTCAAAAGCCCACAATTTATTTCCCCAGTATTTACTAAAGGTAGCTCCTAAAAATGAAATGCCTTTGAACACAATGAATGTTTGTCCTGCCGCTACATTAAATATCCACATCAAAAGATTCAAAACTCCCAAATCAAGTAAGGTAGCTAAAACCCCAATTAAAAGAAATTTAGCTACTTGGAAAATAAATAAGAATTTTTTTCCAATTAAATAACTAATCCAAAGTGCTGCCAAAGCTAAAATAGGGAGAAAAATAAACAAAAACCATCCTAAAAAATTAACCTTTACTCCTAAAACTTCCTCTGCCCCAGAACCCAGAATAAGTCCGTATACCAATCCCGCTACTCCTTCTCCCGCTAAAAGTGAAAGAATAATATCTACTTTTTTCATTACCATATTTTACCATAAGCTATTGAAAAATCAACTAAGATTATTGATTAAAAGCCAGATTTTTATTAAGATAAGTTAAATAATATTCAATTAAAAAAAACATGCTAAAGCTATATAACACCTTAACTCGTAAAAAAGAAGTTTTCAAACCCATCAAAAAAGATGAGGTGGGTATTTATACCTGTGGTCCTACGGTTTATGGACCTGGCCACTTAGGACATGCCAGAAGCTATGTAAACTTTGATCTTTTAAAGAGAGTGTTTCTTTATAATCACGACAAAGTAATTCACATTCTTAACATTACTGATGTTCATGATGACATGATAAAGAAAGCAAATGAGTTGGGTATTACTATTAAAGAATTGGCTAATCGCTATACTCCTTTATTTCAAAAAGATTTGGCAGATTTAAACATTATTCCAGCTGACAGTTACCCCAAAGTCACCGACCACATACCTGAAATCATTGAAATGGTAAAGATTTTAATCGCTAAAGGTTATGGTTATGTAGAAAAAGATGGTTCGGTATATTACGATGTTTCTAAGTTTAAGAATTACGGCAAACTATCAGGGATTAAATCAGAAAAAGCAAAAACCGGAACTCGAGTAAAGACTGATAAATACGAGAAAGAAGATGTGGCAGATTTTGCTCTCTGGAAAGGGAATAAAGCCGGAGAGCCTTTTTGGGAGAGTCCTTGGGGAAAAGGGCGTCCAGGGTGGCATATTGAGTGCTCTGTAATGGCTAAAAAATATTTGGGCCAAACCATTGATCTTCATGCAGGAGCTATGGATTTAAAATTCCCCCATCATGAAAATGAGATTGCTCAATCTGAAGCTGCCAATGGAGCAAAGTTTGTCAATTACTGGTTTCATGCAGGACTTTTAGAAATTGAAGGACGAAAAATGAGTAAATCTTTAAAAAACTATATTGAAATTCATCAAATAAAAGAAAAAGGATTTGAGCCCTTGGCCCTACGTTATCTTTTCCTGACCGCTCATTATAGCTCAAAAATGAATTTTACCTGGAAGGGATTGGAAGCGGCAGAAAAAGCTTTGGAACGTTTACGAGAGATTACAAAAGAGTTAAGAGGTAAAAAACTAGATGAAATCCAGAAAGTTCACCATCAAGCTATCCCTCAGCTAAATTGTAAAAAAAAGTTTTTAGAGTTTATTAATGATGATTTAAATATCCCAGAAGCTTTAGCTTTAATGTGGAAAATGACAAAAGATAAAAAACTTTCTCCTGATGACAAATACGATCTTTTATTAGATTTTGATAGGGTTTTTGGTTTGGATTTAACAAAAATCACAGAAATTAAAATCCCACCAGAAATAAAAAAACTGGTTGAAACCAGAGAAAAATATCGCAAGAAAAGAGACTGGAATGGAGCAGATGATATCAGAAAAAAAATAAATCAATTAGGATATTCAATTGAAGATACAGATGAGGGTTTTAAAATTAAAAAAATCTAAAAAAATTATTCTAATAAACCTTCTATCCATTCTAAAATATCTTTTCTAGCTATCTTATCAATGAATCCCTCAAAAGAAAAATTATTTCTTGTTTTCTTTTTCTTCTTTCTCTGACAAAAATCATAAAAATCAAAAATCTGTTCTGAAATTCTACTCCAAGAATATTCTTCTACTTCACTAATGCCCTTTGTGGCTATTTTTTTTCTTAATTTTGGGTTTTTAATTAAAATCTCAATTTTTTTTGCCAACTCCTTATAATCTTTGGGTTTTACTAAAAACCTCTCCCCTACTTTTCCTTTCAAAAAACTTTTATATCCTTGATTAGCAAAACCTACAATCGGTGCTCCACAAGCCATTGCTTCCAAAAGCACTAACCCAAAACTTTCTCCAAAAATAGCGGGGCTGACAAAAATATCAGCTGTTTTGTAATAGGAAGCTACTCCTCTTGGAGCTTGCCCTTCAAAGACAACTTCTCTTAAATTGTTCTCTATAACATATTCTTTACATTCTTGTTCTAGAGGTCCTTTACCCACAATGATTAACCTTAAATTTGAATATTTTTCGCCTAAAATCTTAAAAGCTTTGAGTAAATAAATTAAACCCTTTCTTTCCTCTATTCTTCCCAAAAACAGAATATTAATTTTTCCATCAGAGAATTTTTTCAATTTAGGAACATGAGGATTAAATTCATCAAGGTTGATACCATTGGGAATTACTTTTTTAGGGCCTTCGTAATGTTTAAAATATTCCAAAATTAAGGGTGCCACTCCAATTATTCCATCTATTCTCCATTGACAGATTTTATTTAAAAAATACAAAAAAGTAGGAAAATTTTTAAAAAATTTATTCCCTCTAATATTGGCATGAAAAGTTAAAATATTTAGAGTATTAAAAGCTGCAGGGCTGGCTAAAATCTGCAAAATAGAAGGAAAACCAAAGTTATGAAGGTGCAAAACATCAAATTTTTCTCTCTTTAAAGTTCTTTCGATAGATATGGGATTAAAGTTTATATTAAAATCCGATTGGCTTCCGCTGAATTTTATAGGAAAAGAAGTTCCTAATAAAATAACATTTTTGCCATAGTTTTCTGATCTTTTTCTTCTCGGTACAATAATTTTTGTTTCAATTCCCTTCTTTTTAAATTCTTTATATAAGCCTAAAATATGCCTTTTAACACCTCCTGGCTTTGAAAAAGAGTGGAAAGAAATTAAACCTATTTTCATAAGGGAGTTATTATTAAGAAGTTATTCGCTAATTTTATCAAAAAACTAAGTTCTTGCCAAACCTTTTTGCTCATGCTAAATTTAACTTGGTATGAGCAATGATTTACCCGAAAAATTACCTCCTCAATCTATTGAGGCTGAACAGTCTCTTTTAGGATGTTTAATGATTGACAAAGCTGCCATTGTAAGGGTGGCTGATTTTTTATTTTCTGAGGCTTTTTATCGTAAAAATCATCAAGAAATCTATCAAGCTTGCTTGGATCTTTTTGAAAAAAATGAACCTATTGATTTTTTATCAATCTCCAATCGATTAAAAGGAAAAGGACTATTAGAAGAAATTGGAGGAAATAGCTATTTGACCGAATTAATAAATTCTGTTCCTACTTCAAGTCACACCCTAAACTATGCAAATATTGTCCAGCGCAAAAAGATTCTTAGAGATTTAATTGATGCTTCTCAAGAAATATCCCATTTAGGATATAACGAAACCGAAGATACAGATAAACTTTTAGATAAAGCAGAAAGAAGAATTTTCAGGATTGCCCAAAAAAGCCTTTCTCAAGATTTTATGCCAGTCAAAGATGAATTAGAAAAAGCTTTTGAAAGAATTGATAATTTATCAAAACATAAAACTGGCCTCCGAGGTTTAGCAACCGGATTTGGAGCTTTAGATAATATGTTAGCTGGCTTACAAAAATCTGATTTAATAATTTTAGCGGCCAGACCTTCTCTGGGAAAAAGTGCTCTGGCTGTTAATTTTGCGCTTAATATAACTGTTGACCAAAAAATACCCGTGGGATTATTTTCTTTAGAAATGTCAAAAGACCAAGTGGTTGATAGGTTAATTGCCAGCGTTTCAGGAGTTGATCTGTGGAGATTAAGAACAGGACGTCTTTCTGATGAAGGTGACGATAATGATTTTACAAAAATCCAACGAGCCATGGGAATTTTATCCGAAGCTCCAATTTATATTAATGATTCTTTCTCCTTTACTGTTCTGCAAATGAAAGCTATGGCTCGAAGATTAGGAATGGAAAAGGGTTTGGGATTAATTATAGTTGATTATCTGCAATTAATGGAGCCCTTAAATCCAAACTCTAGCCCGGTTCAGCAAGTATCAGAAAACTCGAGAGCTTTAAAGGGTTTAGCCAGAGAACTAGATATTCCAGTTTTAGTTATCTCTCAATTATCTCGGGCGGTTGAACAACGTTCCCCTCAAATTCCAAGATTAGCTGATTTACGACAAAGTGGTACCATTGAACAAGATGCAGATGTGGTTATGTTTATTTATCGGGAGGATCGTTACCGATCTGAAACTTCAAGAAAAAATATCGCAGACATCATTGTGGCCAAACACCGCAACGGTCCTATCGGTGGAATTGAGCTTTATTTTGACGAAAGAATGGTAACCTTTAGAAGTTTAGAAAAAAGTTATGATACTTAAACGTTTTCATGAATTACCCTCCTACTATTCAAAAATTAATTGATTTATTTTCAAAATTTCCAACTATCGGGCCCCGAACAGCTGCCCGTTTTGTTTTTTATTTGCTGAAAAGAAATAAAAAAGAAATAGATGATTTAGTTTTAGCGATTTCAGATCTCAAAAAAAATATAAAATTCTGCCCATCCTGTCTTAGCCCTTTTGAAAATGATACAGAGCTTTGCAGAATCTGCTCCAATCCTACTCGTAACAAAAGTTTGTTTTGTATTGTTGAAAAAGAAAGCGATTTGTCAGCTATTGAAAAAACAAAGAGATACAATGGTCTTTATTTTATTTTAGGAGGAACAGTTTCACGACTAAAAAAAGAAGATATTAAAAATTTAAAAATAAGACAATTAGAAAAGAGAATAAAAAATCATTCAGAAATTGAAGAAATTATCATTGCCACTAATTCAACCACTGAAGGGGAAATTACAGCTTTATATTTAGAAAGATTATTAAAACCCCTAAATAAAAAAATCACCCGTTTGGCTCGAGGTTTACCAATAGGAGGAGAATTAGAATATGCTGATGAAGAGACTCTTAAAAGCGCTTTAGAAGGAAGAAAATAAAAAAAAGGAGCCTCATAAAGAGGCACTTGATAGATAGGGCGAGGAGACTATAACTTCATGCGCACAAGCATGTGGCAGTGAAGGCATTCGACGAGTCTAGTGTATTCGTCGAATTCCATTCCCCACTCCTCTATATGGAGGGACATCTGCCCCTCCGCAAAGGTAACGTGCTTTCCGCAGTGAGGACAGACGTCCTCAACTGCGAATGGAAATAGAGACAATATACCCATTACATTCACCTTACCTACACTATACACTAAGATGATAAATTTGTCAAGCTTTTAAAGAACCTTTTCCTACAGAATTCTTGCAGAGTCTCTTATAGAGCCCAGAATTCTGCAAACTAATAATTAAAAAAAACAGCTTTTTGAGCTGTTTTAAATTCCTCCTTTTTCTAACCCACAATGGTTTTATTCTGATTATTAAGGGTTGTAAATTAAAAAAAAGAGGGAGGAAAAAAGAAGGCATTAGGCAAATAATAGTAAGGCACTGAGACCAAACAAAGTTCCGATCCAAGCCTCTGTAAACAGAAGCACTGCCGTGGCATTTCCGTTTAACCATCCTAGACGTTCTTTGAACGTCCCTTGTGTAAGATTAATTACACAAGGCTCGAGGGGCAAGTCACGGATGACCATAAGAGCCCATTTACCTCCGAGTACGGCCGCTATAATTATTAGCCATACCGTTAAAAATACCAAATTTCCTCTCAAAGATGTAATCAACGCAGCCACCGCTCCCGCTTCAAAAGCTGGAAGGGCGACGCTAGCGAAAATTTTTAGATTTCCCATTCTCTTTTTCCACCCCTTGTATTTTAAGAACTATTTTACACTTCCATAATACACCATATAAAAGTATTTGTCAGGGATGATACTAAAACCCTTAAAAGATTAAACAAAATTAAAACAGCCTTTTCGGGCTGTTTTGTTTATAAAAAAAAGAAGGGGGTTATGATGTTAGCCCTTGGCGAGGTGGGCTATAATCTCTCTTACTCTGTTCGTTGTCTCTCTAGCCGTGCTACTAACCTCTACAGGCAACGTAGCTTCCAAGCAACTGAAGCTGCTTATGATTTCTCTGGCATCTCCGAGGGTAATATCTTTGACTTTATCCACATCATGGGGGTTGGAATTAAGAATACAACATTCTATCTTGTTTTCTAAAAATAGTAGATGTACTCTTTCATTTTCGCTCAATATTATTTCCTCTTATTTTTGTCTGGAAATAGCTGTACAGTAGAGATAGTTTAAATAGCTGAGATACCCCTCATTTTTCCCCTCTTGTTTAAAAAAAGAGCTATTTTCAGTATAGCTCAAATGAGAAAAATTTCAAGTATTAAAACTGTTAAAAAATTATTATTCTTTAATTTCAATTTTTTCTATTTCTACTTCGGTAAAGAATTGTCTATGACCTTTTTTAACCTTATATCTTTTACTTGGTCTATGTTTAAAAACAATTACTTTTTTGTTTTTATCCTGTTTTAGAATCTTTCCAATCACTTTTGTTCCTTTTATAAAAGGAGTGCCAATCTCTATTTTTTTTCTTTTTTCCCAAAGCAAAATCTCAGAAAATGTTACCTTTTCTCCTTCTTTACCTTTAACTTTCTCAATTTTTATTTTTTCTCCCGGAGATACAATGTATTGCTTACCTCCAGTTTTAATTATTGCTAACATAATATGGATTACTTATTTGGTTTTTTTAGTTTTTTTGATTCATCTTTTACTTCTAGCAATTTCTCCACTCTGTCTGAGAATAAAGTAAGACGTTTTTCTGAATTATCATAAGAGGAAAGAGCGCTTCTTAAGTGATTCCCCAATTTTCTGAAATTATTCATTAATTTACCTGCATCTTGATTAATTCTGCTTAATCTTTTTAGAATTTCTTGGGTTTGTTTTGAAATTTGGGTGTCTTTAAACCAATGCTCAATTGTTCTCAAGGTTAAATAAATGGTATTAGGAGAGGTCAAAACAACTTTCTTTTTCCAAGCATAAGGAGCTAAATCTTCTTCTCTTAAGTTAAACATTAGTTCATAATAAATCGCTTCAGCTGGAATATACATTAAGGCAAAATCCACTGTTCCCTCAGAGGGTAAAATATATTTTGAACAAACTTCCTCAACTCTAAGCTTTAAATCTCTAAGAAAGTTCTGTCGGTGGGTTTTTTTCTCTTCTTCTGAAACCGCCTGAATCATTCTTTCAAAATTGTCTGAAGAAAACTTTGAGTCAATTGGTAAAATTTTTCCATTAGGTAATTTTAAGATTGCATCCACCTGATCTCCTGAAGAAAAAACATGCTGTCTTTTCCAAAGCTCTGGTGGAAAGTGTTGGGTTAGAATATGTTCTAAAGAAGCTTCTCCCCATTGTCCTCTTAATTTAGGAGATTTAAAAATCTCTTGAAAGGAGGAAACATCTTGAACCTTTTCTTGGATTTGCTTTAAATTTTCTCTAATCTCGGTCGCTTCTTTGGTAAAGGATCTTATTTGTTCATGCAGAGTTTTTGAGGCACCGTCTTGAGTATCTCTAACTTCTTTCATCTGATTTATCATCAAATCAGTTAACCGTCTTTCTAAATCCCTAATTTCATTACTTTGTGTTTTATCAAGTTTAGATTTTTTGAGAAAAAAAATAAAGATACCGATGATACTGGCAACAATAAAAAAACCTAATAGAATTAAAAAAAAATCACTCATTCTTTTATCCTATGCTATATTATCTAGGGGTTAAAGTCAATGAGATTTTACCCCAAAAGAAGCTCAATGATTACAAAAGAGAAATAAACTCCAATTAAAAATATTGCTTCTCTGCTAGTAATTTTACGATCAGTTTGAGAAAAAATAACAAAAAAGAAGGAGGTAATTATTATAAAAATAAAACCTATTAAGTAGGGCGAAAAATTAGAAACTTGAAAAGGTGAAATTAAAGCCATCAATCCCAAAATCAAAGCAGAATTTATTACTACTGATCCCATTGCATTCCCCAGAATCATTTTTTTGTGACCCATAGAGATAGCTTTAATCTCAAAAACTATTTCAGGAATAGAAGTTCCAATCGCTACAAAAATTGCCCCAATAACTATTAAAGACAAATTAAAGCTGAGAGCTATTTTTGAAGCTGAAAAAACAATTCCTTGAGCGCTTAATAAAAGTAAAGTAATCCCTCCTCCAAAGACAGCTAAATCTTTTAAAAATTTTCTCAATGAGACCCATCCATCTTTGAGGTGATTGGCAAAAATTCTAGAGAATCTTTCTTCGTGAGAAAAAAGTTGAAAAAAGTAAAAAGCTAAAGCTAAAAGCAAAATTACACCATCTGCTCTTGAAACATAACCATCAAACATTAAAAGAAGGGGCAAGAGGCCGTAGATTCCAGCATAAAAAGAAGATTTCTGTAAGGTCTTACTTTCAAACTTTAGTTCCCCTGCCAGCAAAGTCCCCACCCCGATGATAAAGGTAAGCGTAATGATATTAGAACCAATAATAACCCCAAGAGCAAGTTGGGGTTTTTGAGCAAAAGCGGCCGTAACTCCAATAAAAAGCTCAGGTAAAGAAGTAAAAAAAGCCATCAAAACTGAAGCTAAGATAAATTCTCTCCATCCTAAAAATTGAGCGATGCCAGTCAAAGAACGGGTTACCCAAACTCCAGAACGAACCAAAGCTAGGCAAGAGATAATAAAGATTAAAATATAAAGCCAAATCATAGATTAATAAAGTTTAATTTATTTTAAAAAGTAAATTATTTCATAAATAATCCCAAAAGCAAAAATTAATATTAAGGGTAAGGTCAAAAATAAAAACTTTTTCGTTTTAATTTTCTGATACATCAGCAAAATCAAAACCCTATTAATACCCAGCATTATGCCTCCCACCAAACCTATCACCCCAATAA
>Ga0114923_10003621_pt1 | contig 10406 bp, 6 predicted proteins | sample SumtaG_FD_89578 | JGI IMG/M metagenome (GOLD analysis project Ga0114923, IMG submission 89578) | Deep subsurface microbial communities from Indian Ocean to uncover new lineages of life (NeLLi) - Sumatra_00157 metaG | ecosystem: Environmental > Aquatic > Marine > Oceanic > Sediment | place: near...
ACAGTTAAAAAGAGAAGGAGCAAAAATTTTTATTGGATCAGATAGCCATAATATTGAATATTTTGAGCGTATGATTCCTTCGGTTAAAAAACAATACCGCTTCTTAGATGATTAAATTTCATAAAATAAAGTATAAGAAAATTTAAAGATCTACTCCCCTTTTTTTTGAAAATAAATCTTTTAATTCATCAAGAACAAGAGTCCTGGTACTCTCTTCATCTTTAATAACATTCTGTTCTTGTATTTCCATAGGTACACCACTTTGTGCCGCAAGAAACGCATTGCTTTCTAATGCCGCAAGTCGATGTTCTATTGCCGAAAGTTGAAGTGATATTGATTCGGATAATCTTATAACACTATTCATAGTTTCTTCGAGTAGATTTCCCAGACCTTCTACCTTTTTATAAGTTGGATTGGTAAGAGAATACGCTTTCATCACGTTTTTAATATATTTTGAAAATTTAGGTTCTTTCGAGATAAGAGAAAAGATTGACGTCAAATATATTTCATAATCAAACTCATAGTTTTTATTTTCAAAAACTTCCCGAAGATTTTCTTTTAAAAATTCTACATTAAGTAAAATTTCAGGTTTGCTTTTAATATCAGGATCATACTTATGAATAAAAACTAATAAGTAAGGGTCTTCTTCTAATGCAATGATGATATCTAAGATTTTTTCAAAATAATCAAAGAAATCCTCAAATCTTTCTGAATCTTGAATATCTATTACAAACATAAGTAGGTCTAATTGAAGAAAGTATTTTTCAGGATTTTCAAGATATCGTTCTCTGAAGGATATCTGGCCTCCAAAATCCCAGATATAAAGATCTAACACATCAGTTTTAATATGACGACGCTCAACACCCTTCGTAGGTTTAATTAAGGCTAAATCGTTAATGCCAAGCCTTCCACCTAATTTAGTTAAAATTGCTGTTTTCCCAGCATTATCTAAGCCAACTACAGCAACCTTTTGCTCTTTTTTTTCTAAAAATTCGCTCTCATCTTTTGCACTAATTACGATAGAACTTATGGTGATAACCTTTTTTAGTTTATCTTCTAGAGATGGAAATTTTACTTTAAGTTCTTCAATTTTTACGTTTAGATCTTCTCGAATTGCTGAGTTCTTTTGAGATTCATCCAATTTTTCAAGATCAAATAAACTACCAAATAATTCCTCTTTATTTAATTTAGAAACATCTTTGATATTATATACCTCAAAAACTTCTTGTAAAATTTTTACATCCTCATCATTTAAGAAATTATATGCATATATCGGTAATTCGAGTATATCCTCTATTTTTTTTAATTTTTTAATATTACTTACTTTGGGATCCAAGAACTTTGAGAAGATCTTAATTATGCTCGGTCCTTCTGATATCATTGTTACCCCTATTTTTTCTATTAAATAATTTAGTGAAAAATAAATTTTATTATTATTTATTGTAGATTTTCTGTTATTCTTATTCTTATTCTTATAAAGGTTATTATTTTTTATATAGAAAAATCTTCACATTATTGATATTAAAATCTTATGAAAAAAATATAAATACTACTTTCACATTTTAAATTTAATCAAAATTTATATATCCGTTTTTTTATATACTTTAGTAGTATATAAAATCCAATCCTTTCAAATGCCTTCTGAAAACCCACATAATTCTAAGAATAATGATTATTTTGAAGAAGATGAGGAAAATTGTTGTGATAGTCCTAAAATTACTGAACAGGATGGATTTTATGTGTGTTTAAACTGCGGATATGTATTTTCTCGTATTCTTGACACGTCTCCAAGAAGGGCATTCACAGCAGAAGAGATTCAAAAAAGAAAGAGCAACGAACGAGTCTATAGTCCTATTGGTCCTCGAACTATTATCCGGGGTAGTCGAGATGCTAGGGGGACGCTGTTAAGTCCTAAATACAAATCAAAATTTAATCGTTTAGCAAAAATACATAGGAGTTTAACAACAAGTTATGAAAGGAATCTATGGATTGCTTTACCTAATTTACAGCGACTTCAAAAAAGATTGGGAATACCGGATACTGTTGCTGAGGATGCTCTACGAATTTATACCCAAACAGTTAAAAAAAAATTAACTATGGGTAGAAGCATTGATACTCTACTGTCTGCATCAATTTTTGCTGCTCTAAGAATTCATGGAATTCCTCGTACAGTTGAGGAAATAACAAAGGTTGCCCAAATTCCAAAAAAGAAAGTTATCAAAAGCTATAGACTTATATTAATGGAAATTTTACCGCAATTAAATTTAAAAGTACAGCATTTTAGTGCCGATCGCTATGTAGACAAATTCAATGATGAATTAGGACTATCTATGAAAGTCAGGAATGTTGCTGTTAAATTAATTATTTCAGCAAAAGAGAATGGATTTAATACAGCAGGAAAAGATCCAAAAGGTATTGCTGCTGCAGCCATTTACTTAGGGTCAAAAATTTGTAATGAAAATCGTACACAAAAAGAGATCTCTCGGCTTGCAAAGGTGACAGAAGTTACATTGCGCATGAGATGCAAAGATCTGACTCGATATGCGAAGATAATTGATTAATCTTCAAGGAGATTCACTATCATCCTTTTTGGGATATTCTGAACAACAATAAAAAAGTGCAGAAAACGAGTTAAATTTCAAGGATAAATATAATTCCTTTAATAACTTAGACTGGAAAGAAGTAGAATGAATATGAATAAAATCCTAAAGTGTACCAAGAAAGTGAAAATTGAACACATTTCCCGTAATCTTATCGATATTTAAAGATTAATATTAATTAAGATCATTTCCTCTTCAAACAATGGTAGAATTTCTAATAGCGCTGTAAATTTAAACTTATATTCGTTTAAATTCTCTCTTAACACATCTAAAATAAATAATAATAACGAGATGTAGAAGGTTTCTTTCACTAATTTTTTATTTAATCCTAAAGGTGTTAAGTAGATTTTTATTTTAGAATTAATTTCGTCTATTGAACTTTTTGCTTTCAATGAGGTTAATCCATATAACAACATAATTAATGCACTATTCTGATAATCCTTTTTCTTTGCGAAGTCTTCAGCTAATTTAAAATAATTTTCCGATGCCTTCTTATATGATTTCTGGTCTAATAAAGCCAATATCTCTTTATAATACCGTCTTTTCATAGCTTTTCGCTTAGGTAAAAGTTCTTTAGCTTCACTTTTTACGTCACCTATTTTTTGACTGAGTGCTCCGTGGATTTGACCTAATCTTATTTTCATTTTAGAAATATCTCCTGATTCCTTTCTTGTTGTAGAGGTTTCTTTTTTAACGAACTCCTCTCCTGAAAGGATTGTCAAGAATTCTATCTCCTGTTCATAAAGCATTAAGTTTTCAGATAGAACTTCTAGCGTAAGTTTAATTAAATCTTGTTTGTAATTTTCAAATGCAAGGAAAACATAATTCAATATCTGTATTTCTGGTAATGATTCTAATTCACTTTTCAAGGATCTTAATTGATTTAAATTGACTTCATATATTGCCTTGGCATTAAAGAAATCTTTTTCTTTAATCAGGATAATTGAACCCATTATTAATCCTATAGCCGAGTGTTTGAACAATTTTTTTTCAGCCAATTTTTTATAAGATTCCAAATAGTGTGTAGAAGCATCCAATAATTTGTTATTAGAGAGTTCTTTTATGGGTTTATCCCAGTAATCTCTCTTCATCATTTTCCTTTTAACCACATCTTGCTTATTAATTGTAAGTTTTTTTGAAATTTTACTTATTTCTCCTCTGATATTAGCTATATCCCCAAGTCCTATTATGAATTCTTCTTTTCTCTTATATTCTTTTCCTAAATAGGAGTAGATTACTTCAATTTCCTCCTCAAATAGAGGTAAATTTTCTAAAAATGATACAGCTTCTTTTAGTTTAGATTCATCGTTTATCTTTTTAATATCAATAATAAATTCTAAGAGGGTTCCCGAGTATGTTTCTAATAATCTTTTTCCAGAATCCGCTAATTCTTTTTTTATTTCCTTTAATAGATTAGTCATTTGTCTTATCTTATTATCTTTAAGGAGTAAAAAACCTGCGATCGCTAACGATACACCGGCCAAATTATAATTTTTAGTCCGATTTAGATGTATTACACTATCTTGATATAAATTAACTGCATTATTAAATTCCTTTTTCTCTACAAGATCTAAAGCTTTTTGTAAGTAAGCTCTTCTTAATCCTTTTCTTTGTTTAAGCTCAGAAGCTCTATCATGTAATGCATCTCTTCCTTTTTGTTTTAGTATTGACAATCTATCAGTTAATTTCTTTTTTTTGATGTGATCTTCTACTTCTCCCCTTCTCTCCAGCCGTTTTATAGTTTCAACTCTATCTAGTTCTTTTTGAACTTCTGCTTTGATCTCTTTATTATAAATCTTATCAATATAGGTTAAGGCTAAATTAAAATCCTCTTTTATTATGTAAATTTCTGCTATTTTTTTATAGATTTTATCAAAGTTTATTCTTTCTTTGTCTTGTTCTAAATATGAGGAAGCTATATCATTAATTTTATTAATTAAATCTGTGCTTTTTTTGATTCCTGAGATATCTTCTTCATTCTGCACAATTTTTAACGCTTCAGCTTTTTTAACTTTTATGAATATTCTACTGATTTGCTTTGATTCTTCATAGAGCATTTCAGATCTAAATTTCTTATTAGAAATTTCAAATATTCGCTCCTTTTTTTCATATATTTTTGCTTTGCTTAGCTCTTTAAGTTTTTCAAAAAATATCGGAAAAATTCGTTTTAGATATTTCTTTTTCATTCCCTCTGTTAAATCCGAATAATAGTCGAAAAATTCATCAAATCTACTTGCGTCTAGTAAAATATCTAGAGCTTTTGTTAAAATTTGATCTGATATTTCTTCATGACCAATATTTTTAAGAAAAATTGATTGATTTTTTATGATCTTGGCAGCATCTAAATAGTTTTTCTTGGCAACTTGTATGTTAGCTTCTTCAATTTTTTTAGTATTCATTTCGGCTATAATATTAAGTTCTAAATTCCTGAATTCCTTAATAATATCTATTCCTTCCTGAATATAATCTTCTTTTTCTTTCTTTTTTGAAGCGTTCCATTTCTCCTCTGCTTTTATTAATTCTTCAGTTAATTTATCCTTAAGTTTGAAAGAATTCAGTTCATTGATTATAATAGTAGCTAAGCCAAAAATAGATTCGTCTATAAGCAGTTTAATTAATTTTTCCAGAATCTCATCTAAATTAACTTTCTCTAGTGTATACGAGTCCCAGAGATTATCTATTTCATCATAAACTGTTTTAGCAGAAAATAAATCTCTTTTGGAGATTTTTTGTTCTAAAATTTTAATTAATACATCCTGTAACTTTTTAGTAAATTTATCTAATTCGTCAAATAAACCTTCTTTTTGATATATGGAAATGCTAAATAATAATTGTTCTTTGGCAGATTCTAAATTTCCTAATGAAACTAAATATTTTGCAGAATCAATAATCTTTTCTGCCACATTAACTAAAACTTTAACCGCTTCATCATGAGAGAGCCTATCTAAAATTCTAAATGCTTTTTCACAATCACATGCTGAAATCCAAGAATTTATACCTAATTTAAACGTATCTTGAATCAATTCCTTATCTCCTAATTCGATTAATGCCCATTGTGCTGCTTTTTCGTATTGAGAAGCAGCCAGATCGTAATTCTTTGCATTAAACATCTTATTTCCTTCAATAATCATTTTATCTGCATATATTCTCTTGAAATCATCAGATTTTTTTCTATCTGCCTTCTCTAAGATTTGAGATGCTTCTAAAAAAAGATTTACCTTAGAAAAAAGATAAGCTGTCTGCTCACAGCGGATAAAATATTCATCGCTATTATAAATATCAGATATGTCTGCAGCTTTCCTTAGCGATTGAGCAGCATAAAAATAATTTTGTTGAGTAAAATTCATATTTGCTAATTCTATAAAAATTGGAAATCTCATCCATGCATTTTCAATGTTTAAGGGAGTATCTCCAGCAATCATGGCCAAACATAAACATTCAAGAACCTGATGGAATTCTATTGGGGAGGTGTTCACAAAAACTTCAAGATTAGGATAATTATACCAAATATTTTCAAACAAATCATTAGTAGATATAGGAATTATTCCTGTGAAATCATAATACAATATAGTGGTGGGGATATCTCGCTGTACACCCTGAATAATGGTATAATACATATCAAATAACTCGAATTCATCAATATTGAGAGGATTTAGGAAATATATAATACCATCTGAAACTTTTATAATTTCTTCAATATCAAGATCGGTAGAAAAAATATTAGTGATAACATCTACTTCGAGATCACATATATTATCCAATACATTTATTTCTTTATACCATTCATTATAATTTTCTTTATTTTCTCCCATATCTTGAAGTGCCCGAGTCACGTATTCTAGAGCTCCTTCAGATTCTCCTAAAATTAGTATTTTAAAAACGTATCTCATTTTCCTTCCACTCTAAATCCTAAGATTATTGTTATAAAAAATTTAAATTCAATTCTCTACATTAATTAAAATAATTGAATTATTTAAATAAATTAATTAAATTTATTGAATTTGATAATTTTAATATATTAATTAATAAAATATAGAATAATAAATTGTTACCAGATTTAATCGGAGAAAGAAATTTGGAAGAAGACTACATAGAGAGGAATAGTCGCATAATAGAAGACAAAATGATTTGGCAAACGGATGAAGCACTTGAAATTGGCAAAAAGTTAGTAGATAAAGAATTGAGTACAGGGCTTCTTGACTTTTTCATAAAACCCGTTGTAAAAACTTTTTATAGTTACTGGAGTACTCACGATGCTCGTGAGGGAACAATAAAACAAATTAGACTTACATTAGATTGTGCAAAATTGACTATTGAAAATGGGGAAAGCGAAGAAGCTTTTCTAGAAATAATTGAAGAACATTTTCCAGCTTTTTTAGATGGAGATCAAACCTACAGACAATGTAAAAGAAAGCATAAAAATTACGATAAGTTAAAAAGCATTACGAAAGATATTTTTGTAACTCAAGTTCAAGAATCGGCTATGTTATTAAAAGTTAAGGATAATATTGAAACTTATGAAGATTTATGTAGAGTTAGCTTTACTTATTCAAAAGAGAAAGCGTCATTTTCATTAAAACGGCAATTGGACTATAAGCATGAAGCGATTAAAATCGTGGAACGAGATCATGCCATTCTAAAAGTACCTACAGGAAAGAATATTGTTGTACGAGTTCTTAGAAAAGGATTTGAAAAAACTAAAAACCTATTACTTCATCGTCTTGATTTAATTTTTGATGGATATTAATTTTAAATAACAAAATTATTCTAATACTTATTTATGGAAGAGAACTCTGAGTTTGATTCAATTAAAAACTCTCAAAATGAACATAAAAACATTATAAGAGTAATATTTTTAAACTTATTAATTAACGCATTCATTATAATGTGTTATTTCTATTTATCAGAGATATTTGGCTCAATTTCGAAAATATATATAGAAAATTCAAGAGATTATATTCAATTCGGAGTAGTCTTATTAATTTTTACAATTTTTTCAATATTGGCTGGTTATTTTCATGGTTTTATCGCGGGATTTTTAGGAGAACTTCTTTTCCAATTAGCTTATTATGAGACGATATATCTGAATTGGTGCATTATTATAGCGATTTGGGGTTTTTTATGTGGTCTTTATAAATATAGACCTTTAAGGTATCAAGTAAAAATTAATATTCTTTTTCATAGCATAATTTTATTTGGTTCTTCATTAATTCTTGTTGTAATTATTATCATTGCTAAGCTACCTTTCAGTACTCAGCAGCCTGGTGTAGAAACGATAATTTTAACTGATATTATTAGGTTTTTTATTCAGACATTTCTGATAATAGTAATTATTGTTCCCTTTATTTTATTTTTTTATGACAGTGCTCTTGGAATAAAAGAGAGACATTTATATTATATTCCTTTTACTCATCATCCAATTTCAATGAGTGACCATACATTCCATTTAACGTTTGGCAATACTAGCATTTATTTCTGCTCAAGATGTTCGGGGGTAATTATTGGTGGAATGCTTGCTTTTTTTTTTACTCAATTAATAGAGAAAATTTATAATATTGAATTTCCCCCGGAACTTGCTGTTCTTTTATGCATAATTCTCCCAATTCCCGGTTTAATCGATTGGGGTACACAACGTATGATGTTAAGAACAAGTACAACAGAATCAAGGTTATTGACAGGTTTTATCATTGGTAATGCGCTACACTTTATTTCACTCACTAAAGATTATTATTACTTTATTATCTTCCTTTTAATCTTATATTTTAGCATCCTCGGGATATTAATGTTCTTCGGCCATAAGAAAGAAATGAGTATGTTAAACGCGGAAAATAATGAAGAAGATGTTTATATAATTCAATAAAATTAGAGAAAATCAATTCAGCATACATGACCAATATTATTTTTATCCATGGTCTGGAAAGTAGTGGGCAGGGTTTTAAAGCAAAATTTTTAAGAAAAATATTTCCAGAGATTTTAACACCAGATTTCAAGCCTTATACTCCTGAGCTCTCTTATCAAGCCTTATTAAGTGAACGGATGACTCAGCTAGAGTCAATCTTAGAAGTAAAAAACTCATGGATCCTAATTGGAAGCAGTTTTGGTGGATTAATGGGGGCACTATATACGTGCAAATATCCAGAAAAAGTATTACACTTAATACTTCTTGCCCCCGCACTGTTGAATCCAGAACTTAATCCAAATAAATTTAATCCAATAAATGTTCCCATTACCATTTATCACGGAAAGAATGATTCTGTTGTCCCTCTAAAATTAACACACAAACGAGCAGAAATCTTATTTCTTAATCTTGAATACCATGTTGCAGATGATGATCATAAGCTTCACCACACAGTTCAAAATATTGACTGGTTATCGTTAGTTCAAAGCCATTTATGATAAAAACTGGACTACATTTTTTTTTAATTCAGTAACAATATCTGTTACTTAAGATTAAAAATAGGCAGTAAGGAAAAAGTAACACTACTAAATCTAGTCTGAGAGAACCTAATGTCATTTATGTTTAATTTTTCATCCTATTTTAGCGGTGAATTACTTTAAGATTCCTTATAAAATAAATTAAAAATAAAACCTATGTTGAATAAAATTATATAAGGTGTAATGTGAGAATCTATGTCAAAGAAACTTTATATTTGTAAGGAATGTGGAAACGTCTTTCCAGATGATTTACACCATTTGATTGAAAAAAATGTTCAAATTTATTGTGAAAAATGTGGGAGACCTTTTTCTCTAGAAGGTGTTCAATTTAAGGGAGTTACATTCGAAGAAAAAGAAAGTGTAAAAACCCCAAAAGAAAGATTTGGCGAGATAGATTCGTCTTTAGAACCTTTTATAAAAAAATTAAATATTTTCGCTTGGATACCAATTCTTATCTTATCTGTAATCTTACTCTTTACGGGTATTTTTACTTTTTTAGGTATTTTTGGCATACTAATCTCACTTTATGATTTAATATTTATTTCCCGAAAAATCAAAAGTAATAAATATGATGAAATTGCTTTAGACGCTATTTGCATGGGAATACTTGGTTGTATTGTCTTTGGGACTGGCGCAATTATTCTTATCAAGGGGATCCTAATTTTTATTGAAGGGTTAATGAATAACCAAAAAGAAGACCTAAGATTTTATGATTATGGATTAAAATTAAAGAATTCATTAAATAACTTTTCTGCTTTAGCAGGATTTTTTATTTTCTTCCTTGCCATTCATAGAATTGTTATTGGTGATATAACTTTTAATAGTGCCTTTATTATCTTACTCTCGATTGCGTCGATAGCATTATTTATTGATTTATTGTTTAAAAAAAAAATAAAAAGAAAGCAAAAATTCGATGTAATTGATTTTATAGGAATAACTGCACTCGGGGTATTTGGTGTTATGTTTTTTGCATCAGGTATATTCATACTGCTCAAAGCGACAATAATCTTTTTCTTATTATTCGGTAAACCCACTAAAATTGAGAAAATAGCTCCTAGTGAAGAGAATGTTACTATTCAGAAGCCTATTTTAAGAGAAGATATCCAACGTATACCAACGGTTAAAGAGGAACCTGAGAAAGATTTCTTAGAAATCGAAAAGAAAGAATATGAACCAATGGAGAAACCTATTGAAATTAAGAAGGAAGACGAAATAAAAGAAGAACCAATTAAGGTCAAAGAAAGGCAAAAACCTAGAGATGTAATGATAAAAAAAGGGAGAGAAGAAATTAAAACTTCTAAACCGGATAAAGGTCTTGAATTAAAACTTCATGAGTCTCTCCTTCCAGTGAAAAATGAAAAAGATAAGAAA
>Ga0114923_10003622_pt1 | contig 10405 bp, 9 predicted proteins | sample SumtaG_FD_89578 | JGI IMG/M metagenome (GOLD analysis project Ga0114923, IMG submission 89578) | Deep subsurface microbial communities from Indian Ocean to uncover new lineages of life (NeLLi) - Sumatra_00157 metaG | ecosystem: Environmental > Aquatic > Marine > Oceanic > Sediment | place: near...
GAAAATTTGTTTATCTTAAATATCTAAAGGATAGAAATATCCTTACCGACGAATGGATGTATGAAAATCACATCTCCCCTGAAAAGGTCTTTACGCTAAAAGCGACTGTCAGGGAATTAAAAAAACTTGTCGATGCGCTTGAAGAACGTTTTAACGGCAAGATTTTTCCAATTGATTTTGACAATGAAAAGTCCCTAAAAGATGAACATGTGCAATGGGTAGCTGCCATTTTCACCGGAGCAGCAATAGTGGATAGGGAAACAACACCGGAAGTCGTTTTACAATTACATCTTCCTTTCAAAGCTTATGATTTTGAATATATCCCTGTCGAGACGCTCTCTGCGATTTATGAGCAATTTATATTCGATAGAAAAACAAAAGGGGCGATTTATACACCTGAAGTACTGGCCGATTATTTGATCGCGGAAATGGAGTCTGTAAAACCACTGGAACGCGGGATGAAAATTTTGGACCCTGCCTGCGGCTCCGGTATTTTTCTTGTTCTTATTTATCGGCTGCTTATTGAAAAAGAAATCCAACGGCAAGAGAAAGAATTAAATTGGGAGGAACTGCTGGACATCCTGGAAGAAAGCATTTATGGTGTTGAACGGGAGCCGGACGCATGTTATGTCGCTGAATTCAGCCTGATTCTTACTCTCCTTCACTACCTGGAACCACGGGATTTGCAGAATTTAAATTTTCGCTTTCCTGCTTTGCATAATCACCGGGTATTCGAATGTGATTTTTTTGATATCGAAGGTGAAGAAAGTGACGCTGGTATTTGGCAAAAAGAACTTAATTTCGACTGGATAATTGGTAATCCTCCATGGATCATGTTGAAAACGGATTCTAAGAAAAAAGAAAATAAGTTTGCCTTTACCTGGATAAATAAACCTGAGAATAAAGCCAAATACCCTGTTGGGGACCTACAGACGGCTGAAGCCTTTAGCTGGCTTGTCACCGGTTTATTAAGTGGCGGTGGAGTTGCCGGGCTTATTTTACCGGCCCCAAGTCTTTTCAATATAAAAGCTCGACAATATCGCAAAAAGTTTTTTAGCAAGCATGAAATCCTGAAGGTAACAAATTTCTCAAATTTGAGAGAAATAATCTGGGGGAAAAGAGAAAACAAAAAAAGCAGGAATAAACCCACATTACCACCTGCTGTCCTTATCTATCGAGTCGCCGAAGCAGGCAGTCAAAAAACAGATATTATACATTACGGACCGTTTTCTATAAATCAATTAATAAATGCAAGAGATAAACCCTGGGTGATAACGATAAACGAGAATGAAATCAAGGCGATATCTCCTTATGAGCCGGAATCAGGTGAGGCCCTGTATTGGAAACTGGCGCTGTGGGGGAATTATTTAGACAGACGTGTTATCGAACGTATTCGGTTTAAATTTCCTAAAACCCTGAGAGAATTTTGTGATGGTAAAAAATGGGCATTCTATGAAGGTCCTCAGTTACGCTGCAGAGAAAATGGGGCAATTAATGGATTGAAGTATATTCCCGAATTAAAAGGAAAAAAACAATTTGATACCGAATCTATACGAAAATCGTTGTTTCGATTTTCGATACCGCCTAATATTTTAACCCTTATACCTGATAAATGCTGTTATCTCCGTAAAAGAGGAGGGGAAAAAGGACTTAATCTCACGTACGCTCCGCATATTATTATTTCATATAGGTGGTTGAGCTATATTGTTTTTAGTGATGAAGATTTTGTGATACCCCCAAGACATATCGGTATTGCTGCTTCCGATAAAGAAAACGGGCTTTATCTAGGTGCACTTTCCGTTTATTTAAAATCCAGCCTGGTGGCTTATTTTCTTTTTTTTCACTCACCGCAGTGGGGAATTTTTCGCCATACAAAACAAGTAACGATAAACGATGTGAGAGAAATACCTATCCCTGATTTTAACCCCCTCCAGGTAAGCAAGCTTGCCGGTCTCCAGGAAGAATTGGTAACAATTGAAAAGCAGGAGATTGCCGAATTGATTGCCGTGTTGAAAAGAAATAGATTCCAAACCGAAAACCTATCCCAGGAAGAAGACGAAAACGAATTCGATCTACCTGAAAATTTGACTCCAAGAGAGAATGAAATCATCGAGCGTGAAATATCTGAACTTAGGAAAGAATTACAAAGAAAGATCGATGAGAATATATACGATTTGTTGGGAATTCCCCAAGATATTCGCCAGGTAGTGAATGATTTTTTCGAAACCCGTCTTCCTCTTGACAGCCCCTCGAAACGGAATAGGAGTGTAAGAAAACCTACAGCACAGGAACTGGAACATTACGCCAGCGAACTAAGGGATAAGCTGGATGATTTCTTAATGGGAGAATCCTTCAACCGGGTAACACTAACCGATTCCGATGATCTCATCGAATGCATCGTCGAAGTCACGGATGAAGCAGGCCCTATCCCCATTGACAGCAGTAGTGTTAAAAAAGGGAATAAAACGATGGCCGGGTTATTGGCTGAGTTGGCAGATAACCTGCGTAAACAGGTGAGTCAGTGGGTATATATCCAGCGTGGTCTTCGTCTATTTGACGGTCCAAGGATACATTTGTATAAATCCCCGCGAATAATCGACTGGACTCGAACGCAGGCCAGAATCGATGCCGGTGATATTATTGGAGAGCTGATACAAAGCAATGACGAGCAACTGGCAAACCCTTCGACCTGAGTTAAAGTATTTTGGAAGTTTTTCCAATGCCTTTAGGATAAAAGCTCATACCTTGATTTACTAGGGTTACAAGGGAGCTGTTTTTAGAATAGAGTCCGATTCACACGAAGAAACCACGATAACCGGATATGTATCCGACGCCATTAACAATAGGATGCGTGCTTTCGATTGTCCCAGTTGGTGTGAGGATTTTTCAGTCATGGAAAACAGGCCTGTGGAAAAGGAGGGTTGTGAAGGGAAAAAGAGACCTCAACCCGATTTGATCATAGAAGGGACAATGCGAGGTCGCCCCGAATATGTATTCGAAGCAAAGCGTTTGAAAAAAGCCGGTTTCGGAACGGGAAAGTACTTAGGCAAAGACGGATTGGGATGTTTTATTAGCGGTAAATATACCGCCAGGTACAGCGAAGCCGCTATGCTGGGTTACGTACAAAGCGATTCTCCTAAGTACTGGCAGATGGAGATCCGGGAAAAAATTAATCTAAAGAAAACAAATCTGAATTTGTTATCAGTCCGGCAGAAAGAAATAATTAATGATTTACCGCATGAATGGTTAAGTGTACACAGAAGAGACGGCATGGATAGATCGATTACGATTTTCCATATACTTCTTGATTTCCGCCTGGAAAAATGAGCGGGTTTCTCTACCGGAAGCGGCAGAAATTACTAAGCCCTGTATTTAATGTTGAAATTCCACTGCATGCAGCTCCCACTCTTCGTCATCTTCATTCTCTATTAGATAGTAGAATTTGTCATTGGCTATCCCATAAAACCGGTTGTCCCTACCCATTGTTTTGCCGACAAAGGACGATTCCGCCGGCTTTGGCATATAAGGAGTACTTAAGATATTCCCTTTTAAATCCATAATAACGAATTGCACTTTATTGTCCTTTGTTTCATAGGTTGATACGTATATTTTGTCATCGGTAACGGTGATATCTTGAATCGCAGGGAATGTATCCGGGTAGATGAGTTTTGTCGTTTTTTTAAAATTCTCCCATCCTCCTTTGCTTTTCGCCATGAGCTGAATAAAGTTATCTTCTTTAAAATTTCTAAAAATTGCCTCTTTGTCTTTTCCTGTAATTTTGCGTACATCAACATTCTTTTTAATCTTATATAATTTGTCTCCGCTGCTGTCAAAGACTTCAATTACGAATCCCTTGTCACTCTCTTCCACATATATTTTGTCCTTATAAACGGCATAGTGAAGGGAATCGGTAACCATGTCGATATCTTTTTCTTTTTCGGGAAACTCCTGTTTATAGAGTTTTGTTATTACATTCATTTCAGCATCGAGGAGGAAAAGTCCCAGGTAGAATTTTTTATCTTTCTCAGTGGGTGATAACATTTGAATAGAGGCGAAGTTTTTTCCTATGGGCATTACTTTATATGTCCGGAATCCCCCTTTTTTTCTTATTTCCTTTAAAAGTTCGCCGTCTTTAGAAAAGAAAATTACTTTGCCCATTCCTTCGGCAAACAGCTTATCATGAAGCACCTTTATACAGTTGGAAAACATAGGCACCACTTTCAGTTCTCCCGGGCCTTCGCCTTTTTTGCCGAATTTGCCGATTAACTCCAGGCCTTTTAAGGAATATGTATAGAATGCGGCACCTTCTACAACGTACAACCTCTCCCGGGAAACTTCGATGGACTCCGGTTTCAAAACACCGGACAAAACACCGATTTTTTCTCCATGAACCAATGAAAATATCAGTATTAAAACCAAAATTAAAATTAAAACGACTTTTCTCATTTTTTTCCTCCTTTATAGCCACAGACTGACACAGACAATATGTGTAAGTCTGTGGAAATTTTTATTATTTTTCTTTGGAATTTTTGACATTACCTTCATCCGGGACTTCCTTCCCAGGTTTTTTTGTTAGATCGAAGCGGCAGTTGGGACAGAATTGCCAACCCGGTTTTACCGGGTACTGGCATCCCGGGCAAAAGGTACTGGATAAATCAAAACCGCAATAAGGACAAAAGCCTTTTGTGCCATTTAACTCCTTTTCACATTCCGGGCAGTGGAAGGATTTTAATGCGGGCGGCCGGGTAATCAGATAGATGAGAAAAGCAAAACCAAAGGAAACAATCGTTAAAAGGATCCATAAATTAACGTTTTTAACATCACGCTGTTGGGCATCGATGTAAATCCAGGTGGGCACTAAAAACCAGAGAAGCACCGCTGCAAATCCAAAAATAACATGAAATACCTCGAAGACTGTTGACGTGTAAGAACCAAAGTCTTTAAAAAACAAACTTCGAGGGGCGGGCTCATATATTTTTAGATAAAGGTCACCGATGACCTGTTTGTCCTCGTTCATAATTGCCGATGAGAGGGCTAAACGAATCGATCGTGAAGACTTCCCGGGAAAAAAATGTTCCTTATAGAACCGCCAATCCGCTCCTTCAAACCTCCTGCGGCCACCTTCGTCGAACTGAGAAACTCTTATATTGTTGTGTTTGTCAACCAGGTTTAATAGAAAATCGTTCCGGTCAACATAATAGCCATCTTTTTCAATAATGGAGCGGTACTTATCAAAGGTCTTGTTTAACCGGGTAAATACAGGAGAGGGTATACCGAAAACAAATTCTCCCGTTGTATTACTCATCCAGAGATAGAGTTTGGTATTCGGCATTTTTTTAAAAATCTCAGACCGGATTTGACTAATAATGTGCGGATTGACCGGGGACCCCGTTATTTTCCCGGCGGTTTCATCCAGGTATTTTTGATATTGTTCGCTTAGTTTAGCAATTTTTTTATTCTTTTCACCGAGTCTTATACCTTTTCTTGACGCGGTAATTGGCTCTTCAAGCAGACTAACGGCCCCTGCAATCACGAAGATAATTGCAGCCACTAAAATCAATATGTTGACCAATTTTTTTCTACTCATGGTTTCCTCCTTTTTTGCCCACGAATTACACGAATTTGCACGAATTTTTCTATACTTTTATAATCTGTGCTAATCTATGTAATCTGTGGACTATTTTTGTTTTCATTTTTTCTTTCATGATATCCTCGGCATTGCATTTAAACTATATTTCTTTGATTGTAAATCCAGTATTAAGACCGGTGCCAATGACAGCGTAACGAATATTCCCAAAAGGAAAAACAAAATCGTTGTGACACCAAAGGAACCGAAAAACCGGACCAACCACCACTCTTTCAACGTCTCCCAGAAGGGCAGCAGGGTAACCTTATCGTGGACAAGGAAAATAATACCCAGGATAGCCACAATGGAAAAAAGAATCGTTAATATAGGGATAATAGAGATGGCAGGCCTGACAGCCGCAGATTTCATTTGTTTTGCCGGTATGTTGGCCATGATTAAATCCAGGGTATTGGGAAGGGGGGATTCGTTTTTCCATTGCTGTAAGGTTTGATTTGTTCGATCTAATGTTAACAAATAATCCCGGCAATCGCTGCAGCCATTGACATGTTTTTGTATTTCTCGTTCTTCTCGAAGGGTCCCCTCGTGGAAGAACAACGTTAGCAGGCGATTTTTATTCATGTCACACATGGCTGGTTACCTCCATAGGACACAAATATTCTTTTAATAGAGCAATCGCCCGGTGATACCTGGCTTTTAGCGTACCTTCCGGTATGTCGGTGGCTTCGGCTATCTCTCTAAATTTCATATGCTGGTAATTTTTCATAATAATCACCTCTCTTAGATAGGGCTTAAGTTTCCCCAGGGCTTTGGTGATTGCATGTGTTAATTCATTTTGTTCCAGGATCGTTTCCGGGTTTTCTTTTTCGGAATCATCCCGGTCATGTTGATATTCAATGGTTTCATCTATATCCAGGAAATGGTAGGTATACTCTTTTTTAGACAATTCATTTCGAGCAAGGTTCAGGGCAATGGTATATACCCATCCTTTAAAATTTCCTCTTATTTGATCAAAGGTATGGGCAGCGAACCAGACGCGGGTAAAGGTCTCTTGTATCAGTTCTTGAGCCAGCTCCCGGCTGCCTGTATATCTAAAAATAAAATTGAAAATTTGAATTTCGTATCGACGGTACAGCACTTTCAGGGCCAACGTATTTTTGTCGGTTATTCGTTTCATCAGTTCTTTATCCGTTCGTTTTTCCATAAGAATACTCGTTTATTCATCATATAACATATACCGGACAATATAAAGAAAAGTTGATATTTTATTTACTTTTTTTTAGTTGTGCTGTCAGAACCGCTGATAAATACTGATGGTTGTGATTTGAGATTGGAAATTGGAAATTTGGATTTATCCTGGTCTGGTGGGCTCTTCCCAATTCCCAATTTCCAATTTCCACTTTCAAATTTCGGTTCCATTTACAATTTCACTCATTGTAAATGATCAAATGAATGGCGTATTAAATTTGCAGGATGGTTACAGCAAGCCCCAACTGCCGCACAATAGGGTGAAAATATAACGAACGATTAAGGCTGGGCCTTTGGTTTTCGGCAAGTACCGTATTGTTGGAAGTTTGAAAAAGCCTCCTCCAATATCTTTACTGACTCGTTTTTCCCCTTTTTTCTTAATGGTTGAATAAAAAACCTCTCAAATTCCTCGAATAAAAACCAGCCCAATCTAGAATAGTTTTTTTGGGGATTCTGCGCCTCTTTCATTTTACTTAACTCTTTGTTCAAATCACTTAAGAGATTTTTTTTATTGATTTCTTCTTTGAAAAATTGTCGGAGAGGAATGATAACAGCTTTAAATAACTTATCTATTACCCCTTTCCGCGCCCCGATGAGTTCATCTCGATCCAATTGACATATTTTAATGGAGTTTTCTCCTTTTAATGATGTACCATTGATTTCGCCAGTGGGTAAGAAAACCAGGTGCTCTTCCGGTCTATCGACTTCTGGGTTAAGCAGCAGGGGTTCCTCAGCTATATGGATTCCCGAATCCACCAGGCATGCCTCCATATCCAGGCAGCCGTTATCCATCGGCGGTTCGGTTACTCGTTTCCCCTTTGATGGGACAAGCGGAAACTTAGTTGATTTGGCATTATTACAACCTGAACAAACAGGAACCAGGTTGGTCCATTCGTAACACAGCCAGTAATAACCGGGATGATCTTCTCCAATCAGTTTCCCTTTCGGCCGGTAATGGTCCATTGACAAACTGCTTTCTGTTTTGAATTTGGTTTCACAATACCCACACTTTTTATTATATAAACCTTTTAAACCTTTAGAAAGCTGTCTAATATAATGCCTTTTAAGGTTATGTTCACTTTTTTTGCTCAACAGTGTTTCAATAAGTTTTTTAAATTCTTCGGACTCTACTACACCAGGTGAAGGAAGATGGCTTCGGTCTATATGGATCACGTCTCCTTTTTGCTCCTGTTAACTGTTAACCGGAATCGAACAAATCATAGGAATAATCCTCGGCGCTCTTCTTAAATTATTATCTCAGGTCATCCATAATGTCATCGATTTCCAATGATTCATAATAATTGTCTAAGGTTCTCATATCAGACAATCGCTCATTGGCTGCCGGGATAATTTTGTCCAGTTCGAAAATAGGAGATGTAAGGAGATGATGGGGAAGCAGGTTTTTAAAATCAACATGCAATCGTTCAATATGAATTCCCTGTTCCCGGTTTCGTGTTACCTTAAGGAGTACAGATTCTTTTGGTGCACCTAAAATAGGAATTTCGCTGTGGGTAGCTGCGATGAATTGTATTTTAGGGAACAATCCGGACAGCAGTCCCGGTAATTTTTGCAGCCATATGGGATGCAAATGGAGGTCCAGTTCATCGATAATAACAATGCCCTCAAAGTCTACAGGACGAATATCAGTCTTGCCATCTTTTTCATATTCCTTATAGAAACGAATCAACAGGTCGCCAATCATGGCAATAATACTTTTATTACCTGCGGCAAGCTTTTGAAAAGGAATCGGGTCAAAAAAGGAGCCACCGTTTTCTTTGTTCTCTTTTTCGATATATGTGACCTCCTTTTTTTTTCTATCCACAGTGATATCGGCACCGTGGGGCAGCAGTTCAACTAAAACCTTTCTAACAATATCATACCTGGGATCCCCGTCAATGAACCATAATACCATTTCCCGTTCGATATTTAACGATACGCCGTCAGTGTTGAAGATACTGTAGGTTTTGGAGCTTCTCCCGGTAATTTCTCCTGTGGTTCGGTCACTCTGGATCTCTATTCTTGACGAGCCGTAAGCAGCGAAATACCCAAAGGGTTTAAAGCCCGGAGCCCCGACGTTATTGAGCAAGTTTTTCCCGTTGTGATAAATTTCCACGACGATTTTACTTTTACTGTCGGGGTCCAACAAAACTGTATTTTGATCCCTGGCCCCGAACAGTCCTATCGTTAGGGCACGCAGTATGGCCGTCTTGCCGTAAGCATTTTCACCGGTTAGAAAGACCCACCGGGCATCGATAGGAAGATGGATACCGGTTTTAATAATGCCGTGATAATTCCTGACCTGGATTTGTTTAACCGCACATGGCATTGGGTTCCTATTTTTCCTGTCAAGAAAGTCCATGCGTTTATCTTATACAAATGAAGGGGAAAAGTCAAGCTAATGGCGGGGTAAAATCTACTTACTTAATAGATGGCTACTTCCAGCCGCAGATTTTACCGGCATCTGGCAGGAGCAAGTTTTCAAACGGCATCAGCGTCATCCTTCCCATCAGTGGTTCTGACACCAGGTTTTCCAACCACCCCTCTTTCCCTTTTTATCCACCCTAAATCATTAAATTATGGAGTGAAGTGCGCCCTAAAGGCTCACACCAATTATGCTTTAGTCAATTTAAGATGCTTGCTTTGGGGCATATGGAAAAATATTTTGATGTGGTGCTGAATTTTTTTTTGCCCCCCCTATTGACATTTCTGTTTTTTTTCTTTAAAATTTATAGTTAAAATAGTTTTAAGATAGGTTAAAATTTAATGAAGGAGATAGTAATTGAAGATTAGATCTGAGAAGATGTATGAATCAATGCAACAGGTGAATACATCGGTTTTTGAAGTATCCCTATACCCATTTTTCCCATCCTCAAAAAAGTATTTGCTTGAAAAAATAACAGTTAAGGTAAGGAGAGAAGGAAATGTGTTTCAAGTGTAATGATCTTAAAATTGCCCCAACTCTTCCCCTTTGTAATAATTCATCATTCATTTTAAACAACAAGGGGGATTCATGATTATTCACATATTTACTGGATCTAAAGGTGGTATCGGTAAAACGCGCTGCTGTATCAGTACTGCTATGTATTATTTATTGGGAGGTGTTGGTAAACCTGTTTTAGAAATACGATCTAAAGATATTCGGGAAATACCCAGGCTCAATGTGTATGACGCTAATTCAAGTAACATAGATTTTTTCACAATTATGACAGGTAAAGATTTTCAAGCACTTACTGAAGATGGAGTGAGAGGGACTAACTACATAAAAAATGAATTCATAGACATAAATTATAATGATAAAAGACTCCCAATTAATGGGTATGCTTACATAAGAAAGGAGCCCTTCGAATTATTTAAAGGCATTAGCGACTTCTGGGAGAGCGTATCTGAAGTTGTGGAATTAGTAAAAGAAAAGAAAGAAAAGGATAGAACGGAGGTATTAATAGTAGATACTATAGCATTCCTCAAATGACTTGATGCTGTTAATTGATTTTCTGTTTCGGATGAATTAAGGCGCCCCAACTCCATTTATCCAGGTATAATATTTTTGTTCGCCAATAATAATATTTAAAAGTA
>Ga0114923_10003623_pt1 | contig 10405 bp, 10 predicted proteins | sample SumtaG_FD_89578 | JGI IMG/M metagenome (GOLD analysis project Ga0114923, IMG submission 89578) | Deep subsurface microbial communities from Indian Ocean to uncover new lineages of life (NeLLi) - Sumatra_00157 metaG | ecosystem: Environmental > Aquatic > Marine > Oceanic > Sediment | place: near...
CGTGAAGATATTCCCATGCTGGTCTTCTATGATAACCTCACTGTCCGTCTCACTGATTTTAATATAAGTCCCGCTCGGGGTTTCGACAATGATCCCTCCGTCCTCTTCAAGTTCCACTGTCGTTCCAGACTTAAATACTCGTTTGTATCCTAACGGTTTGTCCTCTTCAAATAATTTTTTTGTAAACTGTTTTGATCCTGAGTTAACTGCATCTTTAGTAAACTCATTTACCAAGTATGGGAGAATCGTTCCAATAACTGCTTTGTGTCTCTGCCCGTAACTTGCGTATGCCACAACCACATAATCGTCAATAGCCGGAAGACAGACTTCACCATACGGTTTATCATCCACAAGCCCGCCCTTTGTGAGTATCACAACGTTCGTAATCGGTGAGCCGTCCAGTGTTAAGATATCGCATGTCATTCGGTCTGAATAGACTTGTGTCACTTTCGCAAGAAATGGAGCGTGCGCTTCCCCTTGCATCGTAGTTCGCTTAACAAAATTAAGCGCGCCTTGCCTTACCTGAATGTCTTCTCGCTGTGCTTTTGACTTCATCGTAGTCTATTCCTTCTGAATATCCGATTTTTCATTTCAATCCGTTTTTCCCGGTTCCACCCTCGGGTTACTGTAAGATTTGATTGCAATGATCCTCCATAAGTCCAGGTATGTGCAATACCCTCTGCATAAAAGAATCCCTCAATTCCATAGATACTTATCTTATCCCCGATCTTTGGATCAAGCGCCGGGTCTGTGGGGACCATATGAGTCAGCGCCCCCGACAAATAGTTATCATTATTTTCAAACCATGCTTTTAACGTTTGTGCCGCTTCCGTCCCGGCAGATTGAAATGCAGAAGTCTGGTCTTCAATAGCCGCCTTGTCAAGTTTTTCCACACGAGTATAGAATAATTCAGAGACCAATGGTTTAAAGAGATATTTGCCTATACGCGCTCGATCGACCTCCCATAGTCCAAGAAGAATCCGTGTAATATCATCCAGCTTGAACGCCGCCTCTTTTACACTATAAACTGAATACACCTCATCCATACCACGCGCTAAATCAAACTTCAAGAAATGATCTTTATCTATGTATATCGGGTCCATGTTCGTAAATGATTGATCCGATACCCCTCCAACCGTCCCATCAAAAGGAGTCTCCCGGAACACAAAACAAGACTTTTCTGGGAGTTCTACATTTTTTCCATCAATAAAAACCTTCCGGGGACCGTTATCAATCCAAAGCTCATTAAACGGCTTTTGTACCAACTGCTCAGCTACTTGCCAAAACGTCAATGTCTGCTCTGTCCCACTATACATTTCAAACGATCTGGGAAGTAACGGTGTTAAGGTACTGGTCAATCCTGTCGTCGTGTCCAGGTATTCCTGCAAATACGTGAGGAAATTGGCAGCAGTGCCATCCGCAAGCGTTTCCAGATACGTACGAAAGCTGTCAACCAAGATCGTAAGAATCTCTTTATACGAAAAGCCATCCGTTACTCCCTTTCTGAGCGCTGAGTAAAGTTCGGCAGCGCCCGACGCCAACTCATCCTCCGGGGCGCCGAGGGCGGTCCCCATTCCAAAACCTATGGACGCCGTTTGAAGCAATCCTCCGAATTGAGGTGCAGTAATTGTCGCCTGCCGAGCCGGGTTCCCGTCCTTTCCAATAGAACCTGAATAAGAAATACGATGCACATAACCTACATACTTCAAATTACCAAACTCAAATATTTTTATTACGTCCATTGGATTCAAAATATCAAGTATATGAGTATCCGTACTTTGCGGGAGCATGGCAAGCTGACATGAGCCCGCCGGGGTTTTAATTGATTTCTGGAACCGATAATTGAGTACATCATTGGTGATATCAAGAGTATCCGTTTTCGATCCTTTAATCCAGTCCCATAGATCGAGCGTGATCTTTAAATCCATTCTTCGGGTATATTCCCCCACCTAATCGCCCTCCGCCTCTCCGTCCGTAAATACGACTCCACGTGTTTGCAGTTCCAAAATGAGTTCAGTTAATTTCATCAGAGCTTCTTCTTTGGTCATATCCTGTTCGCCAAGGTGCATTAACGATTCATATAGACCAGCCAGATTCTTTTGAAGATCATTTCGCGCTTGTCTGGCTTCTCTTTTTGATCCGGTCTCGGTTAAGGTCTCTTCATAAGTCTCAGCGGTTGCTTTACCCATCATACCTTCAATAATATTCTTTACCATGAATGACCAAGGCCCGGCTGTCCCACCTTCGGCAATCGGCGCAAATTGTTCGCTTATTCCAGCACGCTCATATTGCTGTTGCATATAGCTCATAAGCGCCGGGTCTTTCCGTAATTCGGCCCCCGTTGCTGCGGCTCTGGAAACAAAGGGCGTCTCTACCATTCGAAGTGTCCGCTTAGTCTCCCTAGCTGTCTGCTCACCTTCCGCAATCTCTTCGTATAAGGCCGTCAAGTCTGCGCGAGTACCTTCCTCAGCAATCTGCTGTGACTGACTGATCTTTTTTGCCATGTCTGGTTGATACCCTTCGAAAGTGACCCTGAGAGCATTCAACTGGACCTCTCCAGTGAATATTCTACCTATCTCACCTATCGCTGTAGTTAAGTCAAGAGCACCCTCCTGGATACCCTTTAAAGCATCCAATTGGTGTATCGCGTATACCTGACGTTCTTTGCTCTGGGATATCCACTCGCCTCTTTCTTCATCGAATGTCCGCCCTCTCCAAGCCTCAGTATCAAGACCCGAAGCTAATTGATTCCGTTCTACGTCGGTCATTTTTGATCGACCTTCGAACGTCTGTATTAATGCGTTTGCTTGGTGCATTGTCGCACCCGGACCAAGATACTGTTTCATACGAAACCTCAATATATCTTGGTCTCCACCTGTTGCACCTTTTAAGTATTCATAAACCTTTCGATTAACCTCAGTCGGTTTTTCTTCCATCGCCATCATAGTTTCAGATGCACTCATAGTCGGGTCGGCTTTTCTCATCATCTGAAACGCAATTATGTCTTCAGGTTTGCTCAATGCTGCGGCATTCCGTCCCCGTTCAAGTGTCATTTGGCTAAGTGCTGCGGCACCGGTCGGTGATAATCCACCATATTGAGAATATGCCCCGATAAGGTTAGCTTGTCTGATAGCTTCTTGAGGGTTTACATCAATACCACGCTGCATTGAGGATTCAGTCGCACGGGTGATTTCCTGTACAAAGGTCCCCATGTTGGCTTGCCCGAATGTCCCTTTCATCATAGAGTATAGATTGTAGTTTGCACCCATACCCCCGATCCCAGCACGGGAAAAAGCGCCCATCATAGCACCCATCTGTCCAGGAGCCACGCCGGTCATGGCCATAGCTTCCATTGACATCTGTGTGGCTGGGAGCATCGCCGGGTCCATTGTCATACCCGCCTGACTAGCGGCATTGAAATATCCTTGGACCATCTCCATTGGTACACCTGTACGGGCGAAACCGGTAATAAGATTTTGAGTAGTCCGAAATCCTCCACCCAAACGCTGTGCCATGCCCGATCCCCACACAGATTCCAATCGACCAAAGGCTTTATCAGCGAACTTTTGAACGCCATACGCAATTGCAGCACCACCGGCAAGCGCAATACCAGCAGGGCCCCCGATCATGCTGAGCAGTCCCATACCGCCAGCAGCAGCCCCGGCCCCCTGGCCTCCCGCAGCTTGTTCAAGCGCACCCATACCTCCGGTGATCGCTCCCGGTGCCCCTCTAAGCGTTTGATTATATGATGAGTTCGCTACTTGACGTTGTTGAACGTCGTCCCGATACGCACGGGCGCTGTTCTGTCGGTCTGCTATGTCGGCGGGGGCGCGCTGTCCCCCATATACACCACCACCAGGCGCGGAAGTTGCCTGCGCGAATGGGTCCGCACCCACACCGGCGGGTGATAAGTTCCTACCTGCCTGAGCGACTTCGTTATACGCGTCTCGAAGTTTTCGTATTTCTCGGGCGGCCTGGTCAGCACCCTGAGCTTCTACTCGGATTCTACTGACTATATCCGGCATTTTCAAGCTGCTCCTTCATCTTTTTTATCTGTGCCGAAGTATAACCAAGTTTTTTAAAGTTGTTAGCATCTTCATCGGTTATTATCGGCTCACCTGATTTCTTCGCGTACCATAGTTTAATCTGCTCGGATGTCGGGAGTTCCAACCAACCGATATAGAGAAGATATTTCTGATTCTCAGTTAACTTCTTATATCTCTCATCGGTCGGGAGTACCTTAAAATGATGACACACCCACAGATCAAGACTTACCGCCTTTGCTATTGTCTTCAGGTCCGCTGCTTCTAATTCGTTGCTGAAATTTGCCGCGAAAGCGCAAGTATCCTTGGTAAAGAGCTACGATGCACCCTTCATCATAGCAAGTCCATGCGCTTTTAAACCAATCTGGGCTAGATTCCGGTATGATGAGTTGATCCACGTAGGCTGTAGCTTCGACAACTGCAAGATGCTCAGGTGGATATGACGCACGGTTGAAGCCTCCAAGTTTCCTGACAATTTCAGCCTCTATATTAGCTTTCTCAAAAGGAGTCGGATAACGAAGAGTGAAAATCTCCCCATTATACTGAACCGTAAACTTTAGATCGTCTTCAGACAGGACTTTCTTTCCAATCTTTATTTCTTCGGACATTTTTTTACCTCTTCTCTCGTTTGGTTAAAAACGAAGGGGACCAAAAAGTCCCCTTGTCTTATATAGTACGCTCGACAGACATTAACCGCAGATTCGCAGTGACATAACTGTTGGGCGTTACCTGCACACCGTTACTTGCAATCATTACCTTTCGGAACTGATTAACGAGTTGTCCAGTGGCAGTATTCAGGAATTGGAGCAAATCGAACTCTCCCGGTTTCCCGTCGTTCGATTGGACCTGGCTCCTGGTTGGAATAAACTCAGCAAGCGCCACTTGACCACCGTCGGGCCATGGACCTTCGCCGGGTCTCTCCGGTATAAACGTTGATAGGGTCACAGTACACGAATACCCCTGAGAATCATAGTCGACCGGACCGTGATAGTTAAGCACGTTTGCGGGATTGACCGCCCAATCCTCATCATACGATGCTCCTGTCGCTAGTCCAACCGCTTGACCGTTCAGAAGGGTTTGTACCCATGCTCCCCCTGCTAAAAGTTTCTGACCCACGTTAAACCTCCATTATTTATTTTTGTTTAAGTCCTTACTACAAGCTCGTGGAAATGGTTAGAAATAAACTCAAAGTTCACCGGCATCGTGATGTACGCGTCATAGTCAATGTAAACTACATCACTGGAAATGGTAATCACCACGTTCCACCATGACACATTTGATGTCGGGTCCTTGATGAATACCCCCAGGTCCGTATAGAGCGCCAACCGGCTTTCTACCGCACCTTTTAAAACACCGTCAGTAATCCCCGTCCCCGCCTGACCTATATACTGGTTCTCTAGGTATGTTCTCAAATCCCGAGACGCGAAAAACATCTCGGTTACAACAGAGAACTCATTGAACTTGAGATCATTGGTCTGGTAGGTATTTAACTGCCGGACCAGTCTTGGCACTCCATTCGGTGCATAATTGATTGCCGCAACTCCCTCCTTCAAGAGACTCTCCAGATTTGAATCCGACAATTTCCACTCAAGCCCAATGAAGTTTAGTTCTTTGAACGTAAGCGGCTGGTTGATTGCCAGAGCGACTTTGGCCCCCATAAGCATACAGGCAGCATAGCAACCACCATAGTTCTGAATCACTCCGTTCACATCTCGTTGTGTTCCACCGTTGAAAGCATACAATCCGGTCTTGCTATTGAGCGATTTGCTTGCAGCGATTGCATTTGTGATTTCAGTAGCCATCACATCGGTCTTCCACGGGGCACCCACAAGAAACTGCCGTTCCTTCCGACCCGTCACCGCGCTCATCGCCTCACAGTGAGCCTTGATTGCGGCGTGTGGACCTGACACGTCCACGTCATTATCCGGTGTCGAAACAAACTGAATGTTTTCTGCTTCAAGTGCCACTAATGCGTCAGTCCAGTCGCCTGCGACATACGTGCCCTCTGATCCACTTGTCAGGTAAGTCAGTGCAAGATTCTCAGGAATCACCCGGTCGTTGGTTCCGTTTGTAGCAGCAGCACTTAACCGAACAGAGCCAGCATTTACCGTATCGATGATCGCCTGGAACGTGCTCTCAGCGATAACATCTGCCGTGTAGATATCCACGGCATCCACGGCATCCAGTTCAAGCGGACTTTTGTCCTCCTGACCTGCAATCGGCGTACAAGCAAAATCAGTCTGATCATTTATGTAGGCTGCAAGGTCTCCAACAGTTGGATAGCTACTTAGAATGATGTTCAAACCCCCCACCGAACTAACCAATGTTTGGGCGCTACTTTTATTGACAATGGTCATGGTACACGCGGCGTCTGAATACCGGATTGTAAAGCTCTGCCTTCGAATGTTGTCAAAGACTTCATCGGGGTCAGTCTTAAACGATACAGTCAACTTCTTTCCATACGTGTCCCCGCTCGTTGCAAGAACCACCTTGATCTGGTTGACGTAGATACCATAGTCCAAAGATGTCAGTGTGATCATCTTATTGGGAGTAATATCATCCAAATCAACACTTCCCTGTAATGCCGAGTTAACACGCATGGCGAACAATCTTTGCGGGTTTAACCCTCCACCGGGATTGAACGCAAGTCTCACAGCCTCCATCAAGTCTCCACTTCGGAGTGCCGATACAGCTTCCGCCACGGTGTTAAATTGCAGGAGGGTTGCAGGTTCGCCGCCCTCACATTTTCCCATAATCACACCGTTATTTGCGGCAGCTAAACCAGCCGCCCCTTTTACAGAGTCGATCCGGGAATAGGCGCCCGGAATGATGTGTGAACTGATCCGGCCCGCGCTTTGAAATGTACGAAAGTTTAGACTCATTTTTTACCCTCCATAATATTTTTTAGTTCCGCATCCCACGCTTCCTTAGTCTTATTTATACAACGAAACTGTTCCCCGAGGTAGGCTTTGTCGTATATATGTACGCTGGAATTGTAGAGTTGGAAATACTTTTGAATCGAAATCTCTCCAGATTTTTGTTCTGACAGAATTGGTGATTTCTTGACCGCTGGCTTTTTGGTCTTGACCACCACCGCTTCGACGTCAACTTGTTCTGTTCTCGTTTTTTTCGCCATTTTATTCACTCCCTGTTAATTCAAAATAACTCGGTAACGTCTTTGTGTCAACCTCTGTAATTGACACTATACCGGTATCAAATAAAGTCGCTTCATGATTCATACTTGCGTCTACTCTCACGTTTGATCCATATAAAAGCATCCCAAAATCCAAGTTTATATCACCTGATCTCCTGCCACTAATCCCACCCAGGTCTACCCCTGTTTGGTTGTGAATATCAACCCTCTTCTGGGTTACAAAGTGACAGGTCATATCAAATAAAAAACTCGTTATATCTTTATTTTCTGTCCAGATATTAAAATCCATAACATGCGCGGTATGATATCGCCGACGTATTCCTATGATTTCTCCAATTGAAGCTATCCTGGCCTGAATCTTGGCCCATCCCTCGTCTGATACAAAAACTTCCCCAGCTTGCCGGTATCCATCCAACTTTGCAACGTCTTCCGCAGTAAAGGGAAACGCATAAAGGTCATCAGCCAGCACCGGTGCGTCTTCAGTTGTAGAAGAATCCGCGATTGTCACCGATGGAAATATATTAACATTTTTTTTCTGGCTAAGGACTTCTTGAGCTAATAATATTGCAAACGGGTGTATCGTTCCTACCCTGATTTTATCGAAGTTCGGAAAGATTGATGAATATCCCATAGTCTCCAAAAAACCACTTAGCTGCTTGGCCAAAGATGTCTCCGGGTTTCCTGAGTCTAACACATAGATAAAACGTTGGTTGGCATCTGCCGGGGTTATGACTGCTCGGGTTGTTTTAAATAGTTTGCTCATCTTATATCCGCCTCTAACGCTTCTTTTAGGATACCTTCAGCAAACGGTCGCATAAAGTCCGTTACAACTTTTCGGATCGGCCATGGTTCCTGTTCAGGGACTATCCACGACGATGGATCACTCCGGGATGACACTATACGGAATGTCATATACCCTCCCCGCTGGGACCTGGAAGTACTCTGTTGCAACCGGACCATACCTGCGTATTTACCAGTTTTCCATGCATACTGACCTATTGTCTTGCCCTTCTCTTTAATTTGCTTTGTTTGCCGTCCGAGTTGGCTGGTCTTATCGAATCTTGCACCCCAGGTATATGACCGGTCTCCCGGAGTCGCACTTGATTTACTCGTATAAGAAGTTCCGGGGATGGGTTGTGATCCAGCCTTTCGCTGTGCATCCGCTTGTTTCACTTCTTGTAAAAACGTCTTATACACGGAGATCGGCATGGGGTTATTCCGAAAAGGGTCCGATCCTGGGACTCCTTGCCGAAACGCCACAATGTTGTACCGGCCTTCCTTTCCGGCTCTGGACTTCGGACCTCGCAGCAACCCTGGTTTCAGATCAATAAGACCGTGCCCTTTCTCTAAAAGGTCTGTCACTCCTAACCCCGACTTTGTTGTATAATCGGAATATATTTCCCAGATCATCGGTGATATCTGTCGCCGCTTAATGGTCCGCTGATATTGTGTCGAATTGATGACAAACGGGAGTCCGGGATAAGACGCACCCGAAGCCGCCTGTACCCAGGCTTCTTGATACATGGTGCTCAGCTTTTCAACCGCCCGCTCCATATGAGCAAAAACAAGGTTCCCTCTACCCCGCTTCTGTAGCTGAATAAACTCAGGAACTAATTCATCGACTGTAACCAGCAATGTTTTTGGCATTTAATACTCGATTTTATCGCTTACCCTATCAAATTGTTTTACGCTGATCCGGTTCACAAACGCTTTATTCTCAGAGTTTCGGAGTGTATGCAGTACATTCAATGCAGTGTATGTCGGATTATACGTAAACTGCGCTGTGTACTTCACAACAGGCTTTGTAATATTCCATTTAAGAAAATTGCGCTCAAAGATTTCGACATTGTTACCCGGACCGACTGTGTATTCAACCCCTGCGGTATCTATTACCCGGAGTAATCGAGAAAGATCATAGTATGAAATAATTTCATCCGCCCCCACTGACACCGCTGGATCAATGACAGCCCGTCCGATCTGTTCTACTGCCAACGCTGTAAGCATATCGTCAGGTGCCACTTGCGCCCAGTACGGCGCTATAAGTATGGCATCTGCGGTTTCCAATACATAAGGCTGTTCATAACGCATTCTGGGAGTTATTCCTATAAGCAGGAAGTTAAACGGTTTTTGGTAAATATAGTCCACTTGCAATACATCATCAGCGGCCCAGGTCCCCATACTACTCAAATAGATATATTCCTTAATCGCTGAACTCACCGTATAAGTCTCAGCCTTGGTTGAATTATAAACCCGGCTCACACTCTTGATCGATCCCTCAAAGCTCTTGCCCTTCTCAGCAAATTGAGTCGTTGTTGTCCGTAAAATATTTGTCCCATAAACCTCACTGTCTTCGTTCGTTACTGAAATGTCCGGGTCATACAAATAGTCCATTGTTATTTTTTCCCACTGTTTCGGATACGTGGGATCAAGCTGTGCGTAAGCTCCACTAGAGGGTTGTGATGACGCCATTGTGAGTATAGTCCCTTGCCGGTGTACTACTGCTGAATCGACAACAAGTGGGGTGATTGATGGATAAACCTTTCCAAAAGAATTATGCCTTGCGATCTCATTTAATAGTTGAAATCGTCCCGGTGTCTTATAGATTCGTCCGCGCCCAACACACAAGGTACAGTGCGGATCGGGTTGAAAAGTGTCTGAGTTCAGACACGGGCAGGTGATCCCGGAGGTCCAGCGCACCCATTGAGCGTGTCTACCTAGGGCTTGCTCATAAGTCTTTACTGTCTGAAATGTACGAAATTGAGTGCTCACTCAGCCCCCACAAAAGACATCGGAATAGGTCCAAACTTATACCGGTTACGTGTTAACCACTCCTTTATTTCATCAGAATATTGTTTGATACGCGCCCCAAAGTATGCACTTGTCGCACTTTGAGTCGATGAAAAACTTTCGCTCAGCCCGTCCAGACTCACCGACTGACTTGAAAATCCAGCCAGCAGACCGTCACCAACAACCGCCAATGCCTTGATCGTCGCGTACTTGCCTATCGTAGACCGCAGGCCTTCAGGGACAAAATCTGCGGATTCATAGCCGGTAGTATAATCAAACTCAAAAGCTCCTGGATACCGCGCTGCCCCATAACCTGTCCATAGAGCGCCGTACACGCTGTAAGGCCCATAACTGAACCCACCTTTCGGGAACATTCTGAGTTGTCCAAATTGCTTATGGAGCCTGATCCAGTCGTTAGTTA
>Ga0114923_10003624_pt1 | contig 10401 bp, 8 predicted proteins | sample SumtaG_FD_89578 | JGI IMG/M metagenome (GOLD analysis project Ga0114923, IMG submission 89578) | Deep subsurface microbial communities from Indian Ocean to uncover new lineages of life (NeLLi) - Sumatra_00157 metaG | ecosystem: Environmental > Aquatic > Marine > Oceanic > Sediment | place: near...
GAAAGTCTCCGCTGCGTGGTCGTCGCCGGCCTTGATCGCGCCCTCTAGGGCCTTTTCCGCGGCCTCGATGGTGTCGAGTGTGCCTTGTAGGTCAGCCGGGCGCTCCTGGGCCTTTTTGATTAGCTCAGCCATTGTGGCGGACGGTTCCGCTCGGAGCTCCTGGTAGCTCTTTTCGCCTGCAGCTTTCCCGGCGAGGAATTCGTCGGTTTCGAATTTTTCTCTTTTCTTTGGAGCCTCGGCGGCCCCAGGCTTATCAATAACGACGATCCTGGTAGTCGTCCCTGTTTGCCGGAAGGATCCGGCGCCTTTAAACTTTTGGCCGCGCTTTCCGACCTCGGCGTCGACCTCCTCGAGCCAATCCCTAAACTCCTTGTATTTGCGATTATTCCGGAAGAAGGTCCCCTCGCCCATGATCGAGACAATGCGGCCGCCAGGCGCCAGGAGCGTATAGGCGTGCTTAACGTGCTCGATGTCCTGGCCGTTCTCAAAAGGCGGGTTCATAATTATTCGATCATAGAGGCCGTCGTCCGGGATCATTTCCAGGAAGTTAGACCAGGGGACGCCGTAGCCCTTGGCCTGGAGGATCTTTTGAAGTGTAAAATTGATTTCCGCTACATCCGGGCGCCGTCCGGTTCTTTCGAGGATCGCGTCGGCGATATCCCCCTTTCCGGCCTCGGGCTCCAGGGTGTTATGCTCCGCCGTGATCTCGGCCCGGCCCAGCATGTGGTCGATCGACTTCTTAGGCGTCGGGAAAAAGCCCGGTATCTTGGTCCCGATCAGTTCGCGCTCGAGTTCGGCGAGCTCTTTTTTCTTGATAGCCTCGGGATCCGGAGGGTCTACGAATTCCAGCAGGGCCTTTTTAGCCTGGTCAAACTCTTTTTGGCTCGTTATGCCGGCCGCTTTAAGGCGCTTGCCTCTCTGTAGGGAGTCCTTGGCCCACTTCAATTTCTGAGGTTGCATTTTTATAGCCGCCTCGACGGCCTTTAGCTGCGCATCCGTTTTAAGATATACCGCGCTGCCATCTCGGCGCATGCCGACCAGGGCGTCCCGGTGCTTTCCGGCGCCCCTGACACCCTTAAGGGCCTCCTTAACGTCCCTGACAAACGACCCGTTGATATAGGGATGGGTAAATCGATCGTAATGCAGGATAGATTCGATCGCCGTCTTTGTGTCGACCCTCTCGAGGGTCTCTGGGAGTGTCCCGGCCTCGATCGCGTCGGCCATACCCCGCATTATAGTCTGGATTTCCTCGAGGCGTTCGGCCTGGGCGTAGGAACTCGCGATCTGACGGCCGCGCCTGGCCGTTAGGTTTTGATTAGCAACGCCCGGGCTGCGCTTATCGTCGATCGATTTTTGCAGGCGGTCGGCCATGGTCCGGAGTTTTGCCGGGCGCTTATCGGTGGAAGTTTTCTTTTTTGGGGTGGAAGTCTTTGGAGAGACTTCCACATCGGCCAGGTCCTTTATTTTTATGCCGCCGAGGTTTTCCTTTTCCGCCCTGCCCTTTAATTTCATGGCAAACTCTTGGGCGGTCTGATACTCGCTATATATACGCTCCCGGGCCTTCCCGTTTTCAGTCCAATGAACAACAAACCTCTTACCCTCGACCTCTGCAGCCAGGGCCTTTTGGATCTTTCGCTTTTGGATCCCGGGACTCTCGGGGCGGGGCTCGACCAGGTCGCCGGCCTTGGCCTTTTCCTCCGGGGTTAAAGAGCGTATGAATTCTCGGTATTCGGCCAGAGCCTTCGCTTTTTTTGGCTTGGGTGCGTCGGGGATATCTTTGTAATCGAGCGCGGCCTGGACTTCATCCGGAAAGAGCTCCTGGGCCTCTTTGTAGGTGCGCATATAGTCCGGGATCATCGGCTCGCCGTTCTGGTATCGCTGCAGGGCCGTCGTGTGATTCTTAAAATCCGCTATGGCCTCGTTATCGCCTTCCTGGGCGCCTTTACGGGCCTGGTTGATTAGCTCTTTTAACTTGGCCTCGATGTCCGGTACCGGGTCCGGTTCATCCCGGACTTTTTTTGCCTCGGCTGCAGGCGCTCCCTGCGCAAAGATAGACTCCGACAACTCCTTTTTGATCTTCTCGATCTGTTTCCTGGGATCGAGCGGCGCCTTAAGGAGGAGCTTCTCGCCGGCGATCTCCTTCTCGGCCGGCGTTAAAGAGTCGACATAAGCCTGGTAGTCCTTTTTGGCCTGCTTTCTATCCGCGACCACTTCGTCGGGTACTATCTGAGGTCGCTCGACGCCCTGGTCTCTCTGTTTGGCATACTCCTTGTAGCTGATCTCTCCCTTTCTCGGTTGATACGGCTCTATGCCAAAGGCCGATGTTATCCATGCGTCCGGGTATTCTTTCTCGACGGCCTCCACGACCTCCTCATGGTCCGCCCTGGTTGAATATTCAGACGCTATTTCCTTACCATCCGGTCCGGGCTTGTCGTAGGCGGTTATCCTAACCAGGTCGCCCTTTTTGGCGTCCGGATATTTCTGCCTGGCCTCGTAGCTGTCTTTATAATCGGCCTCTATGGCGGCGGTCCTGGCCTGGTCCGCCGACGGCCTCTCGCTGCCAGGTACGGCGCCGGGATGCTCCGGTCCTGCCATGGTGGTACCGTCCGGCATTGTGTGGACAACCTCGGGCTCGATTATTCCGCTATCGTCGGGTAGTCGCCCTTCTTGCCCTGGACCGGCTTTGGTTCCGGGCTGTTGATCCTGCAAGAGAGCTGCGGGTACGTCTTTCTCGGGCAAGACTCGCTGGTTTTCGAGCCATTCCCTGAAAGTGAGGGGCTTTCCGCCTCCGGGGTATGCGTTGGTGTGGTAGTCTTTATAGCCTTCATAGTTTTCCCGGGCAATATCCAAGCTGCCGTCTTCTTTTAATATGTCATAAACGGACCGCTCTGGCAACTCCGGTCCTTCCATTTCAATAACCGGGCCGGTGCCTATGGGCGGAGTCTCCGGGACCTCGATCCCTTCCTTAAAAAGACTCTTGGCGCTTACGGTCGACTTGTTGAGTTTTCCGCCTGTCACATTGTATAAGGCGATCGGGCCGCCCTTGACTCTTTCTTGCCACCCTAAAAACTCGGCGGTCGGAGTTTCGGGTAACGCCCGTTTTGGGGTCTGTGAGGGGCTACGAGGAGCTACGTCGGGACTTCGGGGCCTTTCGGGTGTGATTGGGCTCTCTACGCCGGCGCGTCGTCTAATCGCCTCGTTTTTAAATAACTCAAACTCGGCCGTACGTCCGGACCGTCGGAGCTCTTTTAGTATTTCGGCCTCACTTAGCCCGGCCGCTCGCATTTGAGAGACCCCCTGCAGGACCAGGGCTCGCTCTCGATTCGATACCATTCTCCAGAGATTAGAGTTAAGGACGGCGCCGGCCAGTCTAAAAAGACCGTGGGCGGTCGGGATCTCGACTCCAAACTCGGCTATCATCCGGCCGATGATCTCGCCGGACTGCTCGGGCGTGAGCTCGCCCGGGAGAGCTTTCTTCTTGGGGCCGGGCAAATTGTGGATATGAGTTGCGACCTTTCTCATGGCCCGGGCGCCCAGGTCGGATATCGAGGCCTCGATTTGCTCGATCCCGTACGGATCCTCCCCGGTAAAGGCGCCCGGGGATGTAGCGACGGCATGGCCAGGCTGAAAGGGTGCCCGGAGGACGGCGCCCATATGTCGGGGTTCGCCTACCGGATCAGGGCCGAAATCGGGTTCGAGCGCCGGATCCCTCCCAGGGATCGCCGCTCGCCTGGCCAGGAAGTCGATAGTCTCGATCTTTTTAATAGCGTTGTCGACCTTGCCGTCTATGACGTCCAGGGCGGGACTGCGATCGGGGACCGCCGGCGCGAATATGCTCGGATCGCTAACAGGGACCCCCGGGTCCGGCGAGACCGGCGAGGTAATCTCCGGCTGCCGTCCCGGTGCGGCGGTGGGCCCCTGCGTATGCGCCGGCGCGAGCTCTCCTTCGGGAGCAAAACCTATGGCGCCCGAAAAGTCTTTAAATGACAAGTCGGAGTAGTGCTTGCGGTGCATCCCCACGGCAAGCTGCATGTCGGTAAGGTTGTTGTACTGCGGATATTTTTGTCTGATCTCTGCAATGTTCATTAGTTTAAAGCGTTAAGGTTTGGGGTGGCTGCTGGCGCCGAGGCCGGTGCGGTCCCGCGAATGTTCAAAGGGTCGTCGCCGGGATCCTGGGCAGCCGGGTCGACTTTGGGTTTTACAAAACTGTTCAGATAGTCCTCGTATTCGTCCAGCTTCCTCTCCATTTCCTCCGGAGGCTTGCCTCTTAGCGCCTCGGCCAGCTTCGGGTTATCCTTAGCTATCATGGCAAGTAGGAGCTCGTCAAACCCGCCGGTCCTGGCAAGCTTCTCGCGATACTTGGCGATCTCGTAGAGTTTGGCCCGGGCCTCTTTCTCCGAGGGTTCCCTGGTCTTTTTACCGTCGTTCCACATAGGCCCCTTTGATTTAAACACCCATTTTTTACCGTCCCACTCCTCGGTTACTTTGTCAGATTTCTTTTGGTAGTTCCGTAGCTTGCCCTTTTTGAGGGTGCCGTCGCTCTTTGCCTTGGCGTCCAGCTTGTCCGTGTAGAGTTTTAGCTTTTGCCTCATGACCTTCTCGGACAATAGCCCGTCGTCGCCGGCCAGGCTGGAGAGCATGGCCCCCATATTAGCCAGGGCCTCGTCGTCGTATGTCTCCGGCAATCCTAATTTTGCAAAAGTCTCGCCGCCGACCGTAGCTTTCACAAGAGGAAGGAAAGAGGTCTGATAGTTTTGAGGAGTTGCGCCCTGGACGGCCTCGGACATAAACGCGAGACCCTTATAGAGAGCGTCTTGCTCCGCTTTATCCGCGGCCCGGGTGTCCGCGCCCTTTGCCAAGTCGAGTCTATCCCTTGCGATCCCGGTCCGCTCGGTGCTCTCTCTGGCCACGCGGTCCCTTCTTGCGTCCTGCTTGGCGTCGCGATCCTCCGAAATAGCGTTCCGGCGCTCGCCCTCCTCGGTCCGGTAGATGTCCCTTAATACGTTCGCTGTATATAACGGCATGGTGTTACCCCGCTAAGTTTGATGGTCCGAATAGATTTGTTGTGCCGCCCCCGTACGCCTGTTTAGCGTATGACGCATATGTCGCGTTGTTTTGATTCGCGCTATAAGCGTTGTACGCCTTGGTCCCGTAATACGCGGATCCGATCGCGTTGGGCACGACGTTCTGATAAACATTAGACAGCTGCCTGCCCTCGTCGCTGTATATGTTTGAAAGAGCGTTGCCCTGGCTTTGGTAGGCCTGGCTGATCTGTCCGCCAGTTTGGGATCCTATCTGCCCGGTGGCCGTTGCGGTCCCACGGCCCACATTGGCCAATGCAAACCACTTGTTGAGATTCTGCTGCGTCAGGGCGTTTTCGATATTGTATTCATCGGTAGCCTTCCCGTACTCGCGCCCATATTCGTCCACGGCTCGCCCGTACTCGTCCACGGCTCGCCCGTACTGCCTCCCGGTTTCGTCGGCTATCAGTCTCCGGTTAGCGTCCGCAAGGGCGTTGACTCCCATCCTGGAGTTATAGCCGCCCCGGGCTGCCAGGGAGCGATTTACAGACCGCTCGAGGTCCTCTTGTTGTAGTTTGTAGGTCGGATCGTCGGGATCGAATTCAAAATCGAACTCCCCTTCGAATTCCGGGAGGTCCGGGGCCTCCGCGCCCGAAGGCGCTGCCTCGTACTCCGCGAGACCTCGATAGCCTGCGTCAATATAAGGTTGCAGGACCTTGGCGGCCTTGTCGAACATTTCCAGCGAAGCCTCTACCCCCAACTCCGTTGACGATATTTGGGCGCCGGCGGCTGTGTTCGCGGCGGACTTGGTAGCCGATGCTCCCATTATTCCGGATACAATGCTCATGGGATCCTCCTTGTGTAATGTTTCTCAATGAGTTGATAGCCGCGCTTCAAATAAAACTTTTCGAGCCGGTCCGGCATGGAGTCCGCCAGGTGGATCATGGCCGTTTTGGCGCATCCGTTGTCCGCCGCCCACTTCTCGAACGCATCCAAAAGTTTAACCCCGCAACCTCTATGCTCCGGAGCCGTAAACCAAAAGGTCTCGATCGCTATTATTTCGCCGTTGTGAAGGTCGGGCGCCTTTATGGATCCCAGGGCGCCCATGAGCTCGCCGTCCTTCTCGGCAACAAATACGGTGGCCGCGCCGGCGTTAATCATTTCCTCGTACCTCATTGTGGCATAGCCTACATTCACCTTTACAAAGGCGGTCTCCTCCTCAAACTGTTTCATAAAAGCAGTTATCCGTAACATTTCCTCGGCTTTTATGATTCGTATTATCAAGAGGCCTCCAGCGCCGGGTAGCAATGCTTACCCTGGGCCTTGACGTAATTTCTAAAGTTTTGGTCCAGGCGATCGTAAACGTCCGGCTCCAGGGATCGGATCCGGCCGTCCTTGGTCCCGACAAAGGGCTGAACCATGGCCGGAAAAAGCTTGTAGCCTGCAGGCGAGGCCTGGAGTTCGGCATTGATGTCCTGGGCGGTCTCGCCGTCGAATCCAAACAATAGGTTTCCGTGATAATCAATATCGTATTTGTGTAAAAGGTTTAACGTATTCAAAATCTGTCTAACTTTTATTTTCTTGTTCATCCGGTCGAGCTTGGCCTGGTCAAACGATTCGACCCCTACAACCAGGTGTGCGCAGCCGCTCTCTTTGGCCGCCTTGGCCATATCCTCGTCGAAAGGCTGGCAGCGGATCGCGGCCGTCCAGGGGCCCCGCTTTTTCATTTCGGCACATATCTTCATCCAGCGAGGTTTGTTAATATTCAAAGTGTTGTCGTTAAAAACAAGCCATTCCAGTCCGTATTTTTCCCTATAGTGATCGACCTCGAGGAAAACTTCGCCCAGGTTGCGCATACGGAAAGCGCAAGTCTGAGCGCAGAACGTACAGGCCCAGGGACAACCCCGGGAGGTTAGCACGCCCATATATTTTGTTTCGTGTCGTTTGTGGTACTCGGATATCCCAAAAGCCTCGTAGTCCGGCCAGGGGATCCGGTTGATAGGCCAGGATTCGAATTCGCCGACGGAGATTCCGCCCCGAAAGTTGGTTTTTTCAAGACCTCCAAATGTCGCCAGGGCACCGCCAACGACCGGGTAGACCCCCAGGGCCTCACATATCTCCGCATCCCTCAAAATATAGGGCTTGAATTCCTCAAAGCCTGTAAAGAAAGCGCGGTCCTGGCCTTTGAGCTCCTCTTTGAGATCGTAGTCCCAAAGGTTGTAGTTCAAAACCTTAACATCGTGTGTTAGTTTTTTCAGCGCGGCCACGACGTATAGCGCGCCAAGAGGGTAACAACACGGATCATCGAGCGGTACGCCGTATTTATGTAGGACTAAGGTTATTTTCAATTAAGTATCTCCATCCTCTATTCCGATATGGGTCGTCTTGTAGGAAATCGATCCGTCTGTAATAATAATATTGTCCACTTCGGATGTATCCGTCTCTAAATTAAAGCACAGGGTTAGCGCGTCCCCTGCTTGAACATTATTGCCGGCGTAATCCCATGCTAGGGGAATATGCACATGAAACAGCTTGTATTGAGCGCTTTGGCCAACGACAACCGCAACCTCTACTATTTGTGTTTTGTTAACCGCCTCTCCCGCCCCTTTATAGAACGCGGTTAGCTTAATATCCACGGTGTCCGTTACGAGCCCCCCGACGTTATTAACGTTACACTCAAAGCTTAATTCTATATCTATATCGGAATCTCCGTCCCAGTCTGCGTGAATGTCTGTTTTGGAAAATATCAATTCCCCGGCGTTGTCCAGCCGCCAACCGCCAAGGGTGTTAGCGTCAGGATTTACCCATGTGGCCCCCGACGCCCCTGGGTCAAAGGCTGCTATTGGTATGTGGTAGTATCGACGGTAGTTAGCCTCACCCGATCTTATAAAATTGTCTATGGTTACGAGTCCGCCAACAGCAACCACTATGCCGTCTCCGACCGTGACCTCTTGGCCGGCGCCTATTATAACGTCTCCATTCTCGTCCACAGTAACAACCTGGTCAGGAGTTCCGTCGCTGGCCGAGAGCTCGCTATGACGGTGGGCGGAGTCGCGCATAGCGTCGTCATGGAGCTCGTTTACCGCCCTGGCAATCTCCCGGTAAAACCGGTCGACCTCGATCATGTCGGATGGATCCCTCGGCGGTACTACTTTGATAAGTTTGTCAGAAGCCATTATTTCCTCAAAACTTCGAAATCTTCTTCGATTCCCATCAATACAAACTCTACGTTATCGGTTACGGCAAACTCCCATTGCCGGGTGTAATACTGCCCCAGGCGACGCTGGACGGACCTTATGAGGTTTTTGCCGGCGCTATGGAAGTTTACAAGCCTCTCGTTGCTCCAGCTATCGGCGCCGTCGTCGCGGTAGCGCATCATTATCTGGTATGTTGTCCCGGCCTGCACGTTTTTGCCCTTGACCTTGAAATAGAGCCTGTCGCAGCGCTTTTGCCGGGCTACCGTGCCCCAATCTATAGGGGGCGTCCGGATCGCGACTCGAACGATGTCGCCGTCGTCCTGGTGCGTGTTCGGATCCAGCTTGTAAATTTTACTCGTAGTCTTGTCGCCTATCAAGGTGGTTCCCCAGGCCTCGGCCAAACAGGAGCAATTCCCGGGCCAGCGATCGTACTCCGAGTTGAGCGGGTGCCAGCGGCCCCACTCGTACCAAAACTTCGCCAAAAAGTCATAGGCCAGCGTTTTCTCGTCGCTCGGAAAGGTCAGGACGTAAAACGGCCGGCCGCGATATAGAATAAAGTCGCCCAGGGCGTCGGTCGTGATCCCGAATCCCTGGAGGTAGTCGTTGATAGCTAAAGATATAACCCGGACCTGTCTCCCCTCGAGCATTACGACCTGGCGGTTTTCGTCGAGCCACACCCAGGTACCGTCGCACCAGGTTAAAGAGTGCTTTGCCAGGGTGCCGGACTGGACATAGCCCTGTAGTTCTCGGACAAAAGGGGTCGATCCGTCGTCGCGCCAAAGCTCACCGGTCCGGCCGCCAAGTAGGAATATTTCCAGATTGGCCACACCCAAGGCCATTAGCTTGTCGCTCTCGGCCTCGGCCTCAAACTGATTAGCGCTCCAAACGGTCGGAGCGTTTACGTCGGAATGATGAAAGTTGCCGGATCCTACCTCGTTGGCCAGGAGGTACCGGTCCAGGATCGCCGGATGGGAGACCGTCGTCGGAGCGTCGGCGTCCGCCATGGCCGTTACGGCCGTTGTGGAGATCCCCTGCAGTTTTTCGCCGTTGGCCCCATACAGCGCGGTCCCCTTGTTGGCAAAGTTTACCCGCTCTAAGGCCTGGAAGGTGTCGTTAGTAAGCTGCGCATAGGCGCCGGCTGCGGTCGTGATCTTAAAGGTTTTGGTGTTTGTGACCGCTATGGCCAGCGCTTGCTCGGGCCACCAATAAAGACCGTCGATCGGCCTTGACTCTCCCAGGTCGCAAAGTTCTACCAGGCAGGGGCGTCGGTGTATGTTGCCCTGTTCGTCGACGAAACAGTCCTGCATCAACGGATTGCCGACCTTTAGGGTCTTTTCGTCAATGTTTTTATAAAGCCCCTGGGCTATTGGTAACGGTTTAACAGGCATGTTTTATCCCCCTATCCACACAAGGGCGTCCTCGTCCCAAAAATACCGCTCACCATCCTCGGGCATAGCTACGGGCGGCTGTCATTGGCAGGTTTCGTCTAAGGCCCATGAAGGGTAAGGTTGCGGTTTGATAAAAGCGTCGAGCTCCGCATCGTATATGTCGCCAACCCCTGCGTAGTTATACCGAATATTAAAATTATAAGAAGTCTGTTTCCATATGCCGCCTTTGAAAAGTCGCTCACAAAAGGCTATGCCGACGGCCTCGCTTTCCCGTCCATCCTTTAGGCACTTGTCGTTAGCGATCACTACGACCCTTAAAACCTTATTGTTTTTGTTAAGCTCCGCAAAATGCGCCATTGGTTACTCCTGTGGTGCAATGTGGTACCTGGTGAAACTGTTAAAGGGGTAACAGGTCTTTTTGTAGTCCGGCCCTGTGTGTATGATTAACAGGCCGTCTATAGCTTCGACCAGTTGAATATTCGTAAAAACATCATTGGCGCCGTTTGTTCTCTCCACCGTCACGTGCAACAAAATTTCTACAGCGCCCTTCTCCTTTCTCCTCTTGTTGCTCTTGCTCATTAGTGTCACTTTGCTCATTTGTCTACCTCCTATTGATATTTGTATCGCAGAATTACAACGCCGGAACCGCCATTGCCGCCATTGTTTCCAGCATTTCCACCACCACCACCACCACCAGTATTGGCAGTTCCGTTTGATCCTGCACCGGAGTTACTCCCATTACCACCACCACCGTCTCCACCAGATCCAGCAGTTTCAGTTCCGCTAAATGCACCA
>Ga0114923_10003625_pt1 | contig 10401 bp, 4 predicted proteins | sample SumtaG_FD_89578 | JGI IMG/M metagenome (GOLD analysis project Ga0114923, IMG submission 89578) | Deep subsurface microbial communities from Indian Ocean to uncover new lineages of life (NeLLi) - Sumatra_00157 metaG | ecosystem: Environmental > Aquatic > Marine > Oceanic > Sediment | place: near...
CCCAAGGATTACCTCTATTTTCGTGTTGATCGCCGCCGTAAAATGCCAATTACCGTGCTGCTAAAAGCGATAGGTTATACATCAGAACAAATCCTTGCTGGATTCTTTACATTTGATGTCTTTCATATTTCCAAAAAGAATATCCAGTTCGAGCTAGTTCCAGAGCGCTTACGTGGTGATATAGCTCGCCTTGATATTGTTTCTAAAAGTGGAAAGGTTATCGTTCAGAAAGACAAACGAATCACCGTCAAACATACTCGTGAATTGCAACAAGCTGGGGTAGACAAACTTTCGGTGTCAGAAGATTTTTTACTGGGGCGGGTACTGGGTCACAATGTGTTAGATAAGGAAACAGGCGAGATCATAGCGCTGGCTAACGATGAAATCACTGAGGAACTTTTTGCCAAGTTGCGCGAGGCTAACATCGAAAAACTTTATACCATATATACAAATGATCTCGATCAGGGTGCATACATATCACAGACTTTGAGGATAGACGAGACTACTGATCAATTGACTGCTCAAGTAGCAATCTATCGTATGATGCGTCCTGGCGAACCCCCTACCGAGGATGCAGTTAAAGCATTGTTTAATGGATTGTTCTATGCACCCGAACGCTATGACTTATCCGCGGTTGGGCGAATGAAATTTAATCGTCGTGTTGGCAAAGCTGAGTTGACTGGTTCCACTACTTTGTCGAACGAGGATATCATCTCAATAATAATGATACTGGTAGAACTGCGAAATGGTCGTGGTGAAGTGGATGACATTGATCACCTTGGAAACCGCCGTGTTCGCTATGTCGGAGAATTAGCGGAAAACCAGTTTCGCTCTGGACTTATTAGGGTTGAGCGAGCTGTAAAAGAGCGCTTGAGTCAGGCGGAATCCGATAATCTTATGCCGCACGATCTGATTAATGCTAAGCCAGTATCGGCAGCAGTACGTGAATTCTTCGGCTCTAGTCAGTTATCTCAATTCATGGATCAGACCAATCCGCTTTCCGAGATTACTCATAAGCGACGTGTTTCTGCCTTAGGGCCAGGCGGGTTAACACGCGAGCGTGCAGGGTTTGAAGTGCGTGATGTACATCCAACTCACTATGGTAGGGTATGTCCGATCGAAACGCCAGAAGGCCCAAATATTGGGCTTATTAACTCGCTTGCGTTATACGCTCGTACCAATAAATATGGTTTTTTGGAAACGCCCTACCGTAAGGTAAAGAACAAAAAAGTTACTGACGAGATTGATTATCTGTCAGCTATTGAGGAAGGTCAGTACGTGATTGCTCAAGCAAACGCGAAACTAGATCGCCATAATAAGTTTATACAGGATATTGTTTCTTGTCGTCAAAAGAATGAATTCACCCTAGCGACACCGGATCGAATCGAATATATGGACGTAGCCCCAGCACAGATCGTTTCAGTAGCAGCCTCACTAATTCCATTTCTAGAGCACGACGATGCTAATCGTGCTTTGATGGGGTCCAACATGCAACGTCAGGCGGTACCTTGTCTACGTGCTGAAAAATCACTTGTTGGTACTGGAATAGAGCGTGTAGTGGCAATAGATTCTGGTACTGCGGTACTGGCCGGACGAGCTGGTGTAGTAGATTATGTAGATGCTGGGCGTATTGTGGTGCGAGTACATGATGCCGAAACACGTGTTGGTGAAGTGGGTGTAGACATTTACAACCTGACTAAATATACCCGATCTAATCAGAACACTAATATCAATCAGCGCCCTCTTGTGAGAGAGGGTGACGTAATTGCTTGTGGTGACGTAGTAGCAGATGGCGCTTCTACCGATATGGGTGAACTAGCGTTGGGGCAGAATATGTTAGTCGCATTCATGCCGTGGAATGGTTATAACTTTGAGGACTCAATTCTGATTTCTGAGCGCATTGTTTCTGAAGATCGTTTCACATCTATTCATATTGAAGAACTTTTGTTGGTAAGCCGTGATACAAAGTTGGGGACTGAAGAGATTACCGGGGATATATCGAATCTATCGGAAGTGCAACTCGGGCGCTTGGATGATTGTGGCATCATTTATATTGGCGCAGAAGTCGAGGCTGGCGACGTACTGGTAGGCAAGGTTACCCCTAAGGGTGAGATCCAACTGACACCGGAAGAAAAATTATTACGCGCAATATTTGGCGAAAAAGCTTCCGATGTAAAGGATACGTCGTTACGTGTGCCATCAGGCATCTCCGGAACAGTAATTGATGTACAGGTGTTTACCCGCGAAGGTATCGAGCGTGATACACGTGCTCAGCAGATTATTGATGATGAGCTAAATCGTTACAAGAAAGACCTCGCAGATCAAATGCGAATCGTAGAGGCTGATACGTTTGAACGTATCGAGCGTCTACTCAAGGGTAAGGTAGCTACTGGTGGACCTAATAAGCTTGCAAAAGGCTCACGCATTACCAGGGAATATCTTGAAGGTATTGATCCACACCACTGGTTTGATATTCGTTTGTCTAATGAGGATGCGAGCGTACAGCTAGAGCAGATCAGGGAAGGTCTTGTGCAGAAACGTAAGACATTTGACGTCTTTTTTGAAGAAAAGAAAAAGAAACTTACCCAGGGCGATGAATTGCCACCTGGCGTGCAGAAAATGGTGAAAGTTTATGTGGCGGTGAAGCGTCGTCTGCAGCCCGGAGATAAAATGGCAGGGCGCCATGGAAATAAGGGTGTAATTTCAAAAATTGTGCCAGTAGAAGATATGCCCTACATGGCAGATGGTACTCCTGTGGATGTTGTATTAAATCCTCTGGGTGTACCTTCGCGTATGAATGTTGGACAGATACTGGAAATCCATCTTGGATGGGCGGCCAAAGGGTTGGGTAGGAAGATTGGTAATATGCTTCGTGCTCAAAGCAAGACTGCTGAAATCAGGAAATTTATTAATAAGATTTACAATAGTAGTGGCAAACAGGAGGATATTGCTTCCCTAGACGATAAGGAAGTTTTGGAATTAGCAAACAATCTCCAGAATGGCGTACCTTTTGCTACTCCCGTATTTGATGGTGCCACAGAGCATGAGATCAAAGATATGCTTGAGCTTGCTGATTTACCACAATCCGGACAGATTGAGCTATATGATGGTAGAACTGGTGAGGCATTCGACCGCCTTGTCACAGTGGGCTACATGCATGTGCTGAAGTTACATCATTTGGTGGATGACAAGATGCATGCACGTTCTACAGGCCCTTACAGCTTGGTAACCCAGCAGCCGCTAGGTGGTAAGGCTCAGTTTGGTGGACAACGATTTGGTGAGATGGAAGTGTGGGCATTGGAAGCTTATGGTGCTGCTTACACACTACAGGAAATGTTGACCGTCAAATCTGACGATGTGAACGGACGTACTAAGATATATGAGAGTATCGTCAAGGGTGACCACAAGATTGATGCTGGCATGCCAGAATCATTCAATGTCTTGGTAAAGGAAATCCGTTCACTTGGGATGGACATCGACTTGGATCGGCATTAACAATTTCTTTTTAAAGTCGCTGGGAGTTAATCGCTTAATTCTCTATATTGTTGCACTTTATCACCGAAGTTTTTTGTATTGCCCCCTGATTAACAGGAGTATTAAATGAAAGCGCTACTCGATTTATTCAAGCAGGTTACGCATAAAGAAGAATTCGATTCGATCAAGATTGGCCTTGCTTCTCCTGAAAAAATACGTTCCTGGTCTTACGGCGAGGTTAAAAAGCCGGAAACTATAAACTACCGTACTTTTAAGCCAGAGCGAGATGGGCTATTCTGCGCTAAAATTTTTGGCCCAGTAAAAGATTATGAATGCTTATGTGGGAAATACAAACGTTTGAAGCACCGCGGCGTGATATGTGAGAAATGCGGGGTTGAAGTCACCTTGTCCAAGGTGCGGCGGGAGCGTATGGGGCACATCCAGCTAGCTTCTCCGGTGGCGCATATCTGGTTTTTGAAGTCTCTACCGTCTCGCCTTGGGATGGTATTAGACATGACCCTACGTGACATTGAACGAGTTCTTTATTTTGAAGCTTTTGTAGTTACTGATCCTGGGATGACGCCGCTAGAACGACGCCAGTTGCTGACTGACGATGATTATCGTGCCAAGATGGAGGAATATGGTGATGATTTTAATGCCAGTATGGGTGCAGAGGGTATTCGCGACCTATTAATCAACCTAAACATTAACGTTGAAGTTGATAACCTACGACGTGACATGGAGGCTACTAGCTCAGAAACCAAAATAAAGAAACTTTCAAAGCGCCTTAAGGTATTAGAGGCATTCAAAAAGTCTGGGATCAAGCCGGAGTGGATGGTGATTACGGTGCTGCCGACATTACCGCCTGAATTACGCCCACTTGTGCCGCTAGACGGTGGACGATTCGCTACATCTGATCTTAATGACTTGTATCGCCGAGTTATCAACCGCAATAATCGTTTGAAGCGCTTGCTTGAGTTGAAGGCACCCGAAATAATTGTACGTAATGAAAAACGCATGTTACAAGAAGCAGTAGACTCTTTGCTAGACAATGGGCGCCGAGGTAAGGCAATGACGGGTGCAAACAAGCGCCCATTGAAATCCCTTGCTGACATGATCAAGGGTAAGGGTGGACGATTCCGTCAGAATCTACTAGGTAAACGAGTTGATTACTCTGGGCGATCAGTGATTGTGGTGGGTCCGCAGCTTAAACTGCATCAGTGTGGCTTGCCAAAGAAAATGGCTTTGGAATTGTTCAAGCCATTTATCTTTAGTAAGCTTGAAACAATGGGTATTGCCAGCACAATCAAAGCGGCCAAACGAGAAGTAGAAAATGAAACTCCAATAGTATGGGACATTTTAGAAGATGTTATTCGCGAGCACCCGGTAATGTTGAACCGGGCGCCGACACTGCATCGCCTAGGTATACAAGGGTTTGAGCCTGTGCTGATCGAGGGAAAAGCTATCCAGTTACATCCACTGGTGTGCGCAGCTTTTAACGCTGACTTTGATGGAGACCAGATGGCTGTGCATGTACCATTGTCTCTGGAAGCACAAATGGAGGTCCGTACTCTAATGATGTCATCGAATAATATACTGTCACCAGCCAATGGTGAGCCAATTATCGTGCCATCACAGGATATCGTATTGGGCTTGTATTACATTACTCGTGAGAAAGTTGGTGCAAGTGGTGAGGGAATGTTGTTCCCTAATATAGGTGAAGTGTCGCGTGCCTACGAAAGTCGTGCAGTAGAGTTGAATGCTAGGATTATGGTTCGGATAAATGAATATGACCTAGGTGCCGATGGAGAACGACACGCAAAAACCACGCGGTACGACACCACTGTGGGGCGTGCTCTTCTGTCTGAAATTTTGCCAGTTGGTCTGCCATTTCCATTAATCAACAAAGTGCTCAAGAAAAAGGAAATTTCCAAGCTTATTAATGCTAGTTTCCATCTCTGTGGATTGCGTGAGACTGTAATTTTTGCTGATAAACTGATGAATTTTGGTTTTACTTACGCTACTCGTGCTGGTATTTCTATTTGTCTAGATGACATGCTAACGCCAGTTCAGAAAAACGATATTATTAGTTCTTCTGAGAAAGAGGTACAAGAAATCGAGTCTCAGTACACCTCTGGATTGGTAACTCAAGGTGAACGCTACAACAAGGTGGTAGATATTTGGGGGCGTGCCGGTGACCAGGTGGCTAAGGCTATGATGGATCAACTTGGTACTGAGCCGGTGTATGACCCGAAAACCGGAAAAGTTAAAAAAGATAAGAAGGGCAAACCACTAATGCAGGAATCATTCAATTCCATTACATGATGGCAGATTCTGGTGCTCGTGGTTCTGCTGCACAGATTCGTCAGCTGGCGGGAATGCGTGGCCTGATGGCAAAGCCAGATGGGTCCATCATTGAGACTCCTATTACTGCAAACTTCCGTGAGGGATTAAATGTGTTGCAATACTTTATTTCTACCCATGGAGCGCGTAAAGGGTTGGCTGATACCGCATTGAAGACCGCAAACTCTGGTTACCTTACTCGACGTTTAGTGGATGTAACCCAGGATCTAGTTGTGACAGAAGAAGACTGTGGCACTGATAACGGTGTGGCGATGAAAGCGTTGGTTGAAGGAGGTGAAGTTATTGAGGCCTTACATGAGAGGATACTTGGACGAGTGGCCGCTAACGATATCATCAATCCAGAAAACCAGGCCGTGATTTATTCTGCCGGTTCTCTATTAGATGAGAATGCTGTGGATAATATCGAGTTTCTTGGTATAGATGAGGTAAAGGTACGGACTCCTCTTACCTGTGAAACTCGTCATGGATTATGCGCCAAATGCTACGGGCGTGATCTAGGACGCGGTACTATGGTTAACCTCGGTGAAGCCGTGGGTGTAATTGCTGCACAGTCCATAGGCGAGCCAGGTACTCAGCTTACCATGCGCACATTCCATATTGGTGGAGCTGCATCCAGAACCGCAGTGGCAAGCCAGGTAGAGAGCAGATCCAACGGAACTGTACGCTACTCCCCAACGATGCGCTATGTGACAAATTCTCGTCGTGAATTGATAGCGATTTCCCGAAGTGGTGAGGTGGTGATACACGATGACAATGGGCGTGAGCGAGAGCGTCATAAAACACCCTATGGCGCAACATTGTTGGTTCGTGATAAAGAAATGGTAAAGGCAGGACAGGTACTTGCAGCGTGGGATCCGCACACCCGGCCAATCATCACCGAATATGCCGGTAAAGTACGTTTTGAAAACGTCGAAGAAGGTATAACTGTGGCTAAGCAAATTGACGAAGTAACTGGTTTATCAACGTTGGTAGTAATAGATCCAAAACGGCGTGGTGTGTCTCAAGCTAAGGGTTTGCGCCCATTAGTGAAGCTTTTGAATGAAAAAGGAAAGGAAGTAAAACATGCTGGTGATAATCTATCAGTTAATATTACCTTCCAAACTGGCTCTATCATTATCGTGCGGGACAGGCAGCAAGTAAGCGTGGGTTCTGTGCTAGCGCGAATTCCACAGGAAAGCTCAAAAACTCGTGATATAACTGGTGGATTGCCGCGCGTAGCAGAATTGTTTGAAGCGCGTTCCCCCAAAGATTCTGGCGTACTAGCGGAAATTACGGGTTCTGTATCGTTTGGCAAGGACACCAAGGGTAAGCAACGCCTAGTGATCACAGATCTAGACGGTGTTGCGCATGAGTACCTGATTCCTAAAGATAAGCATGTTATGGCACATGATGGTCAGTTAGTAAATAAGGGGGAAAGTATCGTTGATGGCCCAGCTGACCCGCACGATATCTTGCGTTTGTTGGGAGTGGAGGTATTAGCACGTTACATTACTGACGAAGTACAAGATGTTTATCGCTTACAAGGTGTGAAGATCAACGATAAGCATATTGAGGTAATCGTGCGTCAGATGCTGCGAAGGGTCCAGATTGTTAATGCTGGAGAAACGCGCTTCATTTTAGGCGAGCAGGTGGAACGTGCAGATTTATTGGCAGAAAATGAGAAGGTGGTAGCTGAGGGTAAGAAACCAGCAATGTACGAATTCATGTTGTTAGGTATCACAAAGGCTTCACTTTCTACAGACTCATTTATTTCCGCTGCTTCTTTTCAAGAGACCACACGTGTGCTAACAGAAGCGGCCATTATGGGTAAGAAAGACAACCTACGTGGTCTTAAGGAGAATGTAATTGTCGGGCGGCTTATTCCAGCTGGTACTGGCTTATCTTTTCACAATGCACGTAAAAGGAAGAAACTGGGGCTTCAGGATGATATAGACCATGGTTTCTTGAGCGAAGAGGACACGGGAGAATCACAAAACAGTGAACATACTATGTAACTTAATATCAATACCTTAGGTACAAAGGTCACTCTAGAATTATGGGCGTCATGCTTAAATTTTCTTTCGAGATCCGGCGTACGTAAGCCAGATTCTATTGAAGTACTGGACCTGCATCCATTTTGACTGATTATCAAAATTTATAAGAATTTCGCATAGTACGCTTTATTATCTTTTTTGTCTTATTATGTAGGTTTCTGCGCTGGCTAACTGTTTAATTCATGCTATATAAAGCTTGCAGTTTAGCCATCTATTGCAGACAATATCATCAGTTTTTGGATCGACCCGCCTTGGTTGGCAGTGTAAATCTAGTATAGCTATCCTCACACCGAAAATATAATTTGTTTTGTCGTTTCAAATATCATTAGGTTATTTTATGGAGTTTCATTGGTTACTCCTGAGACTCCTACGTGTAAATTCATCTCAACTTGGGAAGTAGAGAATAAAATCTACTGAACTACTAACTGAATAGGTCTTAGTTCGCAAACACGCGTCTTGTGTGTCATGAGAATGTAACATTTCCGTCGTAATATCCAGATTGTTCGGAAACTCCTCTAGATAGGTATTTACTCGTGACACCACAGTTCCTTGCCGAATCAAGTCAACCCGGAAGTCTGGGATATAGTTATCGCCGCCACTTGCGTGAGCGCTTTATTGAGATATTGTTATTTTTGACGGCATTTGTATCGGTAGCAATTACGCTAGCAATTGTGGTGATGTTAGTTAAGGAGTCTCTTGTGTTTTTCCAGAAAGTTCCAGTCTGGGATTTTCTTACTGATACTCAATGGACGCCGCTATTTGATGATGCGCACTATGGCATACTGCCACTAGTTTCAGGAACTCTTGTAAGCTCTGCAGTTGCACTTTTAGTAGCGATTCCCCTTGGAACCATAATCGCTATATACCTTTCTGAATTTGCACCTTTTGCTGTGCGTGAGATAGCTAAGCCGTTTCTTGAGATGCTAGGCGGTGTGCCAACTGTCGTATATGGTTACTTTGCATTATTGTTTGTCACGCCTCTACTGCAAAAGATTTTCCCAGAATTGCCTGGCTTTAGCCTGCTTTCTGCCGGGTTGGTTATGGGTATTATGATTATCCCTTATGTTAGTTCCATGTCTGAGGATGCAATGCGTGCAGTACCGATGCATTTGCGTGAAGGATCCTATGCAATGGGTGCTACTCGGATTCAGACTGCTATTCGGGTAGTGATACCAGCGGCTTTTTCAGGTATTGCTGCAGCATATATTCTTGGTGTTTCCCGAGCAGTGGGAGAAACCATGGTGGTAGCAATTGCTGCTGGTATGCAGCCAAATCTTACCTGGAATCCAACAGAACCAGCGGCCACGATCACTGCCTACATAGTGCAGGTGAGCTTAGGAGATTTACCACACGGTAGCATTGGTTATCAGACAATATTTGCTGCTGGGCTTACATTGTTGCTGATAACTCTCACATTTAACATTATTGGCCACATTCTGCGTAAAAGATATCGTGAAGTGTATTAATCTTGACTAGACCATAGAGAATTTATTTTCAATTTAATTTTGGTATTTGTACAAACACATGAGTAATCTAATTTTCGGGTTTCTATGGATATGCTGTGTTTCATATTATCGGACCAAGGCTGATGCGAAGCACTAAGAATCTTCAAGAGATTCGTCTCATTATTGCACGTCACAAGCGTTTAGACCTACTGTTTATGGTTATTGGCGTGCTTGCGCTGATGATCGCAGTACTTACGTTTGTAGCGTTATTTGCTCACATGCTTATTGATGGAATGCCACGTTTATCATGGGATTTCTTTACTTCCTTTCCATCGCGGCACCCAAGATCAGCTGGCATACTTTCAGCTTGGGTTGGTACAACTTTGGTGATGCTAGTGACAGCCGCCGCCGCCGTGCCAATAGGAATTGGAGCAGGTGTATATCTGGAAGAGTATGCTCCAAAGAACATCATTACTGAGATATTAGAAATAAATATCACAAATTTAGCTGGAATACCATCAATTATTTATGGTTTGTTAGCGTTGGGGATATTTGTTTATCAGCTTGGACTTGGTCAGAGTATTCTGTCGGCGGGATTAGCGTTGGCGTTGCTGATTCTGCCAATAGTGATTGTTGCCACCCGTGAAGCTATACGTTCAATTCCAGTTGCCATTCGTGAGGGTGCTTATGCCCTTGGGGCAAGCAAGTGGCAAACAGTTTCCGATCATCTGCTTCCGTATTCTGCAGCAGGTATTATGACTGGTGTTATTATTGGCCTAGCTCGAGCGATTGGTGAAACTGCTCCTATCATCACTATAGGTGCGTTAACTTTCATTGCTTTCCTGCCACCGTCTCCAATCAAGGCTGAATTTCCTTTTCTGTCATTTGAGTGGTTAACAGCGTCCTTCACGGTGATGCCGATCCAAATGTTTAACTGGGTCTCACGGCCCCAGGAAGAGTTTCAGTTCAATGCAGCGGCAGCAGGGTTAGTGCTGGTTGTGATGACACTTACCATGAACGCATTTGCTATCTACGTACGTTATCGTATGCGTAAGAACATCAAATGGTAGGAGATCACATACAAA
>Ga0114923_10003626_pt1 | contig 10400 bp, 12 predicted proteins | sample SumtaG_FD_89578 | JGI IMG/M metagenome (GOLD analysis project Ga0114923, IMG submission 89578) | Deep subsurface microbial communities from Indian Ocean to uncover new lineages of life (NeLLi) - Sumatra_00157 metaG | ecosystem: Environmental > Aquatic > Marine > Oceanic > Sediment | place: near...
AACACCGTTCAACTCTTCACTATTATTTGGAGCATCTTCCAGGGTGAAAGTTGCCGCTGAAATTGCAACCACTTCTTTATGAAAAATCAAGGCACCAATTTTATAATTAATTACTGATCTGTTGCTAAGGTTAAGTGTTTTTGTTACACCAACCACACTTAATTTTTCGAATTTTACTACTGACATAATTAATCCTATATATTTAGTTTTATTCCTCGTATCTCTGCAAAAGTAGCTGAGTCTGAAAAGGCAACTCTGAAATCAACTTCCCCGGCTGCGTTTATTATTATATATGCAAGACTACTCCCTAATCCAGTAGTGAATAACGCTGTTCCGTCTGCGTAGACTATTTGCAACCCCCCAGTTATAAAACTTGAAAAATCAGTAGGACGCCATAAAAATATATTGTTCGCAGGTGCTATAGTTGAACCAACTTTTGCAAAAATAAGAACACTTTTAGTAATTATGTTATTTCCTGAATATACTGGATTGGCAACCGTTGTAAACGATGTAGTGCTAACGCTCGAATACGATAACTCTGATAGGCTTTCTAAATATGTGAAATCGTTATCTATTTGATAGAATGGAATTATAGTAGTAGCGATTTGCTTTGTTGTTATAAACCCTATTAGTTTCTTGAAAGTGAATCCTGTCGGCATCGTAGGATTAGTGAATGATAAAGACCCTAATCCTGCAATTTCGTCAAGATCTTTATCGTATATTGCCCAAATTGCATATTGTGTATTTTGCGCCAAAGATCCCGTGTCAAGCCTGTTTTTTGCCCCATTTAAAGAAAAATCAATAGTTATCAATGCTATACCAGAATGAAACGCTATTCCGGTCGCTGATTTTGTTACAAGACTACTAGCTTGCCAATCAACTTTTGTGGCTGGTGTCACTATATTGTTTTTTACAATAAGATTTTTAAAGCCATTTTCCAGGTAGGCAGCAATTAAAGAAGTGTTGTCAAAATTAATCCCTGGCGGTCGGTTCATTACTGATGTAGTCATGAATTCAGCCCCAATATCAGGTTGGGATATATAAGGTATTTCTGGTTTTAATTCGTCGCTCATTATGGTATTACCGGACCGTTCATTGTTCTGACCCCATCAAGGAATTCAGTTCCATCTAAAAAATAAAATGCTGTTTCTATTAAAGCAGGTTCCAATTTCTGTAACAGCATATCCATTATGAAAGTTCGCTTATCCCTTGCGGACGGTAAGCTAGACGCTATATTGAGTATAGCACATTTTATGGTGGTTATCCCTGAGAGTTGAGGAATGGTAAGTGTCACCACGTCACCACGCTCTAATTCGATGTTTTTTATATAGGTTGTAAAAAAGAATTTCCTTCCATCTATTTTTAAAATCTTATGATATCGCTCGCTCAAATTAAATGTATGGGAATCATTGACGATATCAGGCATTAAAAAGGTTTTTGTTTTTGAAAATGGCGGTGATCCGTCTGCCTGTTCAAATGATGTTTTATAAGATGCTTCTTTTTTCGGATCTTTCAGCCGGTTGAGATTAGAATTAACTACAACGGCATCATATACCTTGTTTTGATTTGTGTTTTGATATCCAAATTTACGGAAGTCGATTGCTATTGTGTTATTTATATTTTCAGGATTAATAACTTCCTGAACATGGTCATTGTCAGTGTCCAGGGCCTTAACCGCTGTTTCTTCAGACTCTTTGAACCGAACGGTTTTAAATAAGCCAGCTTCCCAAATTGGCTTAAAAAATGCCTGCGTGCCAAGCCTGGTTAGTAATTTATTTAGTGTGGTTTGTACATCAATTACAATAGAATAGGTGAATTCGGTAAAAAAGTTATCTTCTAAATCTGTTAATGAATCTGTATCAATATCTGATAATGTAGCTCCATTGCTAAGGTTATCGATTATCCAGTTCAAGCAATGTGTTACCTGCTCAATTAATAATCCAGGCGTGCCAGTATAAGTTCCCGAACCATCATCAACCGGCCCTTCCACGTCGCAGATTAAATCACCAGCTATCCGGTCAACACTAATTAATCCATCGCCAATAACCGCTTCTATTTGTTTATTTACTCCAATAATATCAGTAACGGTAACAATCGTTTTGCCACCACTATCAAGTGTTACCGTGAAAGTGTCAGGATTTAAAAGGACACTTTCAACAACTTCAGAATTGAATGGAATTACTCGAATATTGTTGACGGCTGAAACTGGAATTCCACTTACCAGAAAAATTTGATTAGTTACTTTCTGAAAAATCTTGGTACCCTGGGAATATTCCCGTTCCCTGGGAGTAACGCCATATAATTTCTTGTCAACTATAAAAGAATAACCTAGTTCCTCCGAGCCGATAACTACTTGCCCAAATGCCGGGAAAATGGAACCGTCTCTTTCTGTTTCCGTCAAAGATAATGTTGATGTGCTAAAAGTTGTATCTTTTGATAATGTCGTGACGGCTCCATTGCTCACTATTAAGGTTTTATGGTCAGTGATTCTACCTAATAGAATAGGCTCTATTCTGCCGATAGCGGAAACGTCCGCACTAGGCCAATTAATCCGGGTTATTTTCGTGCCAATTGTTGCGTCAAAAAGGTTTCCCCGACTTCCGGAAAAAAACTTTATAGTTAAGGAGCTGCCAACGCTCTTAATTGAAAATTTTCCTTTGAAAATCGCAACTTTATCGGCACAAATTAAACCTTCATAGGTAAGAAAAGCATCAATGTTTTTCCCTTGGCTGAAAATTGCAGCCGTAACCCCTACCGCCGGATCTGGATTCCTAATAACCATATCGAGCCGTGATTCTGATTCAAAGCCTTCAAGTGCAATTCATCAGAATTCAGGTTGCTGGCATTCAAGATAAGGCCGGGGTATGTATCACCGCCAATAATCACTTTTTGGTCAGCCATTAAAAAATCACTTGGCGAATCCTCGACACGAACAACCCAGCGAAGTTTTGCACCCCTGGCTTTTGCTTGTTCTATGATGAAATTGGCGGTTAAGGTTTTCATTCTGTCTTTAATCTCAAAACAGTAGAATAAGTTCCAAGCCCTTTATTTTTAAAGTTTAATCTCTGGTTAAGGAATATTAAATCGGCGTATTCGTTGCCGTCAGCATCAATAATTGTAAATGATTTTTCAGGACCATTAACTGTTGTTTTGAACCATGTTTCTAGGCTGGCTTTTTGGGCAGTCGTTGCAAATATTTTCAATTCAACAAATTGGGTTTCGAGGTCATCATGATCGGTTGTTAAATTGTCATTTCCTTGTGTTAATTTCCTGTCAAGAACTTTACCAATTGGCCTATTGACTGGATGAATTTCCAAAAGCCCAAAATTTTCAACAGTTGCTGATATCGGTTCAATGAAAATTGTAACACCTGCAACTAAAGCCCACGTCGGTTGATTCGCTGTAAATATACGGCGGAAATAATGTGCAGCAAATTCCGCTTCTGATAATTCACGTTGCCAAACAGCTATTTCGTCATAATTACCGGCACCCCCCAAACCCAACCCGTTGATTGCGAAAAATTCGCCCAAAGGATTAACATCAACAACAGTTCCACTAGATCCATTATCAACAGAAGGTATTTCTTGCCCATCAAGGATGAGTTTTATCGTCTGTGTCCCATTATTCCAACTAACGCCAAACTGGTGATCATTACCATCTGTCACCTGGTTAACAGATATACGTTTAGCGACCCGTTCAAAACCATCTCTAATCCCAAAAGATAATTTCCCGGATTGAAACCCAAATTCAAACACATTCTTGTTAAAAATGTTCGTAAACAAATTAAGATTCACAAGCACGCTTGTTATTGCGGCGGGGTAGTTTGCCCTAATTTGTAAGGAATAGTTTCCGGTCCTGGGAAATAAGTTTGATGGACCTGATACCGATCTTGCAAAACTTGTAGCAGCAGCCAGCCTTTGATCTCCACTAGAAAAAGCAAAAGCTCTCCCTCCAAAATCACCGCCGTCAGAACCAACCCAAGAACCACCAGTCCCTAAAAGTAAAAGATCATACCCATTAACAGAACTATCAAAAAGAGTTGTTCCAGATCCAAAATCACAATGCCACAAACCTTGAATTGTAGAATCTACAATTTTTGTCATTGCATTGTCATAACTTGAAGCGTCAGAGGCCCCCGCATTACTACCATAAATGAATAATATTTTATTTTCATTGGCTAACAAGGAAGGTATTTTAATCCAAATTTCAGCTAACTTTGTGCCTGAATCCCAATTAACAATTACATAATCAATTAAAGTTATATCGTCGCTATCAAGAATTCTAAAATCTTCTCCGTTGGCTTTAAATTTAGAAAAATCTATATAATCAAATCGACCAGGTATGTTACCTTGCAGGTTAATTGCCCCAATTTGCCAATTAGACAAACTAACTCCACTATTTTCTTGCACAAAAAATAAACTTAATTTTGTAAAGCCAGCTAAAGGCATTCTAACCCCTTGATATTATTTCTAAAGTTCCCGAAAACAATAAGCCTTTATTTTTTACAGCATCGAAAAGATTAGTAGTAAATATGCAATTAATGAAGGTTTCCCCAAAATCGGTAACTATATCAAAAGCATTTTCTGTATAACCGGCAACATTGCGAATGAAGTTTTCTAAGGCAAGCTTATTTGCTAGTGATAAAAATACATATGGAATGGATACCAAGTCTTTATTTCCTGCTAGATTCTGCGTTTTAATTACCCGTTGAGGGGTAACGAGGTAGGCATCATTTAAAACTACTTCCCTGCTACCGCCAAATGTTTCAAATGGGGTTATTGTTAAAACTACCGCCCCGCCTGTTGGAAATTTCAAAACCACAATTAAACCTCTTTCTCTTTCAGCCTGACAAACTCATCTTTTATTCGCCTGGCTAATTGGCCTGAGTCCTCGCCTGGTTGCTGATTTACGGTAATTCCCACGCTGACACTTTGGGAACTTGATTTTTGAGAGCCAGAGGTTGCCGGAACTGGCACAAAATTATTAAAACTACGGCTTGCTGGGCTGGTAGCCTGCTCAAAAGCAGAACCATCACCACCAAAAAGAAATTCACTGAAAGCCTCACCTGCCCTTCTTGGAAGGCTAGCAAAATTAATTATTTTTGAAATTGGTTCGGTGACGAAAAAGTTAAAATTTTCTTTTACAGCGGTAATTCCGTTGTCAATTCTGTCTAGAATATTGTCAATGGTTGTGAAAAACTTTTCTACCTTTGTAAAAAAATCCTCAACATCAAAATTCTTCAATGTATCCGTTACTGTTTTAGTAAATGTATCAAGCTTAGATTCAATTAGTCCTTTATTCTTTTTGATCCAGCTACCAGTTGCTAGTATTATTTTTCCGACTTCTTTGCCTATCTCGAAAAATGATTTTGCTAAGTCTTTCGCAAACTCAAAAGCAACTTTAAAATCAATCGCTCTTAATGCTTTGCCTACATCAATGAAAAATAGGTCAAGACCGTCAGCGATAACGCCGGAATTGACTTCAGCCCAGGCTTGAAAGTCATCTACTAGAGGCAAGATGTCTAAATCAAGAAAATCAGAAATAACCGGTCCCAGCTCATCACCGATTGTTATTTTAATTCTCTCGAATTTCGTCGTTAGCCTCGCTAATCCTTCATTGAATGTTCCAGCTTGCTTATCAAATGCCTCTTCTGTTGCTCCAAAAGCCCCTTCAATTCCTTCCTGGTCATCAATTAAGCCTTGAAATTGTTCGCCGGTTACACTCAAGGCAAGGTTTAAAGCCCTTGATTCAGGAATTAAGGCTCGCATCGATTCGGCATTTCCACCTGTTTTTTCTCTTAATTCTGCTAAAAATGGAATAAGGCCTTTTGTTGATAAAGCATTCGCACCCCAAGCCAACCCTAATTCTTCCGCTTTTTCTGTTGCCTCAGAAGTAGGGCTTAATATTGAAAAAAGTAAAGTTCGTAGGGCTGTAGTGGCTGTATTTATATCAATATTTCCCCGTGTCGCAGTGGAAAGAACGGCTCCAAGATCCTCCATTGAAACTCCAAGAGATTTGGCAGGGGAGAGCACCGTACCAATTGAACCAGAAAGTTGCTCGAAAGTAACTTTTCCTCTTTTCATAGTCTCAAACATTATGTCTGTGACACGGGAAGCTTGGTCAGCCCCTAATCCGTAGACATTTAGAAATCCTGTTACGGCATCAACAGTGGATGATAAATCAGCTTGACCGGCAATGGCGGCTTTTGTGGAAGCTTCAAGAACGGTAAGTGAATCAGCGGCTTTTATTCCAGAGGAAATAACTTGAAATTCGGCAGCGGCTAAATCTTTAGCAGTTCTACCAGTTTCAGCGGAAAGGTCAAGAATCCCGGATTTTAACCGGCCCATATCAACAACGGCGGTGTCCACGAGTGTAGAGACGTTCGCCATGCCGGTTTCGAAATCAGCAGCAACTTTGACAAAAGATGTGCCGATAGCGATGATACCGGCGGCGGCAACTAAGCCGACGACAGCGGTCTTAAGTGAGGCTAATTTCTTAATGAAGCCGGTAAAAGTCTTTGTGACTCTACCAACAACTTTGCGAACTCTTTTAAACCCATTTGTAACGGTTCGTGCGGCTTTTATTCCTTTGGTGCCGACCTGTTTTATTCGATCCCCAACCTTTTTGATATCAATGAGGCCGGTTGGAGTTAAGGCTAATTCGATACCGGCTGTGGTTTTTGGCATTTTCGTTGAACCTTTTTGACGGTCTTATCAAAAAAGACCAATAACCGTAATATCAAATCTTTGAAAGCGGAATCTTCGCCCTCGAATAGGTAAATAATTATATTCAAGCAAGCTACAACATCCAATTCACCATTTTGTAATCTCTGATTACCGACCAGTTCAAAGACTTTTTTTACCTGCTCATTAATCGGATACAGAACAATTAAAGGAACTAGGCAAGTATTACAATATAACTCCCAATCATAAGAGCTATATTGCAAACCTGCGGTACATTTTTCACATGTAATAGAGTGTGGATTAACATAAAAGCTAAGCCACTCTGTTAGTTTTTTTCCGCTTCCTCTTCGTACTCGTCAAGAGTACTTTTGAAATCAACGGCTTTCCCATTAATCCATTGGTATATTGCAGGAATACCGGTTACTAATATTTCTACATTTGCATGAGAATAAGGAACTTTTTTGCCATTAATTTTAAATTCAGACCAACCAACAATCATTTTTTTAGCAATAGCACAAACAACTTTTAAATTGTTGGTTTTTCCTCTTTGGTTGGTGTGTTTACTTCTTATGGATTCTAACTGCGTTGATGATATCGGTTGCAATAAAAAAGTAATAGGCATTCCGGTAGCAGGCTCGAATATTTCCTCTATGGGTTTCGCACCTTCTTCGTGAAAAAGCCCACCTAAATCAACTAATTCTTTTGTCATAATGCTCTCCTATTATAACGGTTGTTAATCTTGCGTCAAATTGAAAAAATCATCTGCCGCCGCTGCATTCCACTTCGGGGAATAAATAATGGTTGGAACTGCGAAACCTTCACGACTACCAGGGGCAACGCTCCTGATTTGCAGTTTTGGAAAATCAAAAGTATGTCGTCTGCCGCTGACAACGCCATATAAAATCTGACCAGCTTCTAACGTTTCAGCAATCCATTTTCCATAATAATCGTAAGTTGCTACTAAAACGTCAAGCGGATCTATTTGTAATGTTGGATCTTTACCAACCAGAACACCGCCAAGAACACCGTTAGCTTTCGCCGGGTCAAAAAGCGGTTGAATATCGTTATTTAAATCGAATTCGAAAGTTTTTAATTGTTGAACAACTCCACCAACGGTAATAATAGCCCCTTGAAAAGCGACCGGCTGAGTATCATCAAAAACCAGCGCTCCTATTTGGGTTTCGTCAGTGTGAGTAACCAACCCGCCAGTGAACTCCCATTCTACGATAACCCGGCCGCCAACCTCGCCAACAAACTTGGCAGTACCAATGCAGCCAACCAACGTAACCCGCTTGGACGTGGTAGCGGTGTCTTTTCTCTCGAAAGAAACAGTAACCGATGGTATTGCATGAGTAAGAGGGCTGAATTGAACATCAGCCGCTACAGTTTCCAAAACACCGCACGCCTCGAATAGTTCAGACCATCGGGGTGAAGTGGAAGCGGCGGCCGCTCCTGTTAGAATAGTTTTAAAGGCAATTGTAGCGTGCCGGAAACCCGCTATTTCTGGAAAAGGATCAAAAGAACTGCTATTGTAATCTTGTGGTTGCATATTAACAATAGGCGTCCATTCTGGTTCAATTACCCGGATAACATTAGAGCCGGTCGCTACCGGATCAACACCAAAAGTTATTTCTTTTTTAACAAATATTTCGCTAATCATTAAAGGGAAACGAGCCATAATTTACCCTTTCTTAATTTTGTAAATAAAAAGTTTATCAACTGTCGATTTAATTTTATTTTCTACAATAGTCACTGATTCCATACGATGCTTTTCTGTCGGTGTTATTTTGCAACACCCAATAATTTTATCAAATTCTGTTTTACTAACTGTAATTATTTTTTCTTTGTTCATACCTGTATACACTCCACTACAGTTATTGATAATTGTACTGCATGACAAAAAGTACCGGTTACTGATTCATTGTCAACAAAATCAACGTTCACAGCTCCAATAGAAAAGGCAGTAGCATTTAATGGTTGCGGTTTTGTTCGCTCTTCTCTGAATAATGCGGCTACAGATTCCACCAATAATTGAAAGGTTTGCACTGTGTTTTTGGCCTCAACGACAGCTCGCCAACCTTTTAATAATATCTTATGTTTTGGTGCGAAAATATGAGTTCCAATTTGATCCTCTTCAGCTTCTTTTGTTGATTCCCGGTTGAACTCCCAGAAGTGAAACAATCCGTTTTTTACAAATAAATTTTGCTGTACTTCTGGATCGCCACCATCATAAACCGGAAAAGGGTAGACATGACCGTCTGTTATGATCGTTTCTAATAAGGTTTGTAATTCCTCATGGATAGATTGAAGACCCATTATCTTATCAATCCTAAGCCGATACCCTCTATTAATTTAATCTGTTCAGATCTAACAAAGCCTTGTGAAGCCTGAAAAGCCCTTGAAAAAATGGCCTGGCCTTTTGTACCATCCTCTTTTATTTTCATAGCGATAGCCCACGCTATTGACTTTATTTCGAATTGCCGTCTGTTTTTCGGCGTAATATTTTTGTCCTGAATCCATTTCATGAGAACAAATAAAGGAACTTTTTTCCCTTTTTTCGCCATACTTTTTTGAATAGCATGAGCTAATGCAGAAATTAGTTGTGATTCGGTCATGGTAAGCTTTTTAAATTTTACCCACCGTTCCAACGGCTTAACTGGTGGCATATGCGGTTTTGTGCCATCCTCAAGCGCATTAATATGAGCCGACGAATTTGCCACAATACCAATCATATTGTCACCTTCGGTAATCTTATCATGGAACATTGAATTTCTTGCCCGCCTGGAAGCTCCAACAGGAGTTCTAAGAACTGCCTGCCGTTCAATGAATGGCAAAACCCGGTCAAAAAACACATCCATTTGGTCAAGTGTGATTTTTCTTGGATTAGAAAGGTTGCGAACAATTTTGATAAAATTCTTATCAACCTTAAAATCAAAAGCTATCATGATAATGTTCTGCCGATTCTAGCATTAACGAAACTATCGCCAGTCGATAAGCCAACGTTTATTGTTTTGAAATTCCCAGCAGCCTTTACCCCTTCGTCAGCACCAATACTGTTATCGTATAACTCCAACAAATCATCAGCAATAGTTTTAAAATTCTCAGCTTGACTAGCGTGGTCTGCCGTGTCAGCCTCAAACCTTGAGTCTGTATGACTGGAAAAAGCAGCCGATAGTAACCTTGCCAGATTAGAAGCAGCCAGCAAAATAAAGTTTTCGTTATTGTGCTTTGGAATATTTTCCAATGTGGCAATAGACCACGGTATATTATAGGTTATTCTGAATTCTTCGCTAGCTGGCGGCGTAATATTTACAAGCGTTATTTTTTGCCCACTTGGTAATTTATCAACAGAATATCGGCGTTTATCTACAAATGTTTGTGGAATGTCATCAACCGGAAATTCCAGTGCATTAATAAAAGAAAACTCCTCTACCCAATCAGCAGGCACGTCATATCTTTGCGTTCCATCTCCGGTAATATCCAAAACTATTACCTGTGGGAAATCCTCAGAGAACCGGCTTTCCAGGGAACTAACGAGGGAATCATTAATTTCCTTCTCATCTAAGATATCAGGAAAGCCGGGGATTTTGGATTTTGCTTTGTCCCGGAAGCCGGTTAATTTCATTTTCTAAAGAATGGCTCCAATTACCATCCAGGCAAACAGGGCAACAACCCCGGTGTCCGCTCCAATGGTATTTGGTGTCCCATCCACCAATT
>Ga0114923_10003627_pt1 | contig 10400 bp, 11 predicted proteins | sample SumtaG_FD_89578 | JGI IMG/M metagenome (GOLD analysis project Ga0114923, IMG submission 89578) | Deep subsurface microbial communities from Indian Ocean to uncover new lineages of life (NeLLi) - Sumatra_00157 metaG | ecosystem: Environmental > Aquatic > Marine > Oceanic > Sediment | place: near...
ACAGCACTTCTTTTTTGGTGGTAAAGAAGCTCGGATATTCGCTCTGCTCATAACGCTCCTTTCAGTCGCCTTTATTTCATTCCCTCGCTTCTTGTCGGGGCAAAGCCCCGAGGTTTTGTCGCGGTTTTAAATTTCGGCGAAGCCGTAATTTTTTTGGGTTTTCCACAGTTTATCCACAATTAAGCAGATTTAATAATTTTATGTTTAATTAAGCTTGAACTTTGTCCCTCGTAATAAGGACTTTGAATAACTTTTCCCCCGTAAGAATAAACAGCGTCGTTTGCTGGTTGCTCTTTGTGATCTTCGCTTTCCATTAGAATGTCGGGCTTCAATAGTACGACATTTTGTAAGGGCGAATAAGTAAGTTGAGGTAAAACTTCGTTTACGCACCTTAACGCCCCAACCATTTCTGCTCTTTCTTTAAAATCTATGGTTGGCTTTGGTTTTTTCTCCATGGTCGCCTCGTCGGTTAAAACTCCAACTATTAAATGGTCTCCCATTTTCTTCGCTCTCTCTAGGTGTTTTAAGTGTCCGACGTGAAGAATGTCCCCCACGACATAGGCATAAACTTTCTTTTTCCTAAACCACAATTTCTCGTTTATCCAATAAATAGGGATTTTACTGAAAATATAGGTTAGAGTAATCTTTGTCATTTTCTTAATATCTCCTGTTACAAAAAAGGTAATTAGGCCTAAAATTATATTTCCCAAAACAATCTCGTAGGTAAAAGATTTAATATAAGGCCTAAATCTTTTGCTTACTTTTATTTTCTGCCAGATTCTCTCGTGTGCATAGAAAATAAAAATAAAAAGCCCGTGGTGGATTACTGTTGTTAGCGTCGTTTGTCCTACGTCTTTAGTGAATACCCAAGTTATGAGTGCCAGCCAAAAAACACCAAAAAGACGCCACACAATGCTCTTAAGCATAGATCGTTTTCGATTATCATATTTCATAGTTTACTTGTAAGCTAGGGTTTAATAATGGTTTTAAATGATCCATACCCGCCCATTTTTTAGGGATTTTCCAGTCTTTCCCATATCGTGCGACAAAAAAATCCTCTACTTTTTGTGGTATCTTAAATTCTGTTCCTTTAAAACTAATACTTTCATAACCGTCAAAACAATGCCTAGGATAAACAAAAGCCGTATAAGGTTTATTGCTGATCGGTCTTTTCGGTCCGAGAATATAGGCGTCATTTCCTTTCTTGTGAATTATCAGAATATCAATGTGTCTATCATTCTTTGCCACCTGCCCCGCTCTAAACTTTCCTTTGTATCCCCAAAATCTAGTTTTCTTAAATCCTTTCTTCTCTAGTTCTAAGAATAACTGAGGCATTTTCGATAAATACATTTCGTCAATAGTAACGTCAATATCGTTTTCGTCTCCTTTAATAAAGTCCTTATCCCTAACTGCTCCTAATAATGTTCCGTGGGCTAATGCAAAACCTATTTTAAGATTGTCGCAAGCATTTTTAAAATTTAATAAGTCCTCTAGTTGGCTTGTTGCTGGTATTTTTTTATAACAGAAAACCATAAGTGAAGTTCCGTCTATTGCTCTTTTCGTTTTTACTGTATAAAACTTCTCTAAGTGGTCAACAACTTCTTTCTGTTTTCCCGTGTGTAATTCCATAGAAATTTGATCTATTTTTTCAAAAGGGGTGTCAAAAATAAACTCATATTCAGCACCCTCACAGTCAATTTTTAGGAAATCACAATGAGGAATATCCTCAAAGACTTCTTCTATTGGTATTATTTCTACCATTTGTGATTTTTCAGAAATCTTATCGAGGGTCGCCATTCCTGAATTACCCTGTTTAAGGAAGAGCGTCCTGTTTGCTGGTAGTCCTACTCCTTTTTTAATACATTTAATTTTATCTTCTAGCCCGTTGATTTTGACATTTTCCGATAAGAGATTAAAGTTTTCTTTTTCGGGTTCATAAGCATAAACCTTTGCTCCTCTACTCGCACACAATATCGCTGTTCCTCCAATGTGTGCCCCTATATCAACCACTACTTTAGGGTTTGCGGGTACTTGGTAGCCGTTTGGATCAACTTCTCCCGTTAAGATTTGTTCGTCCCAAACCCCTTTTCTTATTTTAAAATAAAATCCTCCAATGTTTTTAATTCCGTCTTTGATTAACCACCAGCCTTTATTCCGAAGTGATAAAAATGCTTTTTCCTTATCAATCCCTTTGTATTGGTCTTTTCCGTCGTGATTTTCTCCAGTTCTTGGTTCAATTTTAATCATTTTCATTTTATATTTCATTCTTGCTAGGTAGCATAAATATAAGTCCTCAACCTTAACAAACTCCTCGGGAATGTCTTGCAATAAGGGTTCTTTATCAATAATTTCCCTATTCAATATCATTGCCTTTGTGGCTATATAATCTACCTCTCTACCATAAGTCGCTGACTGGCTTTCCCAGTATTTCTCTTTATCAAAAGTTCTAGTAAACCACCCCAAAATTGCTTTTGGGCCAAACTTTAAATATTGCCTATAATTGTACTCCACAAAAGACGGCTCTAGGTTTTGATCGTCGTCAAAAAAGATAATAATATTCCCTGTTGTTTGTTTGGCTAACTTAAATCTTGCTTGGGAGCCTACGTTTGACGCTGAATTTATAACCTTGATTCTGTCTTTGGGAAAGCTACTAACGTCCAGCATTTTATCACTATTATTCCAAATATTAACTTTAAAATTTTGTATTGTTTGGCTTTTTAATTGTTCAAGAATGAGAGGAACCCTCTCTGGTCTTTGGTACACTAAAAAACAAACCTCTATCGTCTCGTTGAAGTTAATAGGAGTTTCTACCTGTCCGAGTATTGCATTTAAAATCTTTATTTTTTGAGGATCAAGGAGTCCTGGTCCGTTCTCTCTTTCCTCTCTTAATGCTTGTCTGCAAGCAACATTCATTTCGTCTTTTCTTTTTAAAACTGCAAACGACAAACTCATAAAGTCCCACGTTTGAGCGTCGTTTCTTGGTATGGGGCAAAACATAAATTCCCCAGTATTTATCTTAAAACTATCGACCCAATGTTCTAAGGCCTTTTCGTGCCACCCTATAAAAGCGTATGTTGTCCCCAGCATTTTAGCTGTTTCCCACCTGTTGGGCTGTTCCTTGTCTGCCATAAAGAGGTGCCATAAAGCGAAAAGGGGTCTCCCTAACTCATTATAACAAATTGCTAAATGAAAACGGGCTAACCACTTTTGTCCCACTTTTTTCCCATGAGTAGCGACGCGACTATAATATTTAATTGCTTTTTTCCATTCCTTGTTATCAATGTGCATGTTCCCCATGTAAAAATTACTCCTCGTATCTTTTTTGTTTTTGTTTGCTGGTTCCGATAGGTTTTCCGTCAACATCTTCTCTCTTTGTGCTTTTCTTATATCTTTTCCCTCTTGTGTTTGGTAGTTGATCCTGTCATGAACAATAACAAACTCAGTATATTTTTTGTTTCTCTTACTCTTCGGCGTATTATGCACCTTGTGTTGCCACCCAATATCCTTTCTGACTATTCTAGGGTAGAAAAAAGTAAAACCATTTTCCATTATTATCTTGATAAATAAAGCGTCAACATCTTCTTTTAACATTTCGCTCAGCTTGTCCCAATTTTGGACATATTCGTGGCCGTCCAAATGTAAAGCCCATTTTGTTTTTACGAATTTTTGAACGTAGTTTCTTGCTTCTGCAAAACTACCCTCCCACTCATACTCTACAACCCTATCAGCAAACTTTTCTGCTACCTCCAGCGTTTTATCTGTACTGGCTGTATCGACGGAAACAATAACCTCGTCCACAAAACCCCTACAAGAAGATATTGCTTTTTCAAGTCCTTTCTCCTCGTTTTTAGCGATAATAACTAAAGATATAGAGTTTTCTTTTTCCATATTATTTTATTTTTTTAATAATAGACTCTTTGATTTTCTATTGTACTATATTAAAAATAAAAGTTAAATACCCTCTAATTAAAAAAGTCATTAACAGCCCTAAAACAAAAACTCCCCTAAAAATGGGGAGTCTTGTCACAAGGGCTTAGTTAGACTAGGCGGCTGCAAAATCTGCTGTGTACTCAGCGATATTGTTAGTGCTCCAACTTGCTAGAGCAATAGAATAAGGCGAGCCAGTAAAGTTAAGAGCAATCGTAGCTTTAGCTAACAAGTAAATACCAAGAGCCTTGTTAAACTCCGCGATTGAAGCGTAGTCTAAGTCAAAGGCTACAATATTTAAGTCGTCAGCCGCAGAAAGAAAGACGGAGTATCTTGTGTGCCCTGTTAGCTCGGCTAACATTGCCACATAAGCGGCGGTAAAGGTTGCGCCAGTACCAGCTAGATAATTGTCTTTAATATACTGCACCAAGTAGGACTGCTTGCTTTGCTGATCAGGAATTAAGTCTAAGGTTTTTAATTGAGAGTGAATCTCACTATCAACGCCAACCTTACCCATTCCTCTACCCAATCCACCCAACACTATACGAACATCTCCTTGACCCGCAGATTGAGGGTTTGCTGGTTTAAGCCATTGTCGGACGGTTTTGATTCCCTTCCAACCAATGAAAACAAGGGCTGAACCCAGTTTACCTCTAGCGTCTAAAGAAAATAATGGTCCCGTTAATTTGGCCATGTCTGAATTTTGTAAACTGATAATATTGCACCTATGCGACTTTTTAATTAGATAATAGGTACTCTTTCAAGAATAAATTATATCCTGAAAGTTTATTGTGTTTCGCTCTTTCATTGTAAACCTCTTTTTGTTCGTTTGTCAACCCCTGCCAAGCCGTTACTCCGTCAGCATACTTTTGCCTGTTGGCTTGTTGGCTTTCTGTTTGAGGATTCGTAGGGTGGTAATATTTCATTTTTACCTGGATTTGTTTACCATCCAAGCTCCTTATTTGGTAAATGCCGAAATTCTTTGCCCCTGCTCCATAAGAAAAAATCCCGTAACCAGCAGAACCGTAGGCCGAGGGTGCTCCCACTTTTCCTCTTATCTCTAGTCCCATTCCGTGGCTCCCTTTTTCTACAACCCCCATAGATTTTCAAAATAAAGTTTTAATCTCGCAACGGCCTTTTCATTTCGCGTGATAATTGATACTTCGTGATTTATAGTGAAAGCATTCATTGTGTAGTTATGGCTTCCTAGTACCACTATTTTACTATCAATTATCATTAGTTTAGTGTGGAGCTTCTTTTTTGAAAAATTTTTTTTAACTTCAATATTTAGCTTTTTTAGTGTTGTGATAAGGAAATCTGAATCAGTTAGAACTCTTATCTTTCTTCCTTTTCTCCTGCTGTACACAATTTCATTGTTAAATCTTTGAATGGCCGACCCTATCTGGCTCGGGTACCAGCGCCAATCATAAACTATTACATCAATAGTTTTTTGTGTTTCTCTGATAAGAGGGATTACTTTATTTGCAAATTCTTTTCCTATTATCGTCTCAATTCCTTTATTTTCCATGGGTTTTTATCTTTCCTGTGATTAAATCCACGCTATAATCTTTCCCCGCATTTAGTTTGTATTTTGGTAGGGTTTCTTTAAGCCACAACTGTTTTTGTAGTTCTAGACCATTCAGGATTAAAGAATGTTCTTTTATCATTTTTTCGCGAGTCCTTAATTCTTCTAAATCTTTTTTGTCTAATTTTTTATTGAACATGGTTTTTTAGTTTATATTATTGTTGCGCTTACTTTATACCAATCTGAGCCATTGGAAAAGACTAGATCGGTTTCGTCTGTGTCGTAATACATGTGTCCCGTAAAATCACTAGCATTCCCCGGGGTTCCTGCTCTTACCTCAAACCCAAAAGGTTTTTTACATTCTAGCTTGTCGGAACTAAAATCAAGAATCTCCGTCGCTCCGTGATAAATTTTACCATAAGACGAGTTGAATTTGAGATTTTTTAAAAATAAATCTCGCCAATAAAGAGAACTTGTCCCTAAGTCATAAATTATAGTCGTTGTTGGTATTACGTGTCGGGTTGTGTCCATTATTAGCTCGTCCTCCATTGATAGGGGACACTCTATTTCTATCCCTGCACCGCTAACATAAATTTTATTGCCTGAGCCTTTAATTGTTCCCCCTAAATTCCCGTCTGCGTCATAAAAAGCTATATCGTTATTAGCCCCTCTTATCTCTACGCGTTGGCCCGAGACCGCAGTTCTGATCGTTTTTCCTGTTATATAGGTTCCTGTTAATTTTTCTACCGTTAAATCTGTTATCTTAGCGTCTCCGATTGTTGCGTTTGCGATTTTAGCTCCTGTAACTGCCAAACTTCCTATCTTTGCCTCCGTTACGGCCAAAGTCCCAATTTTTGCCTCTGTCACAGCCAAATTTCCTATCTTTGCTACCGTAACTGCCAAACTTCCTATCTTTGCCTCCGTTACGGCCAAACTATTTATCTTTGCCTCAGTCACTGCTAAATTCTTTATTTTAGCAGTAGTAACCGCTAAAGCTTTTATTTTTCCCTCGGCGACGGCTTCATTTCCTATCTTTGTCTCGGTTACTGCCAAACTTCCTATTTTTGCCTCCTCTATTTCCTCGTTTATAATCTTAGCTGTTGATACGCTTAAATCTTTTAGTTTGTCTGTTATTATGCTTTGAGCAATATGATCTATTATCTCTGAGGCCTTGTGAGAATATAAAGACTCTCCCTCGTCCACGTGTGCATTGGGGTCAAGTTCGTGCTCTGCTATTATTCTTGCAATAGCTTCCTCAACTTTTTCGGCAGATATTTGAGACTTAACCAAATTTCCCCAAACTATGGTAGTGGTGCTTCCCTCTCCAACTCCCCACTCCTCAAACATAAAATCACTTCCCGAAATTGTTCCCCAATCTATTCCGCTATCTGTACTAGAGCAAACCGTTCCGCCAGCATAAGTAGAGCTTCCAACATCTGCTCGCCAAGATACCTTATTACTTGCGTCTCCGTTAGGGGCTCTAACGACGATTGCTAGCTGGGTGTTCGCTCCCGCAACATAGCCGTCGCCTAGCGTGATTTCGTACCACTCCCCGCCAGCGTCAAGAGTAATATCTGTCGCCTCGATTGTACCTGAGCATAAATCTGCGCCAACTGGCTTTCCCCCAGCCGTGTTTTTGATACTAACCGTTATTGTCCCAGCGTCTCCAACTCTAAAAAGCTTTAGTTTTACTTTAGCAATTATATGAACCGCGACAGGAGTAAAGGTCTGAGCGTACCAATTCGCCGTGAAGCCGTCATAATCTCCGTCGTCGCCTACGTTGTAGCTTTGGTATATTCTCACCCTATTTTAATTATGTTAATAATAGCCGTGTCTTTGTGGTCCCCGTATGTTGCGTGACTATCTAAGCTAACAGTTGTGTCGTCGGCCGTGAATTGGAATTTAATAATATCGTCAAGGGCCAACGTTACCAAAATACTGTTCGTTAGGGTCTTGTCTTTGTCTGATTGTGGTGTCCCGCTAATATCTTTTTCAATTAAAGATCCCGCGATTTCAGTTCCGTTTTTTACGATCCTCATAACTGCATGAGAGTCAGGACTTACAGCAGAATCGCTAAAAGAACAGGTTACATTTATTATATAAACTCCAGCTTTTTTGATTTTAAATTGCTCGGGGTTGCTTTCGTGGTCATGTTCTATCCCTGTTTTTGGAGTTGAAGCTTCGTCGTTAAAAGGAATGTCTTGAAACGTCCCTCCCGACGCTACCGCTATCGTGTTGTCAACGTGAGCAAAAATATACTGAGGGAGCAAAAAATCTTCAATAGCAACAACCTCGCTATCAAGTTTTGTTATATCCTCAGCGTAACAAATTTTGGTTTTTGCCGCGTCGTAAGTGACCCCTGGTTTGTTTTCTTTTGTTCTCGGAGAATAAACTGCTCCTGGAAAAACTGCCATAATTTTAACGTTATTGAATTTTGTAAATTTTGCCTATATTGTCGCTATTTTTTTTACTGGATACTAATAGTTGTTTTTCGCCTTATTTTTACTGTACATTTACTGTATACCGTTTTTTTTATTCTATTAAATCTCCTTGTGGATTCTTCCATGGTGTAGTTCCGTTGACCTTATGCTTAATATACTGCTGAATGAAAGCAAGATACCCATTAAAATTATTGCGACTCGTTAAGTTCGGTGAGGGTGGAGCGATAGGCTCTCCCCAGTCTTCAAACATAGCGTCATAATCGGCGGCGCCCCATGATTCTTCGTCTCCATAACTCTGTTCCACATTTCCGCCAGCATAAGTAGGTGACGAAGCGTCAACTCTCCAAGCAACACCAGACACTCCCTCCTCACTATTAGGAGTCCTTAAAATAATTGCGTATTTAGTGCTCGCGTCTAAATTCACTCCTGCTCCAAAACTAATTTCGTACCATTCCCCGCCAACGTCTAGCGTTAATGTGTCCCAATCGAAAGCCCCGCTTGCTAAATTATCCCCTGTTGGGTGTCCGCTCCCATCTACGGCAGTTATAGCAATACTACCAACTCCAGGCGAACCAGATCTATAAAGCTTCAGTTTTACAGAGGTTATTGTGTGAGCAATCGCAGGAGTAAAGGTCTGAGCGTTACGCCAGCCGTCCCCAGCGGAACCCACTTGATTATCTTCGTTTATTATATATTTTTCGTATAAGGTAGCCATTATAATTTATTTAAAATTGAGGCTAACAACCAAACGACAGCTATGGCCCAAGGCAGGCCTATGATTATTTCTAAATGTATGTAATCGGAAAATTTAATTTTCATTAGATTATATTCCGTGCTTAGGAATAACAAAATCATTCCAAGCCTGTTTATTAGCGTCTGATAAATTAGCCCAAGCGTCCCGTCCGTCCTGCATGTAGCCTCGCTGGGTAACTTGACTCGCCGAGGCCGTAAACTTTCTTCTTCCGCCTGGTTTATTATATCTAGTCAAAATATTTCTCGCTCCTTTTCTTTTGTAGATTAAGGTTTTTCCTAGTTGTTTTTGAGCCGTCAGGCTCATTAGTGGACCTTTTAAGCGCATAGTCTTGTTTAGATTAAGTTGGATAAATTGATTGATACCCTGCACCCTCGGGCATTTCTACAACCCCCCAATGCTTAGGGATTTGATACCATTGTCTAGTAAAATCCTGTTCTATTTTTTTGCAATAAGTGTCTCTCGCCCAATTAGAGCCTGAGTGTTCCGCTTTGACATTATCAAAAAGTAGTGTTCCTCTAACTTTATAAAGGTGTATGTATAAATTGTAAGAAATTGCTTGCCCTATTAAACCGTCAATTTCCGTTTCCTGTTTTGTCCATTCAGAAATTAAAGGGATTTCTATAATTTCATTATGGTTTAGATTTTGTCCTTGGTAAAGGTGTCTGATAGAAGCATATAGCCGAGCGAAGCTTCCCTCTCCAGTAGAAACAAGATTTGACTCATAACTTATTGTAAGCTTTAAGGGTAAAGAAAACAACTCGTCTATGTTCACGGGTTCGTACATGTTCTTTGTCCCTGTGACTTTTTGATATAACCAGTAAGACGAGGGGTGGGCTTGTAAAAGCTTAATTTCTTCGGCGGGTTCCTCAATTAATATTTTACCCACTAAATCTTGGTGATATTGGTTAGGGGTCGCGACTCCTCCTAGTCCTAGGCTTATTCTTTTGCTTTGGTCAGCAACAAACGCTCTCCAACCGTTAGGGTGTGGGTATGGATCAATGTTTTTCCAGTCTAATCGTTGCTGGTCTGTGAAGTTGTTCCATAGCCCCGCTATTACGGGCAGATAACTTCTTGCTGTTAGGTTCGCGATTTTTTCTTGGGATAAAATGACCTTTTTGACTCTAATTCTCGGAATAATAAACCTGTCTGAACTTTGTAAATCAGAGTAATATTTCTCCTCTAATTCGGAATCAATATCTAAATAGCTTACTTTTGTCATTTTTGTATTATAACATCTTTAAAAGAAACAACCACTTTTCTTTTTTTTACAAGCAAGGTTTTCGCCTTTTGCGGGTACCCGCAAAATGCACTTCTTTAGGTTTTTTCTGGTCTCCAAAAACCCATAAAAACGGAGATAAGTTTTTTATATCTCCAATTCTTTTTCATGTTTTTTTCTTTAAGTTTTTTTTGCTTTTACTTTGTGACATATCTCTGAAACATCTCTGACACATCTATTTTATGTAAAAGTGTAGCTGGTTTTTCTTGGCAACAAAAGAAATATAAACAGAAAAATACCTTAAAAAAAGCTGGATTTTGCTGACCCCTCCCTCCTTATAGGTCTCTCTGGGGGGGTAAATTATTTTTAGGGGGGGGTACCCCCCTTATAATATCAAAAAAAGTATTTTTTTGACGCGACAAAACCTCGGGGCTTTGCCCCGACAAGAAGCGAGGGAATGAAATAAAGGCGACTGAAAGGAGCGTTATGAGCAGAGCGAATATCCGAGCTTCTTTACCACCAAAAAAGAAGTGCTGT
>Ga0114923_10003628_pt1 | contig 10399 bp, 9 predicted proteins | sample SumtaG_FD_89578 | JGI IMG/M metagenome (GOLD analysis project Ga0114923, IMG submission 89578) | Deep subsurface microbial communities from Indian Ocean to uncover new lineages of life (NeLLi) - Sumatra_00157 metaG | ecosystem: Environmental > Aquatic > Marine > Oceanic > Sediment | place: near...
AATTTTAACCTTTCCATTTAATTTATATACTATACCCCCCACATTGTTCTCTTTATGTTTCCCCTTATTTTTTATAAAATTTAACAGTTCAGGAAAGGTCTTTTCTCCTTCCCCATAGACTACAAAATCAACATTAAAATCTTTAATTACCTCCTCCGGGCATATAGTTGGGTGCGCCCCTCCTGCAATTATTGGTATATTTGGAAATAATTCCTTTGCTATGTCTATATACTTTGATGCACATGGTTTTAAAGAAGTAGTGAATGATACACCCACTACGTCTGGTTTTATTTTCCTTAAATCTTCTTTAACCTGCTCCCAATTCTTATAGAAAATGCCATCTCTAAGATGCACACTAAAGCCTTCCTTCCTTAAAATTGCACCTATGTATGCTATTCCTAAGGGTACTCTAAAGTTAAGGTCAGCAAGATGTAGTGTATCTCCTCCAAACCTGCTGTAGATAATTAAAATTTTCATTTTTATTCAGGATAAATATATATGTGTATATAAATATTAATGTTTAATAATTTCTGAATATCTTTTTCCTATTATTTTCCAGTCATATTTTTTTGCTGTTTCGTAAGCTTTTTTGGAAATCTTTCTTGAGAATTTTGGATTATTAACTATCTTTCTTATCGCATTCTCAATTTGTTTTACGTTCTTCTGTTTAATGAGGATTCCGTTCACATTATTTTTTAGGGCATCACTTACTCCACCTACATTAGTGATTATAAGGGGTTTTTTAGATGCAAAGCTTTCTAGCATCACAACAGGAAACCCTTCCGTATCTCCGGATTTTGTTATTATTGAAGGTATTACTATGATGTCTGCAACTGAGAAAAGTTCAAGCTTCATATCTTTTGAAGCATACCCTAAGAACTTAACCTTTTCTTCAAGATTGTAATTTTTAGTTAATGATTCAAGATCCTGTCTTAATGGGCCGTCCCCTGCAATTAAGAGCTCAACATCAATATTTTTAAGGTTGCGTATTGTTTCAAGGAGGTACTTAACCCCTTTTTTTTCTGCAAGTCTCCCTATAAACAGTATGCTCCATTTTGCATCAACCTTGTATTTTTTCCTTAAGTAATTTTTATTTTTGTTGATTCTAAAAGAACCTATATAGACCCCCATAGGTATTATCTTGGTTTTCTTAATTAGCTCACTCCTTAAGTCAGGAGATACTGTGTTTAGAAGTTCATTTTTCATATAGGTGCTTACACAAGTAATAGCATCAGTATTTTTTATGATAAAATCAGCAATAATCCTTTTGAATGGAATCTTTTTTAGAGCAAGCACCCCTCCAGCGTGGACAGTAATAATATGCTTAACTTCTTTATCAATAAATCGTTTTATAAAAGCTCCGCAGAATCCTTGCGGAAGTATCCAATGAGAATGGATTGCGTCTATTTTTTTCTTTTTAATAAGTTTCCTAATAGTTAGTATTTCGAAAAATATTAAAAAAGGTGCTTGAAAGACTAAGAAAGGATTCTTTTTAATATTGGGGAGTATTCCGCCATAAACTAATTTCTGATATTTTTCTAAAAAATATCTAAAACGTTGTATATCTAGGTATTTTGTTTGCTCATGAAATTTTGCACCTAAATAGTGGGGTGCTAAGACTGTTATGTTGTTGCCTTCTATAGCTAGCCGTTTTGATAAATCCTCTACAAATGTAGGCACATTATCGTTATCCCATCGAGGGAAGGTAGTGCCAGTTACCAAAATATTCATTTGAATCCCCAGGGATGTGTTCTATGCCAATCCCAGGCAGTTTCTATTGTCTCTTTGATATTATACTTAGCTTTCCAGCCGAGAAGCTTGTTAATTTTAGTTGAATCGGCAATAAGAATAGGCGGATCTCCTTTTCTTCTGTTAGTTATTGAATATCTAACTTTCTTTCCAGTTAGTTCTTCTACTACCTTAACAATTTCTTTAATACTATACCCCCTTTTACAACCAAGATTAAATATATCGCTTTTATTCTCTTTCAATAAATACTCCATTGCGAGTATATGAGCATCAGCTAAATCATTTACGTGCACATAGTCCCTAATACAGGTGCCATCTCTAGTTGGATAGTCGTCTCCAAAGATCTTAAATTCCTTTTCTTCAAGAATAGATTTAAGAATTAGTGGGATTAGATGTGTTTCAGGATCATGGTCCTCACCTATATCTGCTCCATCATCAGCACCTGCAGCATTGAAGTAACGAAGCGAAATAAAGTTTAATATTTTTAGCTCACTATATTTTAATAATTTTTTTTCAAACAACAGTTTTGTTTCTCCATATGGGTTGATCGGTTTGCACGGGTCTTGTTCTTCTATGGGCATTTTTTTAGGATTTCCATAGACAGCTGCTGTTGAAGAGAATATGATATTATTAACACGGTTTTTCAGCATAATTATTAAGAGATTTAAGCTATTTACCAAGTTATTCGTATAGTATTTAGATGGTTTTTCCATTGATTCTGCTACTAGGCTGTCTGCAGCGAAATGAATAACACAATCAATTTTATCTTTTTTAAATATATCATTTAAAATTTCAGAATTCCCCAAATCATCTTTAATCAATATAGCTTTTTTATCAACTGCTTCTTCATGGCCTTTAGAAAGGTTGTCCAGAACAATTACTTCATATCCTTTTTTAACTAGCTTTTTAACAGTATGTGAACCTATATAACCTGCTCCTCCTGTTACCAAAACCTTCATTTTTACGGGACCTTCCTAAAACTTCTTATAGTGTCGCCCAGCCCATCATCCAACTCGACCTTCGGCTCCCACCCAATCTTCTCTTTTGCTAAACTTATATCTGGCTGTCTCTGTTTAGGATCATCTTCAGGTAATTTTTTAAAAACAATCTTTGATTTTGAACTAGTCAATTCAATTACTTTCTTAGCCAATTCCAAAATTGTAAATTCTTTAGGATTGCCTAAATTAACTGGCCCAATAAAACCTTTGCAATTCATCATCTTAACCATACCTTCTACCATATCCGAAACATAACAAAAAGAGCGTGTTTGAGAGCCATCACCATAAACGGTTATGTCTTTGCCTTCTAAAGCTTGTGTAATAAAGTTTGAAACAACCCTTCCATCATCTCTTGCCATCCTCTCTCCATAGGTGTTAAAAATTCTCACAACCTTAATATCAATCTTATTCTGCCTGTGATAATCAAACATTAAAGTTTCTGCACATCTTTTTCCTTCATCGTAGCAGGATCGAATCCCTGTAAAATTTACATTCCCAAAATAACTTTCCTTTTGTGGATGCTCTAAAGGATTTCCATAAACTTCTGATGTTGAGGCCTGTAATATCCTAGCTTTATGTTTTTTAGCCAACCCTAACATATTAATAGTTCCCAATATATTGGCCTTAATCGTCCTTATAGCATTAAACTGGTAATGCACAGGAGAAGCAGGACACGCTAAGTTGTATATCTGATCTATCTTTTCGTTGTCGAAAGGCTTTCGCCTTTTGTCGAAATGCTCGTTTCCTCGCATTTCTTCCAAATCAGTCTTCCCTTGGCGGGAAGATGATTCTTCCAGATTAGTCTTCCCACCAGTCAAAGACTGGTGGTAAGATAATCTATCTAAAAATAAAGGTTCAATTATATCGTGCTTAATAAATCTAAAATTATCATTATTAATTAAATGTTTAATATTGTTTTTATTTCCTGTAAAAAGATTGTCAACACATATTATTTTATTATTTTTAATTAGTCTGTCGCATAAATGAGACCCAATAAAACCAGCTCCGCCTGTAATTAGTATATTCATATTAAATCATCCTCTAAACTCTTCTCTTGCTTTTTCAAGCTGATCTAAAGTTCCTATATCAAACCATTTCTCTTCTGTTATATAACAATAAACATGCTCTTTCTTATGCAGCCATTCGAGAAAATTTCCTGCTTTATCGCTATTTTCATATTTTCTTACAAATTCCTGCAGCATTGGCAGAACATGTGGGGGATAAATATAAACTCCTGTTGAAGCTAATGTTGATTTTGGTTTAGAGGGCTTTTCTTCAAATTCAATCATTCTGTTTTCTTTATTAACTCCAACTATGCCATAATGCATTGCAAGTTCTTTATCCTGAACATCATATAAAGCAACTGCGCTTTTATTATGTTTTTTATGAGAGTCTACAAATTCCTTTAAAGAAAATTCAAATAGGTTATCTCCTGCAATAATTAAGATGCTTTCCCTAATATCTTCCTGCTCTATAACAAAGTTAATATCTCCTAAAGAACCTAACCTATCTTCATTGGATGTTGTTTGATCATTTATTATCTTTATTTTTTTAATTGATTTAAATTCTGTTAACCATCCTTGAAAGTGATTATAAAATTTCGCATTGGTAACGATGAATATCTCATCAATAGCATCAATTTCCTCGATCTTATTTATTATATGTTCCACTATAGGTCTACCAACTACTTCCAATAACGGTTTTGGTTTATCTTTTGTTAAAGGGTAGAGCCTAGTTCCATAACCCGCCGCAAGAAGTATTGCTTTAATCCAAAATCACCTCCCAACACCAATATAATTAAAACCCAAATTTCTCATTTCCTTAGGCCCATAAACATTTCTTCCGTCTATAATATTCGGTTGTTTTAATAATTGCTTCATCTTTTGTTTGTCCAAATCTCTAAACTCGTTCCATTCAGTAATGATTACAAGCGTATCTGCGTCTTTTATTGCATCATAAGGATCTTCTGCATATTCTACTCCCCCTAATATCTTCTTTGCCCTTTCTTGTGCTTCTGGATCAAATGCTTTTATCTTAGCTCCTTCTTTCTGTAATTGCTCTATAAGAACTATTGAAGGTGCTTCCCTCATATCATCTGTTTTTGGTTTGAATGCTAATCCCCAAATCGCAATTACTTTCCCTTTCAAATCGGGAACTAATCCTTTTATTTTTGGTAATAAACTTCTCTTCTGGTGATAATTTACTTCTTCAACTGCTTCTAAAATCCTTGTTTTACATCCATGCTGTTTCATTGTTTGTATTAAAGCTTTAACATCCTTTGGAAAACAAGAGCCACCATAACCAATCCCTGCCTGTAAAAATCTAGGACCTATTCTTGAATCCAATCCCATTCCTCTTGCTACTTGTTTAATATCAGCTCCAACTTTCTCGCACAAATAAGATAACTCATTCATAAAAGAGATTCTGTTAGCTAACATTGCATTACTTGCATACTTAATGATTTCAGCACTTTTTATATCGGTGAATACTATAGGCCTGTCAGTTCTTGCAATTCCTTTGTAAACATCTTCCATTATCTTTTTTGCTTTTTTGCTTTCCGCTCCTATAGCAATCCTGTCTGGATAAGTAAAATCTCCGATTGCTTCTCCTTCCCGTAGAAACTCTGGATTTGAAACGACATCAAATTCTATAGGTGTTTCCTGACTTTCTTTTATAATTTCTTTTACCATATCACCAGTTCCGACAGGAACAGTGCTTTTGTCTACAATAACTTTATAGCTGTTCATATACATACCAATTTTTTTAGCAACATCCTTAACCATTGATAGATCAGCTCTATGGTCTTTTCCAGGCGGTGTTCCAACACCAATAAATATAACTTCAGAATTGATTATAGCATCTTTGATATCTGTAGTGAACCTTATTCTTTTTTCTTTAAGATTCCTATCAAGAATTTCTTTCAGACCAGGCTCATAAATAGGCATAATACCCTTATTCAAATTGTCAATTTTCTCCTTAGTTCTTCCAACACCAATAACGTCATTACCTAAATCAGCCAAACAAACGCCTACAACTAAACCAACATAACCAACACCTATACAACCTATCTTCATAGTACCACCTTACTTAAAGAAATAAACAGCCATTTAAAAAGATTATGAAACATTATAGAAAAGGGTGACAGCTTTCCTAGTTTCCCACGCAATGCAGTACTCCCAGGAACGGAAGCTTGCTTGACTTCTGTGTTCGAAAAGGGAACAGGTAGAACCAAGCCCCTATGGCCGTCTAGGTATTAGAGAATAAATTGGTATTTAAAAGCTTTTTCTTTTTTTCAGATTCTCCTAACTCAATTCTTTCAATTTTCCAAGTAACTTCCCTAAATCAGGATCGTTATATGCATATTCTCTAACTAAAACATGATATTCCCTAGAAGGTTCATCCTCATTAATTGCCAACACAGTATGGCCATAAATCCCATACTCTTTGTTCTCCTTAGTCCTTTCAGCTAATCTCTTCAAACCTTCTTCATAGGAATCCACTTCTTGGAAGTTCTTAAGAAATGCTTTGTCAACAGGAGAAAGACTTAACCTATTGCTTTTATAAGCCTCTTCAATTACATACCATTTCTCAGTGCCTACCCTACCTATCCTCACAAGCTTAACCTTCCATTGGTTATTTTTAAATCTAAAAATTTTATTTGGGTAAGATGTTCCATCTTCAAACTCAAAACTAAAAACCTCACTATGTCCAGAAATCAAAGAGTTTCTAAATTCTTCTTCTAATTTCTCCTTTATTTCACCTAGTTTATTATTACCCTGTTTATATGTTTGGACTAAGATGTTATTCTTATAAACAAGCAAAATACCTCCTTTATTTTTCATCGTCCTAGTAACTAATTTTTCTAGGCCTCTCTGATAAAAATATTCTACCTTATATAAATCCTCTAAAAATTCTTCAGTTTTACCACCCATCCTAATTCGATTAAAACCCGTAAAAAAGTACTCAATTTCATTCCATTTCGTTTTTTCATCATCGAACCACTTATTTTTAGCAATTATCCATCTACCATTCTCGAATTTATAGCAATAATTACTAGCAAACTCTTCATACTCAAAAAAAATTCCCTCACGAGGACCAGAAACCCAATCTTCGCTTTCAATCAAAATATCCCTAAATTTGATTAATTCTTCATCATCAGCTTCATATGTAATCTTTTTTCCATCTTTATGAACAATCAAGGCTGATTTTCCCCAACCATCCTTATTTTTGATAGTTCTTTCGATTAAATTATATACCCCCTGTTCATATGTTGCATCTTGCAATGTCCTAATTAAATCCCATTCAGTAGCTGCTTTGCGTTCACCTAGATATGTATAAGCAGCTGTAGTAGTCTCATACCATTGAGGAATTTTATACCCTCCATGAGGAGACCATTGCCATCTTCCATCAACAAATCTATACCCATAGTTTGTTTTTCCTAGATAACTTCCTTCTTCAAACTCAAATCTAACTCCTTCAATAGGACCATGAATCCATGCCTCTTCAATATCCGTCACTTCTTTCTTAGCCTTAACTTTATCAGAAGATGGAACTAGAGCATCAACAAAGTTTTCAAAAGCAGCGAGTGGGGATATTTGAAGCTGTTTTAAATCTATTTGAGGTAATTCTTTTTTTATTATCTCTTTCCCCCCCTCTATTGCGAAAAAAGGCTTAAGTACATTTTCTGATTCAACATAAATATAGATAAAGTCTGCTTCTGAAAAAAACTTTTTTACTATACCACCAACTTCTGCGGATGTTGTTACAATAGCTAATTTAATCGTATAATCTTCGTATGACTCTAGTCTTTGATTTAAATGGCTAACTGCATCCCCCTCATAAGCTACTACTATAGTTGAAACTAATACTATAAATATAACAATTATTATTAGTCTATTCTCTATATTCGTTAACATGCATTGGTTCCTCACTTTTAGCACCTTCTATTTTTTCAATCTCGATACAACAAAGTTCATAATTAGTCCCAGGATAATTTGCAGTACCCGTGGGACATCCCTTATCTGGATTACCTTCATAGCCCCTACACTCCTTCAATCCAGCAGTAAACCCCCCCATCCTGCCTGTAAATATTGCCCATAGAACAACCAGGACAATTAGAACAATAGCAGCTATTATTATCGTATTTAAACTTAAACCTTGCCCTTTTTTAATAAATTTCATTTATTACACTATTCCATAATTAAGAAAAATGGTATATAAATATTGCGATTTATCAATTCTTCACAATCTTTATCTTATAATCCTGACCAAGATTTATTGTATCTCCCTCATTCCGCACTTCTTGCTGTACATTTTCCCCTGGAAATAAAGTAGAAAGATTAACACTCTGCTCTTCAGAAGGCACATTTGTTTTTACCTCCCCTTTACCTTGCTGAAACATTTGATTAATTGTTGATTGATCCTTTAATGCCTGCTCCTCTTCGCTCTTTAACCTCTTTTCCTCTTCTTTTGCAATCTCTGCAGCTGTTCTTATTTGTATAAATTTAGAAAAAAATGATTTCTTTGGTTTGTGTTCCTTTTTCTCAACCTCTGCTTGAGACACCTCGGGCTTTGCCTGATGAGGTTGGGGGGTTCCAAAAATCCTTTCAAAAGCACTTGAAATATTTGGTACAATACCCCTGGTTTTTCCTTCTTTTGCTTCATCAGCTTTTGCTATATCTTCTTTTGGTTTCTCTGCCTCAACCCTTTGCCTCTCAGCCTCCTTTACCTTTGCTTCAATCCTTATATCCTTCCTAACTTCTTCGGTCATATCTTTCTCTTTCGTTGGCCTTTTCTTAAATAGGATATCTATAACTCTTCCTCTTAAAGTCCCCATCTGCTCTATTCTTCTTGCTTTTCTTAATTCTGCCAATCTATCTTCTTCTATTCTCTCCTTCTCCTTTAGTATCTTTATCTCTTCCTCTAATTCCAGTCTTTTTACCTTACCTTCTTCTGATTCTGCCTTTTCCCTCTGCTTATTTTCCTCGCTTAATTTTACTAATTTTCCTTTTTCTTCTTTTTCCTTTTCCTGTATCTTAACAAGATTTTCCTGAATTTTTCTCTTTTTTTCTTCTAAACCCCCAATCTCTTCTTGTTTCTCCTCTAAACCTTCTATCTTTATCTCTTTCCAGCCCCCTTCTTCTCCTTCTTTTATATGTTCAATTCTTTCCCTGGGTTCCCTTTTTATGGTCTTTTTCTCAACTAAATCATTAATTTGTTCTTGCGTTATTTCTTTTTCTGGCTCTTTTTCCTTTTTTATTTCCCCTACCTTAGATTTCAATTGCCCTTTTAATTTGCCAAATTTACTTCCAGCTTTATAGGATAAAACAGCTTTCTTATTCATTACTTTTGATTTAAGATCAGAGAATAGTCTTTTTTTTCTTTTATTTGTTAGATACTTATCCATATCTTTGTGGAAATCTACTGGCATATTTGGAGAGTAGAACTTGGTTTATATAAATTTTTCTTTTTAAATCTCTATTTCTATTGTCTTATCCTTAGAATTAACTGCTTTTATCAGTTTATGCCCTTTAAGCCTCTTTTCTATCTCTTTCCAATCATATTTCTTTAAAGCCTTTTTCAATTCCATAAGAACATTATTTATCAATTCATAATTTTCATAGAGCAAATCTGCTTTTTTCCTTTCTTTGATTTCTTTATCCATTAATCCTTTAATTGTTTGTTCTTGCTGGTTTGTTCTTCTTTTTAATTTTTCGATTTCTATTTCATGCTTTGTTTTTGGTTTTTCTTCCTTAAATTCCCCTAAAAAATAATAATTAAATGCTTCATTATATTTTTTTAATTCTTTTTTCTTTAGATCTTTGTATATTTCTAATTCAAAAGGAATGATATCTTTAACTTCATTATTTTGATATATAATTAATGGTTTAACCTTATTATTGATTAATTTATTTATTGATTTGAATATATTTTTTATTTCTTTTTCATTTAATTCTGATGGTTTAATATTTTTGTCAACATTGCCTAATAAACAAACCTCCTCTGAATATTTACCACCTAAACCCAATTCAGTAGCTAGGCATTTTACTAGATTTTTATTTGATTTTGGGAATAATTCCTTTAAATCATTTAATTTTAAATTAAAGAAATCATACTCCATTTTTGGGTAGGAATATTTTAATTTAGCTCTTATTTCTCTATCCTTCCACTTATGGTAGATTAAAGCAGATAGTATAATATCATCTTTATCACATAAGATTATATTACCTTTTCCAAATAATTCTACAATTAATTTTTTCTTTTGCTCTTTTTCAAATACAAACTCAACAATCCTTTCAGGCTCTAATTGTTTAATGCTTCTTAATCTTGAATTATCCAAATGCTTCCTTAAAAACATGCAAAATCCAGATGGTTCTTTAGCAGGTTCTTTTGCTGAAGCTATGTAAATAAGCTTGCCTGAGATTATTCTTAAAATCTGCTTTCCTTTACCTGGAATGTGTAATTGCAGTATTAATTCTTCTTTTTCCGGATTATAGATATTATCTACTTTGCTGTCTACCAGGAATTGAAGTTCGTTAACCAGATAATGCAGCTCTAAGGAGGTTAGATTGGGTTTCATAATACAGAAAAAAGAGAGTAGATATATAAATCTAACTTAAAAAATCAAAGGGAGAAATAACCTCTTTCCCAAA
>Ga0114923_10003629_pt1 | contig 10397 bp, 10 predicted proteins | sample SumtaG_FD_89578 | JGI IMG/M metagenome (GOLD analysis project Ga0114923, IMG submission 89578) | Deep subsurface microbial communities from Indian Ocean to uncover new lineages of life (NeLLi) - Sumatra_00157 metaG | ecosystem: Environmental > Aquatic > Marine > Oceanic > Sediment | place: near...
GGCGGCTTTTCAGCGGCACTGTGATGCAGCGGTCAGCAAGACCATAAATTTCAGTGAAAAGGTCACAGTTGCAGCTGTCGACAAGGCCTACAAATTAGCTTACCAGCTTGGCTGTAAAGGGATTACGATTTACCGCCGACGCAGCCGCCGGGGCGAGCCAATGAGCCTTTATTAGAGTTAGCTGTTTTGTGATTTTTCGCAAAATGTGAACCTAAGCGACAAATCTCCCGAGCAAATCCATAAGCCCACCAGAAATACAGAACCTTTGCGCATTTATAGCGTAAAAGTTAATAGAAACGGTTAGAAACGCAACTTTTCAGTTAAAGTAGCACCTGTAAGCTCGCCGATAACAAAAGTAGTAATATAAGAGTTTTTCTCCCCTCCGGAAAACATCGGGTAGCAACACGTTGCTCGATGTTTTCTTTTTTGCACACACCCTTGATAAATTACTATTTTGGCATCCAAAGCGTTTAGTTCGTAAAGAACACCACAAATAGCTTATCGAGAATCCACCAAGTACTGTAAGAGCGTTCGTTTTTCTTCTGCTGTCATTTTCTGTCCATATTTGTCAACATGCAGGTACCATTTTTCTTTGTTGTAGCGACTTGGTGCAATTATATTGTGGCACGACGAACACTTTGCCCGGTATAGTATCTCGCCATCACTCATTTTTACTGCCATTCTCTGGCAGCCATAGACCAATATTGACATCCCGACTGCTCCAAACAACCAAAACAATAATTTCTTATCCATAATCGCACTTGCTTCACGTATCAACCGCAAAGGCCCCTCGTCTGGACAACTGCTCCTCCACAGCGTAGATTAACTAACTAAAACGGGATGCCGACTATCAGTCTGAACCGTAAATCATCACTTCTGTCGTTAAGCCCCCTAAGAACACCACCACCGACCCAAAACTTTTCGCTTGCCCAAGAAACCGCCGGGCCAATGTAATACTTGTCCTCGGTGAAATTCCCTGTCGATTCGAACCCAACTTTCCATCTCGGGTTAAACTCATAGTTCAAACCAAAGGCGTACTCGTTTTCATTGCCACCTTTGTTATTAATTCCCACCTTTAGTATCTGGTTGTACGCAACATTGAACTTACCAAAATCCTTTGCTAAAATGATTTTGCCTTCCAGGATTTCCGGTTCGTCTGAGGCGTCGGGCCTTATATATTCCAGATACAATAGTGTATCAATAGGGTACATCCCTTTTTCGCCAAAACGGTAACGCGTTCTCAGTTTAGTGCCTGTATACTCAAATTTGTCGTCACTTTTTGAGTTTGTTTGCTGTCATCTCTGATAAACAGCTATGTCCCATCTGTCGGTCAGGCCATATTCATACTCGAGCTGGTGCTCCCAGGTGTTCTTCTTATCATACTTGTGAAAATCCGGTGCCTTATGCGTCAGGTAATATTCCAACTCAGACATATCTTTTGGCATCGTCTGATACTCATATGTCCAGACATAGCCTCTGCGGTCAGCATCGGCCACATCGGCAGCAAATAGAACCAGCAACATCATAAAACCAATTGTTTGTCTTCTAACAGTTAAGAACATACAACATGCTCCTTTTCACTAAAGAGAAGACCAAAATCCAAAACATTACAGGCAGGCTTTTCCGCTCTTTTGGTACTATCTTTTGTATTTTTACCCCCGCTTATTGAACCCCCCACTGCTGAGAAAACCAAAAGCACAAGATAATTACCATTTACCAACCAGAAGCGGCATGTCCGCCCTTAGTATCGAATTCTATGAAGCCTTGAGTGGGCTGTTCATCCACCTCGCCTCGCCACATGATTAGACCATCCAGTGCATTGGGTTCTAATCTAATGGAACATGTGCAGCCATCTGCATGAAATACATAATCTGAATCGACCACTTCATTTGGTGCTGGTTTCACTAAAATGGCGCCTAATGAGAAAGCCACAAATACACTTACTGCAAACGCGACAATCACAATTGACCATCTATATTTTTTCATAACAATTTCCCCTTTTTTACTTGATAGCGCAACTTTTCATTTTCACCATCCTTAATACACGACCTCATGATAACGAAAGGATTATCTTCCGTAAATCAGGGGAATGCTGTTTCTGCTATCGGCTGAACCACTACTTTTTTGTACGGGAATCCTCTACGTCGCAAGGCAGAAAAAATAAATGTCTGTAAGACAGCTCTGAAGGTATTTGGTTAAGAGTCGAAAAAAATAGAAGCTTAAAGCGCAATTACAAATTGTGGCAAAATCACCCTTTGTCTTGGCTATTTATCCACTGAAAAGCATGCTGGAGCAGTTCAGAGGCGCTAGTGAGGTTCAGTTTTTCCTTGATACGTGCTCGATAAGTCTCGACTGTTTTCACACTTAAGTGCAGCTGCTCGGATATCTGGCGGGTTCCGTGACCCTGGCCAAGTAAACTGAACACTTCCAACTCACGGTCGGTCAGACGTTCTATTGGAGAAGCACCAACCTCGGGTTTAGCACCAACTAATTTATGGACAAATTTTTCTGCCATTCTATCACTGAAGTATAACCCACCGTTAAGGACTTTACGAATCGCCATCACAACTTTTTTAGTGGCTTCCTGCTTCGTTATATAACCCTTGGCGCCTGCACGAAGAGCGCGCTCGGCATACAAAGACTCCTTGTGCATAGAAAGGGCCAGAACAGGTAAGTCAGGGTACTGAACCTTAATATCCTTTATCAGTTCCAAACCGCTCGTCTCTTTAAGGGAAATATCAACGGTAACCATATCCGGCTTTAGTGCCCTGATAGCTTTCATTGTTTGAGGAGCATCTTCAGCCTGGCCGCAAACCACAAGGTCTTTTTCCTTATTGATAAGATCCGAAAGCCCTTCTCGGACTATAGGATGGTCATCAACGATAATAATCTTTGCTTTGTTTTCATCAGTTTCATCTTGCCGTTTTTCACGAGTCATAATTTCCCCCAGCATTATTGTTGACGTTTTTGTTTGGAAACACACAGGTTACGACTGTCCCACCATCGACACCTTTGCGAATATTGAGTGTGCCACCAATGATCTCCGCTCGGTAGTCCATAATCTTTAATCCCATACCTTTGCTCTTAGTTCGCACTTCCGGAAAATCCAAGCCGTCGCTTTCCACTGTCAACGTCGAGCAGTCACCACTGGAACCCAATTCGACGAGGATATTCTTTGCCTTGCCGTGTCTGATAGCGTTAGTAATGGCCTCTTGAGCGATGCGATAGAGGTTTATGGCCACCGAAGTATCATCGATGGGAACCAGTCTGTCACATCTTAAAGTACAGGACAGACCAAACAGGTGTTCTGTGGTTGCTTTCAATTCCTGCAGAGCCGACATCAGACCACCCGCATCCAAATCTACAGGATGAAGCCCCCTTGGCAAGGTTACGCGCCTGTTCTGTCGCCTGGCCAACACGTGTGGTTATCTTTGCTGCATAGGATGCTTCGGGCAACGATTTGCTGGATAGCTTTTGTTCCAGAACCTCGGTCATAAATTCGATGCCCGCCAGTTGCTGACCGATGCTATCGTGTAACTCCTGCCCAATCAGTCGTCGCTCTCTCTCTATGATACTCAAGAGCTCTTTTTCCAGGCGTTTGCGTTCTTCGATCTCCTGCAGCAGTTGCTTATTGGCCGCCGTCAGATTAGCAGTGCCGGATTTTATTACCTGGGTGGCGCGGTGTATCACGAACATAAGAACGGCGAAGACACTCAGCACTGTGACAGAGAGCACCGCCCCGGAACGAATCAGTATCCTGTTCGCCATCGCAAGGTCGCGGGTTACATCCTTGTAAACTTCAAAGCTGCCAATAACCTCTCCGTCCCGATTGTAAATGGGAACATACGTTTCAACAATTTCTACGTCTTTACATTCCTCATCGTCGAGGTCCCAGACATTGTCCTCGCTTTCATATTTTGATATCGGCAATCCGCTCAAGGCCGTCGCCAACTTAGCGTTATCGGGATCCAGCCTGCCGATAATCTTGGAATCAGTACTGTAGATAATCCGCGTTTCGGCGTTGAAAACCTTGATCTTGACGATATCGAAAGGGGTAAGACAGACACGCATGTGTTGATCCATTTCGGGAAGTTGTCCTTGAGGAATAGACAGGTATTGTTTGTTATCAAGGTATAATTGGACGAACTGGCGCATTTCGGAATCACGAAGTGATTCGGAGATGCGAATCGCATCCTTTTCGGCCTCGTAGAGGACAAGGCTGCGAAAGATAGACCGCAGTCCGAGGACGGCCACAATCAGAATTACCACAATCGAGCCCAAAGAGACAAACTGAAAGTATCGAAACAAACGAAAACCACGCTTCGTGGTTTCCTCTTTATGCACACTGTCAAAGCTTTTACCAATCATGACAGTTCTCTTTTCACACCTTTTTGACTGAAGTTCAGGTCGTACAATGGGACGATTCCGCCCTTATGGGTCGTTATTTCTTAGTCCCGAAAAATCTTTCATTTTCAAAGTTCATTTCCATAATAAGTTTTTTAGAATTCTTCGTAACAGAAGGTTCATCCACTCTTTCCACAGCATTTTTTGTATTTTTTACCGCTGCCGCAGGGGCAGGGGTCGTTTCTGCCGATCTTGGGCTGCTGCAGCCGAATCTGCTTTACTTTGGGCTGGCCCTGTGGGGCTTGGGCGGCGGCTCGCTGACGCTCGGCCATCGCAAACTGGCCCACCTCATCGTGGGCCGTTCGACTAACATTCCAAACGCTTCTGGCTCTGGCGCCGGCCTCAAGGCGTACTTTGAAGATAATATCTGAAACACGGTCCTCAATAGTATCGAGCATCTCGTTGAACATTCTAAAACCTTCGCGCTTATATTCGGTTTTAGGATCTCTTTCTGCCCAGGACCGCATCCAGATACTGTCCTTCATATGATCCATTGAATATAAATGGTCCTTCCATGTGCTGTCATAAACCTGAAGCAAAACATATTTCTCCAAGTCGCTGAGCTCAGCGCGTAAAAACTCCCTTGCGACCTCAGATAGTACCTCTCTGCATTGTGGGCCTTCACCGATGGTTTCTGTATTTAAAGCAGCTTCAAATCTCTCATTAGCCCAATTCACCAACTCAGCAGCGTCCAACCGAGTAATCTTATCTGAGAGCTCCTGGTCTAATTGCCCATTATTGAAACTTTTGCTTAATTCGAGCAGTTGCTTGTGTAAAGCTGCGGGTTTGACATTCTGTATTTGCTCAACCGAAAGGCCGGCGTTATATTTCTTATTCACCCACTCGGCGAGCGCCTCAAATGCATACACGTTGGCACCCTCAGGCCCATAAACCATACTCATCGCAAATTCGACAGGATATTCAATTTCCCTTTGTTTGTATTTGGCTGACGTCTTTTCTGTAAGAAGCTGACGAATTTGAGGGGTGCTCAGGCTTGCTAACTCGCTAATATCCAACCTTATATCGAATTTCGCCCGAGCCCATTCGGCAAACGTGCGGACAGCAAAATCTTCACTCAAAAAATCAATTAATTTTGAACAATCTTTTTTATCGATTTGCTCAGCAGCAGCTGATATCAGCTGCTCTTCAATTTCCTCTGGAGACAAATGCTTGATTTTGGCGGGGCTTAGACTAACTCTGAATGCACTCATTGCCCACTTGCACAGGCCGGCAATATCCCAGCTTCGCGGGTCCGAATAGTCCTCTAAATACTCGCCCATAGAAAGCGATATATCATTGGCGGCATTGTCCTTTGCCTGTCGCTTGATTAACTTTTCGATCTGGTCTGTTTTAAGGTCGACAATATCCGACAGCTTTAGGTCAACGCCGAAATTAGTTCTGGCCCACTCGATAATGCACTTGATAGGATAATCAGTGCTAAGAATAGTGTCACAGCTTTTTGCGATAGCATTTTCAATCATCTCTTCGATGATACTTTTGAGGCCTTTGCCGCTTAGAATCTTGCGTCTGCGCGAATAGAAGATTCTTCTCTGATAGTCCATCACCTCATCGTATTCGAGCAAGCTCTTTCGTATCTCGAAGTTCCTTTCTTCGACTTTCTTCTGCGCCTTTTCAATACCCTTACTTATCCGCCCGTGGTGGATTGGCTGTCCTTCCTCCCAGCCAATCCAGGATAGCGCCTTGACAGTCCATTCCGGCGCAAAAATTCGCATCAGGTCATCATCGAAGCTCAGGAAGAACTGGTTGGAGCCGGCATCACCTTGCCTGCCCGACCGGCCTCGAAGCTGGTTATCGATTCTTCTTGCCTCGTGGCGTTCGGTTCCGAGTATGTGCAGCCCGCCAAGTTTAGCAACACCGGGCCCCAAAACAATATCCGTGCCTCGGCCAGCCATATTTGTTGCAATCGTTATATTTCCATGCATTGTGCCGTCGCGACCTTTATGCTGCTGACCGGCCTTGGTAACTATCGCAGCTTCTCGTTCGTGGTGCTTGGCGTTTAAGACCTCGTGCTCATACTCTTTACCATATCGCTGCCTAAGGGCGTTCGTCAGCGCTTCATTCTTCTCAATACTTACCGTACCAACAAGCACCGGTCGGCCGGAAGCACTAATGTTGTTTATCTCCTCCACTATCGCATTAAATTTCTCGCGCATCGTTTTATAGATTACATCATCCATGTTTTCTCTGATGCAGCCTTTGTTGGTTGGTATCACGACGACCTCAAGATTGTAAATGTTCATAAACTCTGGTTCTTCGGTCTTGGCTGTCCCGGTCATACCGGCTATCTGGTCGTATAGTTTGAAGAAGTTTTGCAGCGTAATGGTGGCAAGCGTTTGAGTTTCTTCTTTTACTGTGACATTCTCCTTCGCTTCGACCGCCTGGTGCAGCCCGTCGGACCACTGCCGGCCATGCATCAATCGGCCGGTAAACTCATCAACAATGACGACCTTGCCCTCCATAACAACATAATCTTTCTCTTTCTCGAAAGTGACATGCGCCCGCAGACTTTGCTTGATAACAGCAGGCCAATCCATATTAGAACCAGTATAAAACGAGCCCACTCCAACTATTTCCTGTGCTGCAACTTCTCCATCATCGGTTAAGTGAACCGCCTTTCGGTCGTATTCAACTTCATAGTATTGGGTGGCCTGTGTCAAATTGGCTTGGGCAATTTCAAGGTCAGATTGTGCCTTTTCGATTGCCTTCTGGGCCTTTTCGATTCTCCTGTTGTCGCTAACTTTTTTCGCTTCGGCCAGTTCGCCTCCAGCACTGGCCTGCGTTCGCTCGGCAGAATCAATTTGTCTTTTGATACCGTCGTAGTTACTTTGCAAGCTAAGCAGCTTTCTTGCCACCTCATCTGCTTTTTTATATCTGCTGACATCATCAAAGGCCGGGCCTGATATAATCAGAGGCGTCCTGGCCTCATCGATTAAAATCGAATCGACCTCATCGACTATGGCATATTCCAGGGAGCCTTGAACCATTTGCTCGAGCGATATTTTCATATTGTCGCGAAGATAATCAAAACCAAACTCGTTGTTTGTGCCATAGGTTATATCGCAGGCATATTGACCTTTTCGCTCGTCGCCGGCTGTATCCATATCCGCCTGAATTGCGCCCACGGTCAATCCGAGGGCTTTATAAATCGGCCCCATCCATTCTGCATCACGCTTGGCCAAATAATCGTTGACGGTAACTATATGAACCTTTCGACCAGTCAGATGAACAAGGTATGCTGCCAATGTTGCCACCAGAGTTTTGCCCTCGCCGGTAACCATCTCAGCAATCTTGCCCTCGTAGAGGACATTACCTCCAACAAGCTGGACGTCGAAATGCCGCATACCGACATTTCGCTTTGCAACCTCGCGAACAACAGCGAAGGCCTCGGGTAAAATATCTTCCGCCTTGGCACCGGCTTTTAAAGCGGCCTTGAACTCGGCGCTTTTCGCTTTTAAGCCCCCCTCATCGAGCTTTGATACTTGCTCTTCAAACTCTCCCGCCTGCTGAGCGATTACAGAATATGCCTTTACTAACCGCTCATTACGGGAGCCTAAAACTTTCAGAAGGATTTGGCTGACTTTACTAAATGGCATAGAGCTTTTAGTCTCTAAATTGCCGATACAACATTCTAAACAGGACAGAGCTATCCCTTGGCTCGGGTCATGTACTCACCTGTACGCGTATCAACACGAACAACGTCGCCAACTTTAATAAAAGCCGGCACCTGCACGACAACGCCGGTTTCGAGTGTCGCAGGTTTGTTTTGATTTGTTGCCGTGGCACCTTTAATTTCCGGCTGGGTATCAGTAACCTTCAAATCCACCGTGATAGGCAGGGTAACCACAACGGGCCTGCCCTCGTACATACTGACCTGCAGTCGAGTATTCGACTTAAGGAATTTGGGCCCATCACCGAACGCATCGTCATCCAGAGTAATTTGGTCGTAGCTTGTAGTATCCATAAGGACATGTTCGCTGCCGCTTGAATATAAGTACTCATACGTGCGCTTATCCAGATAGGCTTCTTCAACGTTTTCCTCGGAACGGAGACGAACATTCTGAATTGAACCATCAGTCAAGCTTTTTAGCTTTGTCTGATAGACGGCACCTCCTTTGCCGAGTTTAACGTGCTGGTAATCAACAATCGCATACAGTTTACCGTCAATTTTAACGGTCTGCCCTTTTCTCATCTCGGATGCTTTCATTTCTTACTCCCGAAATTCGTGTCTTATGAAGCAGTTCTCATATCACGCTTTCTGCAGTCAGTATTGCAAACCTAAAGCTGAATGTCAAGATACCAGTTATCTTGCAGTGTAATGCCCCCTTGATGTTCCACTAAGATATTTAGTTTATATTGACAATTAAAAAGGTTTCCTGGAGAATAAACCGATAATAATTTAATGAATATAAAGTGTCATAATAAGCTGAATGGGAGATATGCAGTAAGATTATGAAAAAATTTTCTATTATCCATATTCCGGTTCTGTCGTTTTTTTCGAAAGACTTGTATAGAAATGTCGGCTTGTACTGGAAAGGACTGAACTTTACCTATCTGTTGCTACTTCTGGCTATTTGCTGGATTCCAACAATGATTAAGGCACACATAGCCTTTTCCAATTTCATCGATAATGAAGCACCTGCTGTCGTCGAACAAGTGCCGGAGATTACAATCATCGATGGCGAAGTAGCAATAAAAGAACCTCAGCCCTATTACATCACAGAACCTGAAAGTGGCGATATATTAGCAATAATTGATACTGCCGGAACAATAAACTCCCTTGAAGACCCGAATGCTATTTGCTTACTGACCAGGACAAACATAATGTGGCGACAGAGCCAATTTGAGATTCGAACCATGGACCTGTCGGAAGTGGAAAATTTCGTATTAGACAGCGACCGGATAATGGGCTGGTTGCACATTGTTAAGAAACTTATTGCTATCACAATATATCCATTTGCCCTTTTGGGCTCCTACTTTTACAGAATTGTTCAGGCACTGATTTATGCTGCGATAGGGCTGCTCTTTGCCTCCTTGTGCAAGGCAACACTCTCGTATGCGGCCTTGCTTCGTCTGGCAATAGTAGCTGTGACACCATGCATAATAATCGGCACAGTCCTCGGTCTGGTCGGGGTCCCTCTGCCGTCACTGGTATATCTACTGATTGCGCTCGTGTATTTGTTTTTCGCAGTGAAAGCAAACTCTCAAACAATGCCTCCGCAGGAAGGAATTCAGCCTGAGGTAAGAGATGAAAGCTCAGCAGGTAACATACGTGATTTTAAAGAATTCCAAAATCTCTGATGCTATCGACTCATATTCTATCTTTTTCCTCTTCTGACTTTGCCTTTCGACCGCTTACGTGTATGCACCTTTTTGAACTTCTTTACAGCCTTTCTATTTCTACCTTTCCCAGGTGTGCTAACCAAGGCTTCTGTCGGACAGACATTTAACTGACGGGCACCGATATTGACTGACACTATACGAACTTTCATGGCCTGTCCTAAATGAATTGCACAGCCGGAGTACTGTCCAATTATACACTGTGATTTTTGATTGAACTTCCATCTGTCCGGGCCCAAATCGCTTATCTGGATAAGCCCTTCAATACCAAACTTTCGCGACTGCACAAATACCCCAAAACCAGCAAGACCTGTAACAACACAATCAAGCTCCTCACCGATTCTATTACTCAACATTTGCAGAATAAGAACAGTTTTCAGCTCTCTCTCAGCGTCTTCGGCCCGCTGTTCGCTAAAGGTAATGTGCTTTCCAATCTCAGTCAAATCCTGCTCATGAACCGATGAATCCAGTTTGTTTTGCAGGTAACTTTCAAGGACGCGATGGACAAGTAAATCTGCATAACGGCGTATCGGGCTCGTAAAATGGCAATAGTGGGTCGAAGCCAGCGCGTAATGGCCGATATGCAGCGGCGCATACTGAGCTTTCTCGAAACTTCGCAAAACCACTAAATTCAC